>OBKS01001698.1_pt1 | contig 14561 bp, 11 predicted proteins | sample 1517381 | NCBI WGS metagenome assembly OBKS01 (sample SAMN04571686, study PRJEB22368) | human gut metagenome | biome: human gut; material: stool | host: Homo sapiens | place: Luxembourg | collected 2012-08-03 | reverse complement strand
CCCGCCGGGCACGTGCACCGGTCGGTTGCCGACATCGCGCGCATGATGGATGAAAGTACGCTCTCAGCTACCTCCCGCGAAAAGGCCGATGCCGTCTGGCAGGTGCTCGCCAAAGCCGAAGCGTCGGTACACGGCGCCAGCCCCGACAAAGTGCACTTTCACGAAGTCGGCCGCACCGCAAACGTCGTGGCCATCGGTCTTATCGCCGAACTTTTTACAACGCTTAATCCCGAAGGCTTTTTCGCAAGCGCCGTGCCGCTCGGCGACGGGTCCGTTAACTGCGCTCACGGCGCTGTCCCCAACCCCGCTCCCGCGCTTTTTGCGATGCTCGACAATGTCGCCGTCAGGGGCTTTACCGGTATCGGCGAAGCCGTGACGCCCACGGGCCTGGCGGTACTTCTAGGCCTCGGAGCCACGTTCGGAGCGTGGCCCGAGATGACCGTCAAGCGCCACGTCACGGCCTATGCCCCAGACAAGATTTTTGCTTATTGTGCCAACGGCCTTTTGTTTGCTCTGGGTGAAAAAGCGTGACGGATACTCTGATTCCGCAGGCCCTTCAGGACGCCGTAGCCGATGCCGCGGGCGCGGACCATACGGTCTCGATTGCCTACTCCGGCGGGCTTGACAGCCGGTTTCTTGCGTTTGTGAGCAAGTTCCTCGGCTACCGCGTGCGGCTTTTGCACGTCGCAGGGCCGCACATGGCACCCTCAGAGACCGCACAGGCGGTTGCTGACGCCCGCGCCATGGGGATTGAACCGGAACTGATCATGGCCAATCCCCTGGGGATCACAGACCTTGCCAGCGCCGGCAAAAACCGCTGCTACGTCTGTAAGCACCATGTCTTTACGGAGCTTCTCGCCCGCACCACCGACAAAAAGCTCTGCGACGGCACCAACAAGGACGACCTCAGCGTCTACCGCCCCGGGCGAAAGGCCTTGGAGGAGCTCGGGATTTATTCGCCTCTGGCCAAAGCCGGGTTCGGGAAAAAAGAAATCCGTGCAACGGCAGCAAAACTCGAGATGCCCCGGCCCGATCAGGCCGCGCGCCCCTGTCTTCTGACGCGCTTTCCCTACGGCGTGATGCCCGATGAGGCGACGCTCAAACTCACGGCTGCCGCCGAAGACTGGCTCGAGGCGCAGCCCGAATGCGCACATCTGAGATTTCGCCTCAGGTTTCCCGATCCCGCACGGCCTTACCACGCAGAACTCCATGTGGAGGAAAAAAGCCTCGAAGGGCTTTCAAAAGCAACGGTGGACGCGGTGGCTGAGCGCCTCAAAGCCCGTTTTGCTCCGGACCTTAACGATCTCACGGTGCGGGTGATGGTGAAGCTCTCGGGGTTTTACGACCGGGCCAACTGACCATCGACCATAGTCGACAATAAGCACGAACTGCGTCATATCATCGAATACAATCGATGATATGACGAAACCTGCCTGAACTCTGCCGCCGTGCTTATTGATTGACTGTCGCTACTTGAACAAATCCGCCCGTTTTACACGGACGGCCTCATCAAGATCCTCAAAGGACTGCCGCGTGCCGGAAAATCATCGCTTCTGCGGCTCACTTTGGAAACGGCTGTTATGCCGTGCCTTTCTCCGCGCTTTGGGCCCAAAATTAAGCGCCGGCTGCTTTATAACAACCGGCGCACGGATAATTCTTAAAGGCGCTTCCGTCAGAACGGGAGTTTGAGCTCCGGATCAACGCTTAAAAGGAAATCACCGAAACGCTTTTTGATGCGCTCAAGGGCCTCAGGTGTTTCGCCTTCCACTCTGAGCACCACAACAGGCGTGGTGTTGGAAGAGCGCGCAAGCGCAAAGCCGTCCTTAAATTCCACGCGCACACCGTCAATCAGAATCACGTCTTCGGCGTCATCAAACTTGGCGGCCTTCTGCAGTTTTTCGATAAAGGCTTTGTTCGCGCCTTCTGCCATCGGAATCTGCAGTTCGGGGGTGTTGACCGCAGTCGGCAGAGCTTCCAGAACAGCAGACGCGTTTTCCGCGCGGCTCACGATCTCAAGCAAGCGCGCACCCGCGTAGATGCCGTCATCAAATCCGGGCCAGCGGCCGTCGTTAAAGAAAAGGTGCCCGCTCATTTCACCGGCAAAGGGAGCGCCGGTTTCGCGCAGTTTTGCCTTCACAAGGGAATGCCCCGTGCAGCTGATGACGGGTTTGCCGCCTCTATCCTTAATCCAGGGCACAAGGCAGCGCGTGCACTTCACGTCATAAATAATCGAAGCACCCGGATGCGACTTCAGAATATCTTCGGCAAAAAGCATCATCTGGCGGTCCGGGAAAATGATCTCACCGGACTTTGTCACAACGCCCAGGCGGTCGGCGTCGCCGTCAAACGCAAGCCCCAGTTCCGCGTCGCCCTCTTTGACGGTACGGATCAGGTCCTGGAGGTTTGCGGGTTTACTCGGATCGGGATGGTGATGCGGGAAGTTGCCGTCCACATCGAAAAAGAGCTCCGTCATGCGGCAGCCGAGTTCGGAAAAGACGCGCCGCACCACGGGGCCGGCGACGCCGTTACCGCAGTCAAAGGCAACCTTCATGGGGCGCGCGAGCTTTACGTCCGAGGTGATTTTCTTCGCGTAGGCGTCAATGACGCTCACGCGTTCAATCGCGGCGGGCGTCTCGGCGGGCTTATAACGGTTTTCGCAGATCGCGCGGTAAATGTCCTTGATGCCTTCGCCAAAGAGGGTTTTGCCCCCGAGCATCATCTTGAGACCGTTATATTCCGGGGGATTGTGGGAGCCCGTAACCGCCACACCCGAGCCGTTTTTAAAGTAGTGCGCGGCAAAGTACAAAACCGGCGTCGGAACGCGGCCGATATCAATCACTTTCGTGCCCGCGGCGGCAATGCCCTTCATGAGGCTCTCAGAGAGTTCGGGCCCCGAAACGCGGCCGTCCCGGCCCACGCAAAGGGAGTCAATACCCGCATCGCGTGCCATCGACCCCAACACCAGCCCCACGGCACAGGTGACTTCAGGAGTGAGTGTCTTACCGACAATGCCGCGGATATCGTAGGCTTTGAAAATGCTCTTTTCGGGCGTCATAGTATTTACTACCATCATTAAAAATACGGCAAGAGCCGCTTCGTTACACGCAAAGCGGCTCAAGTCTTTCGGAGTTTGAGGAAATTACGCGGCCCCACTGACGGGCGGGCTCTCCTTTGACAGACGCTATCGTAAACGAAGGCGGTGCCGAAAACCGCACCTCTCGGTAAAAACACGTTGCCGGGAAGCGCTTTTCTTACAAATTGCCGACATTTTCTGAACCGGCGTTCAGGCGACGCCGACCCCTGCCGATTCTGAGCAGTTCTGCTCACTTCGGTTGCCGACTTGTTACAAGCCTTGAAAAAAAGGCGGATTTACAAGGCAAAACCTTTTTAAGTCGAAATCCGCGCGTTAAACTCTCAGCTTTATTGGAAAAGAAGGGAAAAACCGGCCCGCTGGCCTTTTTCCCCGACTGTGATAAACGGCCGCGCTGTGTCAGCACACAGTGCAGCCCAAAAGAAGAAAGACCGGAGTACCTTTTATGCGTACCGTTTACAGTGGCTTGGTTGATGAAAAGTTCATCGGCCAGACCGTTACCCTCTACGGGTGGGCTCACCGCCGCCGTGACCACGGCGGTGTGATCTTTATCGACCTGCGTGACCGCGAAGGTCTCGTGCAGGTTGTCTGCGATCCGGATCGTCCGGAAGTCTTTGCCACCGCCGACAAGGTCCGCAATGAATACTGCCTGAAGGTGGTCGGTCTTGTGCGTGCCCGTCCGGAAGGCACGAAAAACGATGCCCTGATTTCGGGCGGCGTGGAAGTGCTCTGCCACGACCTTGAAATTCTCAATCCCTCGCTGCCGCCTCCGTTCCAGCTCGACGACGACACTGTGAGCGAATCCGCGCGTCTTACCTACCGCGTGCTCGATCTGCGCCGTCCGCAGATGCAGAAAAACCTGAAGCTGCGCTTTAAGGTGACGCAGGCCGTGCGCCACTTCTTGGATGACCACGGCTTTATCGACGTTGAAACGCCGGTTCTCACGAAGTCCACCCCCGAAGGCGCCCGCGACTACCTCGTTCCTTCCCGCGTTCAGGACGGTATGTTCTACGCGCTGCCGCAGTCTCCGCAGCTCTTTAAGCAGATGCTGATGATCGCGGGCTTTGACCGCTACTATCAGATCGTCAAGTGCTTCCGCGACGAAGACCTGCGTGCCGACCGCCAGCCCGAATTCACGCAGATCGATATTGAAACGTCGTTCCTGGAAGAAATCGAAATCCGCGAGATGATGGAAAACCTCATCCGCTCGGTCTTTAAGAAGTGCCTCGATGTGGATCTCGTCGCTCCCGAAGCGCGCTTCCCCATCATGCCCTACGACGAAGCCATGGCGCGCTTCGGATCCGATAAGCCCGATCTGCGCGTGAAGCTCGAACTCGTTGAAGTGACCGACATCGTCGCCAACAGCGAATTCAAGGTCTTCTCCTCGGTGAAGAACCTGCATAACGGCAAGGTTGTGGCCCTTAAGGTCCCCAACGCCTGCACGATGCCGCGCTCTGAAATCGACGGCTACACGGAATTTGTGAAGATCTACGGCGCCAAGGGGCTTGCCTACATTAAGGTGAACGACCGCGACGGCGGCCGCGAAGGCCTGCAGAGCCCGATCGTCAAGAACCTCTCCGACGAAATCCTTGAAAAGCTCCTCGAAGTCACGGGCGCCAAGACCGGCGACATCATCTTCTTCGGTGCGGATAAGGCGAAGATCGTCTACGACAGCTTGGGTGCCCTGCGTCTGAAGATCGGCCACAGCGAATTCGGCAAGAAGAACGGCCTCTTTGAAGCCGGCTGGAAGCCCCTGTGGATCGTTGACTTCCCAATGTTTGAGTACTCCGAAGAGGAAGGCCGCTGGATGAGCTGCCACCACCCCTTCACGATGCCGCACGACTGCGACGTCGACAAGCTCGAATCGGATCCGGAACACTGCCACGCCAAGGCCTACGATATGGTCTTAAACGGCTGGGAAATCGGCGGCGGCTCCGTCCGTATTCACGATGCCGGTGTGCAGAGTAAGGTGTTCTCGGCTCTGAAGATCGGTCCGGAAGAAGCCCGCCTGAAGTTCGGGTTCCTGCTGGATGCCCTGCAGTACGGTGCGCCTCCTCACGGCGGTATCGCCTTCGGGCTTGACCGTATCGTCACGATGATGACGGGTGCTCCGTCCATCCGCGACGTGATCGCCTTCCCGAAGACGCAGCGCGCTCAGTGCCTGCTCACCGGTGCTCCGAGCCCGGTTGATGAAAAGCAGCTGCGCGAACTGCACATCCGTCTGCGCAACGAACACAAGAACGACTAAGGTTCGCTGCAGCTGACGTTAAGTGCCGGCAGCTTTTCAAAGTTGCCGGCGCAGTCAAACCCCGGTTTCACGGCCGGGGTTTTCTTTATCCCGACCACATCATGTCCCGCTGCAATCTCTGTCCCCGGCGCTGTAATGCCGACCGCTCCAGTCCCGTTGAAATCAAGCGCAGCATCTGCCGCGGCACCGACACCGTGGAAATTGCGCTGGTGAGTCTGCACGCCTGGGAAGAGCCCGTGATCAGCGGCAAAACCGGTGCGGGCACCGTCTTTTTCTCGCACTGCAATCTCAAATGCTGCTTCTGCCAGAACCACGAGATCAGCGCCGAAGGCCGCGGCTGGCCCGTGACGGTTAAGCGTCTGACCGACATCTTTCTTGAGCAGCAGGAACGCGGCGCAACCTGCCTGGAACTCGTCACCCCGGGGCACTACACCGAAGAAATCATCACGGCGCTCACCAACGCCAAAGCCCGGGGCCTTACGATTCCCGTTGCGTATAACTCAAACGCTTATGAGCTCCCTGAGACCTTAAGGCGGCTCACGGGCCTTGTTGACATCTTTATGCCGGATCTCAAGTACTTTGACTCCCGGCTCGGGGAAAAGTATTCGGGGGTGCCGCACTACTTTGAGTATGCCTCAAAGGCGATTGAAACGATGTTTGAGATGGTCGGGCCCGTTGTGATCGGAAACGACGGCCTCATGAAAAAGGGGCTCATTATCCGGCACCTGGTATTGCCCAGTCACTGGCGGGACAGCTGCGCGTGCCTGACATGGATTCATGAGCACTTCGGCGACGATGTGACGGTTTCCGTGATGAACCAATACATGCCGATTTTTAAAGCGGACCGGCATCCCGAAATCAACCGTAAGCTCACAACGCTTGAGTACCAGAAGGTACTGCGGCACGCAGAAAGCCTCGGCATGACCAAGGTCTACATGCAGGTAGGCGTCACCAGCGAAGCCAAATTCATTCCGCACTTTAACGGCGAGCACGTGGCCGCGGGCTCTTAAGAGGCGCCTGCCCGGTGCAACACTTCCTTTCGGATTGCCGGCGATTTTGACGCGTTTAATACGCGCTCTGCCGCTATACTGCCGTCATACAAGGAGACAAACGACCGAAACGGCAGGACACAAGAAGTATCATGGCTCTGACCACGACCAAGCAGCGCAAAGAGATCGGCGGGCGGTTGCGTACCGAGCGCGAGCGACTCAACTACACCGCGCAGCAGATCGCTCAGTTAATCGGCGTGACGCCGGAAATTTACGTCACGTATGAACTCGGGGAAGCCGACCCCGGGATTTTCTGCATGCCCAGACTCTCGGCCTGCGGCTTTGACGTGCAGTTTGTCATCACGGGCGAACGCATTAAGCCCGTGCAGGAAGAAAACGAGCTCTTACGGCGCTTTCGTGAGTTGTCTCTGAAAGGCAGAAGTTCCATCTTTATGACGCTTGACGCCTTAGAGCGCCTTGCTCCCAACATCCGTAAAACGCTTAGGGATAAGTGGAAAAGCGGAGATTGAGCTCCACTACGCATCCGCACGCGACAGACTGCCGAAGCGCTTCTCCCACCCGGCCGTTTCCGGGTACTTCCGGCAAAACGCCGCAGCAGCACGCGTTAATTTTGCCGTGTCACACGGCCGCGGATCGAGACTTACCCCGGCAAACATGACCTTTTTGTTGTAGGAATCCCCCAGGGCGAGATCCGCGCCGAAAAGACAAGAAGCATGCGCGTGCCGTCTTTATTAAGGTCCCAGAAGGCCTGCAGCCGGCCCCAGAGGTTCTCCACCGGCAGGTCAAGTTTTTCGCACTCATCGATGATGAGCACACACGGCTTTTCGTGGGGGGGGGCAGTGGGCGGCAAAACGCAGCACTTCCGCCACGCGGCCGACCAAAGCGGGATTCGGCTGCAAAATCTTCTGCGAGAAGCCGCGTTTTACCGGCGCCATGTCGGCCTGTGACGGCGAGCATCTGCGATGTCGCCCGGCGCGCTGCGGGTCTCAAGCCACCCGCGCAGGCTCAGCAACTCCTCTTCGCGCCCGAAAAACGCCATCAGGTATTGCCTTTGATGTACTTTGTATTTAAAAAGTATGACTTTTTAGGCACCGTCATCTTGGGCTGCTGACTTGCGCGCCTTCACGGCCGCCTTCACGGCGGGCTTATCCTGCTCCCCGGCCTCCTGCCTCTCAGGAGCCGCATCGGCTTCAGACATGCCGGCAGCAGCCCGGGCGCCGTCAGCTGCGGTCTTCACAATCGCCTGCATGGCCGCCAGGATCTCCTTCACCTTTTCAAAACCCGCATCAATGCGGTCGGTGACAAGTTTCAAAATCGCGCGCACATCCTGGGGACTCACCGCGTAGGCCGTTAGAAAAGCGATGAGGCACACGGCAACAAGACCGGCCACGACCGCCACGGCAAAACTTAAAACGGCACCGGCGGTGAGCGCCGCCACCGCGAGCACAATGATTTTGATAAGGCGCGTGCCCCAGTTTCCTTCGCTCATGTTGTCCTCATAACCCTAAATTTTCATGAAGAAATTGTCCCGCATTTTTCCGCAAAACAAAAGGCTCCGCGGAGGAAACCGAAAAACCGGTTCCGCCGGCGGAGCCTTATCAGGCGCGCGCTCTCAGAGTGCCTTGCGGCGCTGCAGTGAGTGCGAGAGGATAAAGGCCACAAAGACCCAGCCCAGTGCCGCGTGCAGGCCCTTATAGAGGTAGGCTGTGCCGACCGTAGCCGCACAGAGCCCGAGCATCAGGCGGTTCTGCACAACACGCGGGGCATTGCTTGTCCCTTTATGTTTGGGCGCAATGACGGCCGCGAGGCCGTCAAGGGCACCGGCGGCCGCCGAGCGCGCCGTATCCACCAGGCCGCAGGAGGTCTCTTCCTTCACGTCGTCAACTTCCGGGATAAAGGCCTGCCAGAAAGCGAGGTACCCCATGAGGTCATCGGTTGTAAGGCGCTTGGCGTCCCAGGTGAGAACGAGGCTTCCGACACGGGGGTTGATCGTGCAGCCCGTGATGCCTTCAGCGGCCGTCACAGTCTCAACCACCGTTGCCACCGTCTCGCCATCGAGCCCCTTTAAACCGAGATGACGCAGTCTCAGACGCCCCGGCACAAAGGAGCGGATGTATTGTTTGTAGTCTTCATTCATGGTGTTTTCTCCTTTGCCGGTCAGTCATCATCAGCTGCCACAAGGCGCTCGGCGGCGGCTTCGCCGCTCGTCTTTTTGGTGTTTGCCGGAGCGCTCAGAATGGCAATAAGTTCCCGCATCACCGTGCCCGGATCCTCGGGTTCACCGATTGCCGGACGCATGGCGTTAAGGCACACGCCGATCGTGGTGAGGTTATGCAGTACGGCGCTTACGGCAGGCATCAGGAAGCCAAAGAGGCCGCCCGCCATAAAGCCGGTGTTAAGGCCCACCGAGACCGTGAAGTTTGTCTTGATGCGCTTCATGGTGGCGCGCGCAAGATCCACGGCAAACGGAAGGTCAGAAAGCGAATTGCGCGTCAATACAACGTCGGCCACTTCCTGCGCGATGTCGCTTCCTTCTTTAAGCGTCACACCCACGTCGGCGCTTGATAAGGCCGGGCTGTCGTTCACACCGTCTCCCAACATCAGCACGCGGCAGCCTTCGGCTTTAAGTTCCGCAACGTGTTTGGCTTTATCGGTCGGCAGCACCTGCGCACGGTACTCAGTGATTCCGAGCTGCTCGCAGACGTTTTTGGCGGTACGTTCATCATCGCCCGTGAGCATCACGATGCGTTTGACGCCACGCGCTCTCAAAGCGGTGATGACGTCCTTGGCTTCCGGGCGGAGCGGATCAACGATTCCGAGAATCCCGATGAGTTTGCCGCCCTTTGCCATATAAAGAACGGACTTGCCTTCAGCGGCAAGGCGCTCGACGTGCTTAAGCCCCGGCGTCACGTCCACCCCTTCGTCTTCTTCGATGAAGTGGCGCGAGCCGATAACGACCTTTTCACCGTCAACCGACGAACAGATGCCGTGCGCCACAATGTAGCGCACTTCGCTGTCGTGCTCTTCCTTAAAGTGGTCTGCGCCGGCTTCTTCCGCAGCACGCACAACGGCGCGCGACACCGGATGCGGGAAGTGCTCTTCCAGGCAGGCGGCAAGCCCCAGAATTTCTTTCTGCGACTTCTTCGCGTCAAGGCTCACGACGTCAGAAAGTTTCGGAGAAGCCTGCGTGAGGCTTCCGGTCTTGTCAAACACAACCGTATCGATTTCGCTCAAAGCCTCAATGTAGCGGCCGCCCTTGATGAGCACGCCGTTTTTGGTGCCGGTCTTCATGGCGGTGAGAATTGCCAGGGGTGTGGCAAGTTTCAGCGCACAGGAGTAGTCGACCATCAGGACTGAGGCCATCCGCGTGAGGTTACGGGTAAAGAGGTACACAAGGCCCGCGAGGGCAAAGTTAAAGGGGACGACCGCGTCGGCTAAATGCTCGGCCTTCCCCTGAATGCCGGCTTTACTCTTTTCGCTCGTTTCAATGAAACGCACGATCTCATTAAGACGCGTCTCACCGCCTTTTTTCGTGAGGACAATATCGATTTCACCGTCTTCAACAACGGTTCCGGCAAAGACCGTGCCGCCCGCTTCGCGGTGCACCGGCAGGGGTTCGCCGGTCATCGTGGCCTGATTCACCTCGGCGTTACCTGCAACCACCTTACCGTCCACAGGGATCTTTGCGCCCGTGCGCACGACGATGCGGTCCTTTGCGGTCACATCCTTTAAGGGCATGGCAACCACTTCGCTGCCGCGCCGCACCCAGACCTGATCGACCTTCAATGCCAACTGGTCCGCGAGGCTTGCCAGAGACTTTTTGCGCGTATAGCGCTCGAGCATCTCGCCCATACCCAAAAGCAGTATCACAAGGCCCGCGGTCTTAAAGTCTCGCAGCAGAAGCGACACGGCAATGGCGGCGGCGTCAAGCACTTCGACGTTAAGCTTCCCGCGAAGGAGGTTTCCCACCCCGCGGAAGAAATAGGGAATTGCGCCCAGGAAAACGTTCGCGATATTGACAAGCATCGGCAGCACCGGCCGCAGCACAAGCCAGCGCGCCACAGGGGACAGATCAAGGTCTGCGGCGTCTTCACCGGGCTTACCCCGGAAAGGAGCCGCCGCGGTCTTCAGCACCGGCATTTCGGTGACCGCACGGCTCATGAGGTGTGAAAATCCCTTTAAGAGGGGATTGTCTTCGGCGGCTTCCACCCGCTCGGCAATCGTCTCACGCACGGCGACAACACTCGCCTTACGGCTCATGCGGTGCGCGAGGCTGCGTTTGGCCGGCGGATTCGTCTCAAGGTCAGCAAGGTAATTTGTGATCCGCGTGCGGGCCTCGGCTGTGGCAAAGGTCACGAGAACCGAGCCCGTCAGGGGATTAACCTTTACACCCGTAATACCGTCAATGGCACCCACCTCAGCAAAAATAAGGCGCGCCGTGGCATTACTCATCACGCTGTCGGTTCTGAAGCGCATGCGGTTGCCGACAGAGTGCACGAGATAAAACTTCATTGGAAATCCACCAAAATCAGACAAAACAAAACGACAAAGGAGCGGCTCGCCTCACCGCTCCCTTCTGACGCAAAGCGCCCGCAACCGACCTTGTCAATCGGCCGGGCGCATCAAAACTGCCCGAAAAAAATTAAGCGGCAGCCGCAACCGTCTTACGAGCGCGGGGCTTGCGGGTGGTCTTGGCCTTCACGGCAGCCTTGGGAGCGGCATCGGCCACTTCCTTGGCTTCGCGGCGTTCCTGCGACTTCACCTGCGCTTCGGCAACGACGTCAGCGAGGTCTTCCTTGACGCCCTCGACGGAGGCAAGAAGCTTATCCTTCAAATCAATGCCGCCGCTTAAAAGTTCGGACGCCAGGGGCTTAACCTTCAGATCACCCTTGGTGAGCACCACGGCGCCCAAGGCACCGAGCGCCACACCGCCCAGGAAAAAAAGACCGTATTTCGTTGTCTGAGTCAGCATTTTTAATATCCTTCATGCATTTAGAAACGGCTGCCGCCAAAGGAGCGCAACCGAAAAAGCTCATGCCGAAACAGACCGCCCGGCCGAAACGGCCGGCAGCCGCAAGGCTCAAATCAGGTTTCTGTATGAGCAGAGGGACCGTACGGCACCGGGCGCAACCGCTCAGAACCGCACACCGCGAAAAAGCTCTGAACGCGGAAAATCGCCCGCAGACACAGCGCTTTTTTGAGGTATCCGCATTATACGAAGGCATCGCAGCGCTGTATCGCAAAATTCTCAAAAAAGCCCGCCCCTGTTGTACAAATACACAACCGGCACGACAAACTGCGCAAAGCCTTTCTTTTTGAGGGCTTTTTTACTTCCTTTGTGGCAAACTGAGGACACTCATCGGAGAGCCGCTTTTTTCAGAATCATGTCCCGCCTTACCCGGATACTTTTGTGCGTCGTTTTACTTGTTGTCATTGCCGTTGCGGCCATGGCAGCGTACCTGTACGCGAGTCTGTCGGCTGAGGCGGTCAAAGAGCGGCTGACGGCTTACGCAGCCGACAACCTCGCATCCGACCTCCATCTGACAGGCGAGATCACCGTCAAGCGCTTTCCGGCGCTCGAAGTGACGCTGCCCGCGGCGCGTCTTACCAGCAAAACGGACGGGCACGAAACGGCGCGATTTGATTCGGCCCGTTTTTCCGCTTCGCTCTGGTCTTTGGCTTTAGGTGCCGTGCGTGTGTCGGACGCGGAAATCGCGGGACTCAAAACCACCGTCACCGCCCGCGAACCGTCGCTTACCGCCTTTTTTGAAGCCGCTTCTCAAGGGACCTTCCCCGAAGACGTCAAGGTCGGGAAACTTCACCTCACAAACGGTTCGATCCGCTTTACCGCCGCAGATAACGAAACGCTGCGCCACTGGGATGCCGCCGATCTTGATCTCACGCTTGAGACGCTTTCTCCGGAACTCTCCGCCGTTCCCTTTACCGTGAACGGCCGCATCACGGCTTCTGCTGAAAGTCCCGTGAAGGCCGAAGTTCCGGCACAGGAATCCTCCCCCGCAGCGCACGCCGAAACAGCCCCTCAGACGCCGGCTGAAACGCCGGCTCCGGAAGAAACGCCGCAGAGCGCGCCGCAAGAAACCCCGGCGCCAGCCGCTGCACCTGAAGCCCCCGCGTCTGACGCGCCGGCCGCCGCTCCCGAAGCCCCTGCCTCCGGTACGCCTGCCGCCGACACGCCGCAGGAACCCGCGGAACCCGCTGAGACAACCCCTATTCCTGCGCTTCCCGACGCGCCCGCAACGCCTGCGGCCTACAAGGAAGTCTCGGCCTGGCTGCGCTTTGTTTCGCCTGCGCATGCGGCAGAACCCTCCGTCACGTCGGCCGGGGAGCAGCGCCTTGCGCTTGCGCGCCTCACGGCAGAGGCCTTAACCGGCATCACAGGCAGTTTCAGTGCTTCAGGCAAGGTCAATCTCTCGGTTGCCGATCAGACGCTTAGTTTTGATGCCTTTAAGTTTTCCGCGGATCTCACACAGGAAAACAAAACCTGGGGCGTTTCCGCAGCTGCCGACAAACTGCGCTTTACGCCCGAAGAAACAAGCGGCGTGAACGTGAGCGCGGCGCTTTCGCGCCCTGAGGACAAAATCGGCGACATTCACGTGGGCGCCGTGGAATTTAAGCTTGCCGCAGCGCGCCTTGTAAGCCCCGAGATGCGCGCTTCCTACACCGAAGCGGCCGGTGAAAAAATCACCGCCTACGAGGTGTCCTCTTCCGTTGACGCAAAGCTTCTCACGAAAAAAGCGCAGCTTGAAAACCTCACGGCCCGCATTACGGTCACAGGGGATGCGGCGCTTCCCGCGGACTTCTCCGCCCAGGTTTCAGGCTTCATGAACGTGGATATTCCGGCTGACAGCGCACAGGCCGGGCTCTCAGGCACCTTTGCAGGAGCCCCCTTCTCCTTTAACGGTACGGCAACGGGCATCACGCACCCGCGCTTTAAGGGTGAGCTGATGCTCGGCAACATTGAGCTTAAGGCCGTGCCGCGCTTTCAGTCACTGGCGTGGTTAAATCTCGCCGACTTTGACGGAGAACTGAGAATCGGACAGATTGCCGCAGGGGGTTTCACGGCGTCGCAGCTTCACAGCCGGCTTAACCTCACCGAAGGCGTCGTGCACCTCTCCCGCGTCATTGTGAATGCCGCCGACGGCCGGCTTCTCGGAGAGGCCAAACTCACAAGTGAAGCCGACTGGGTGATGGCCGGCAAACTTGACGGCCTGAACCTTGAAAAACTCTTTACAAGCGTGGGCGGCAAGCCCGTCTTAACCGGTATTGTGAACGGTACGTTTGAAGTGAAGGGCGTCGGGCTTGACACCGAGACTTATGAAGGAACCTCGCAGGTGCGCCTTCTGCGGGGGAGCTATAACGGCATAAGCGCCCGCTCCGTGAGGGATGTCGTTGCAGGACGCGTTAAAGAAGCTGCCGTGACGGCTCCGGACGCCAAGACCGCGATTGACGAGGCAGGATGCTCCCTTGCACTCAAAGACCACGTGATTGAAGCCTCCAACTTTGTGTCGCGCTCTGTTTTTGCCCGCACCAACGCCGACTTCAGCGTGGATATTGCCGCCGGCACCATCACGGGTAAGGCGCTCACGATGTTTGCACCGGGTAACGGGATTCCCGCGGTGCGCATCAATGCGGAGCTCTCCGGCAAAGCGGCTTCTCCCGTCTGGACCTTTGCCTGGGATGAGTCCCGCAAAAACCTCCTCAGAGCCCAGGGGCGCGGCACGGGCGCAAATCGCCATCCGCAAAACGGCTCTGAGCGCAGCATCTGGCAGAGCGTGAAGGATTTCTTTGCCTTCTGACGTTTTCTCAGGCCTTTTGGTTCTTCATCCGGAGTTGTGGCCAAGCGTCAAAATCAAGCACCGAGACCGCGTAAAGCGGAAGGTTTGCCATCCAGTCCTCATAAACCTCTGATGGTGCGGCGCGCCTCCGACCTTTTAAGTTGTTGGGTGGGCGCAACGGAACAAAACATCGCCCGTGCCTTTGAAGAAGCCCGCAAGGACGATGCCGTTCTTTTAATCGATGAAGCCGATTCGTTTCTGCAGGATAGGCGCGGCGCCGGGCACAGCTGGGAGCTAAACAACCCGCGCTTGAAAGCGCGGGGTTTCCTGACACGGTGCAGGCTTTCCCGTAACAGGCAAGGTTTTTGAGGCCTTGTCTGCCCGGGCGTCCCCTGCACCACAGGAACATTTAAAAC
>OBKS01001695.1_pt1 | contig 14581 bp, 33 predicted proteins | sample 1517381 | NCBI WGS metagenome assembly OBKS01 (sample SAMN04571686, study PRJEB22368) | human gut metagenome | biome: human gut; material: stool | host: Homo sapiens | place: Luxembourg | collected 2012-08-03 | reverse complement strand
GTGAAACAGAATGATATCATCTAGCGGTACTTCGTACCGTTAAAAATGGAATAGCAGTTCCGCAGTAGCGGAACTGGCATTCCGTTTAAGCATAATTTGCAATTTGACGATTGGGACATCTATTTTTCAGACGGCGAAACACATAATGATATATATAGAATAAATAATTAATGAAATGTTGGATTCAATGGAGGAGAGACTATATGTCATATGGTTTTAATTGGTTTAAAACATATAAAATTACAATCCACAGAGGAACGGCAATGTGGGATTATGATGATAAAAATCTTGAATATATTGGAGGAGATAGTACTTCTCACTCAGGTCATAACATTGAGTTGGTTCAGGATTTAATTGAAAAATATAGCGGAAAAAGAATTCCTGAAATAGAACCAGATTGGATTAAATCTGAAGACGAAGATTTGCATTTAATAGAGCCAAAAGAGATGTCCGATATTTGTCAGAGAATTTTAGACGAAACAGAAGTGGATGAAGTAAGAATGAGGGAACGTATTGAATGGTTTAAGCAATTGTCGGATGAAGGATATTATTTATCTTATGATTACGAATAAATGCGTGTTTCAATGGAGGTGAGTATGTTATTAAAGAATAAATATGCGAATACAAGATATTCAAACTTACAGGAATATTATTGTGATTTAACAAGAGAATTAGACTCTATTATTGGATTACCGCAAGACCAACATTGGAAACATTATATATTAGCTAATGATTTCATGATAAAGGACAAGATTCTTGCAATAAGAATTCCAGGTAGAACAATCGGTGGAGTTTGGCTTGATGATGATAATGTTATCACAAAAGTATTAGTGGATACTGAATATTATGTTGTGAAAAAATATCCAAAGGATTTAAATGAAAAACTAAAACATTTTGTGGGCGAAAAGATTGAAATTGTTGATTAGGTGAAAAGGATGAATATAAATAGATATATGGTAAAAGCAAAGACGCTTAAAACAGGAGAATGGGTAACTGGCTATTACTACAAAATGGCAGAAACAACACATTGTACTATTAGTGATTGTTCTCCAATCCCAGTCCATCATTACATATTACATGAAGCAATGACAGATTGGGAATTGCCTAATCAGATGATTAAGTATGAAATTGATCCTAATACAATCTGTCAGTGTATCGGATTAAAAGATAAGAACGGCAATGTTATTTTTGAACATGATATTTTAAAAGGGTTCTTTTATCCGTATAAGTATGACTGTGAGCATAATTATTATGGATTATGTAATTGGTTCGATGAATCAAAAGCTTTTATGATTTACACAATAAAAAATCCTAAATCAGATGTCAGCGGTATTTCTTATGGCAATACAGAATTAATGGAAGAATGGAATTGTGCAATGTGGGAGATTATTGGAAATGAATTTGATAATCCTGAATTGATTGGAGAATAATCTATGAGAAGAAATGAATTTGATAAATGCTTTTTCTGCAAATATTATGATGAATATGAAGGTTGTGTAGACGGTTGTAGTAATCATGATTCATTTTCACCGAATTATGACCATATCATCAGAAAAGCAAAAGAAAAGAATATATCAGTACAGGATGTAATTGTACTAATGAATTTATAGGGAGAGTATAAGATGGCAGAAAGAGAAGTACATATTTGGATGGATAAGATAGGATTTGATGAGTTTGAGAATACAGCCTATCTTTGTACCACATACGCAGAAACTAGAGTGATGATCGATGCAGAACAGGAAGTTGTTCATACGACACAGACACATTTTTGCCAGTTTGAGTTTGGTAGAATTTTTGTACATGCGAATGGTGAAGTACATGAAATTACAAAAGGAGAATGTGAAGGAACGGAGCGTGAAATTCGACAGGCGCATAATCTTGAGAAAATGTTGATTGCCGGTGAGTTTAGTTGGTTTTAGGAGGGAATAATTATGGCAAGTAAATATATCAAAGAAAATTTATTAAAACTTTCAAAAGAACAACTTGTGTATATTATAGAACGATATTATGATGCTTGTTTTATGATTAGCGAAACTCTTGTAGAAGAAAGTAAATGGCATATTGAGAAGAAAGATGCCATTGAAAAAATCAGAGAATATTTATCTGATACTCATATAGATTTATATGATGACCATCTTGGAGAATATATTGATATGAAACAAGGCAAAATTTCAGGGAAAGAATATAGAAGAATTATATTAGGAGTAGAAGATGAGTAAAGCAATGTTAATTTTAGACATGCCAGAAACATGTTTAGACTGTATGTTTTGTTTTGAATTGGATGAAGGTATTAAAGCTCGTTGCTCGGTTGTGTCTGGAGATGAATATAAGGGTTTCTTTAGATGTATCGAGTGTGATGGTGGTTATTGTCAGGGCAAACCAGACTGGTGTCCATTGAAAGAATTACCGGAAAGAAGAAAATATGGTGAAGAATTTTTCAATGGAGATGTAAAAGGCTGGAATGACTGTTTAAAAACAATTTTAGGAGACAGGAATGTATAGATATATTGCAGATTTGCATATCGGTTGCACAAATTCTTTCGACAATCGCACATTAGAACATGATGAGATTCTTGTCAAGAATTGGAATTCTGTGGTTAATAATAATGATACAACATTCATTTTAGGTGATATTGGCAGATGTGGAAATAATAAGGATAATGAATATTTGTGTTCTGTCATTTCAAGACTCAAATCTAAAAAAATTTTAGTGGTCGGAAATCATGACGAGTTAGGATTGAAAGATTATAGGGTAAAACAGTTATTTGAAACTGTGGTTGATTATTTTGAACTTACTGATAATTACAATGGCATCTATCAAAAACTTGTGCTTTCACATTATCCTATCTTTTCGTGGAATGGTTGTTATAAAGATACAGTTCTTCTCTATGGTCATACGCATGGCAATTTCGATGATGCTATCTATCAGGAATCTCTGGAAAAACTCAGATATAAAGTAAGACAATTGAATATGGAGAATAAAGAAGTAAAGAAATTTAAGAATCTTCCTTTTGCTTATAATGTTGGTGCAATGATGGAATGGATCAATTATTGCCCTAAAACATGGGAAGAGATCAAGGATGTTATGTTTTTTAGAAAAAATAGGTAAAGTAACGAAAGCGTTCTTTCATTGGAGGTGAATTTGCATGGGACATGAAAGTGAAATAATACTTGTAAAAAAGAAAGCGTTTGAAAAAGTAAAACATCTTATGACTGCATATTCTTTTTCGGAATTATATGAAAATTATTTATATATGTGGGAGTATCCAGAAGATTATACTATTCCAAAAGATGAAGAATCAGACGTAATGGGATGGTTTGACGGGAATGTTTTTGAAAATTATTTTAAAGAGAAACCTCTTGAGTATAATGAATCAAGGATTATTCCAAAAGACGTTTATGAAAATTTTAAAAATTGGATCGAGAATAAAGTAAAAACTGTGACGCTTCATGATATTGCGACAAAGCGAATTAACGACGACCTTGCTTATGCTTATGTATATGTATATAGACTATTAGAAGATATAAATATTGATTGGGATAATGAATATGTTGTTTTTAGAAATGATTGGTAGGAGACGAAAACATGGAGAATAATATTAAAGAAGCAATTAAATTGTTAGAAAATAATGGATACTTTGTAATAAAAGTACCGGAAGATAAAGATTTGTGTAGTAATGCAAGAGAATGCCTTGAAACAGGATGCGGAGAATGTATGGACTGTAGTTGCTTTGTATGTCTTTGTGGCGGCGATATGTAGGAGGTTATATGAAACTCAAGTTATTTTTATTATTAGGAATGCTATTTCTACATCTTGTAGATGACTATTATTTACAAGGATGGTTGGCATCCGCAAAGCAAAAATCTTGGTGGGAAAAGAATTCGCCGGATAAATTATATTCGCACGATTATATTATGGCTTTGTGCGAACATGCATTTAGTTGGACATTTATGATTATGTTGATTCCGGCAGTATTTAATTATGTGTGCAGTCATAATATCCCAATTGATTATTTCTTATTTTTTGTCTCAAATTGGGTTGCTCATAGTATTATTGATAATTTCAAAGCAAATAAAAAATATATCAATCTGATTCATGATCAGTTATTTCATATTATTCAGATTGTATTAACTTGGTATGCGTTGATTGTAATTAGATAGAAATATTACTTTTATGGAGGTGATAAGTTGTTATATAGATTCGAAGAAGGTAATATGGTAGGAATTTGTAGATTTAAAGAGGCAGTTATTGCTTTTTATGACATGGGTCATAAAGGAGACTGTTTTGATGAATCAAGAACTGATGATGTAGATATACCATTGAGACAATTATTGTCTTATGTAGAAACAGAAGAAGATATCGAAAAGAATGATCGATCAAGAGTATTTATTTATATGGATGATGGCAAAGAGTATGAGTTGATTATGAATCCTATAAATACTCCATGTAGAAATTTTTATGATAGAGGAAATACAAAATTTGAAAAAGAATATACAGAATCTACGCTTATGAATAGGAAGAAGAGTGATCTTGTAAATCATATTCAGTGCCTTGCACATAACAACAATGTATTACATGAGAGAATAAATAGACAGGCTGAATTTGTAAGGAATATTATGGATTTTAAAGATAAGATTATAGAGATTCTTTATAATCCAAATCTTTCGGATGATGAAACTATTATAGAAATCCAAAAGTTAGTTGGCGTATATGATGAGAAAGACGGTGATTAAAATGGGAAATCCTAGATGGTCTTACGAAGACATGGTTCGAGAAGCAGATAGAATTATTACATATAGTAAGAAAAGAGACGAAGATACTTCAATAGAAGATCTGGAATTAAGATTGAAATCTTATGATCATGATAATGAATTTTATTTTAATTGTGGGATAGCAGCAGCGGATATAACCAATGACATTTTTGCAAATGGTGGATGTGATGCCTTAAATGCAGTTATCGGGGGATTTGCAATGTTTAGAGATTTGATTGAATTGGATGACTCAAATGGAGAAAAGGTTAAGCGCAGACGTATTTTATATGATTTCAATGATAAACCATATGCTATTAAAGGCGATTGCCCTCGTTGTGGTAATGGACAACTTGTATCTATATCAGAACAATACTGCCCTAAATGTGGACAAAAGTTAGATTGGAGTGAGTAAAAATGATTAGTGCAGAAAAAATGAGAAAGTATTTTTCTAGAAAATATTCTGATAGAAATACTGCAAAAATGATAACAAAAGAGATAAAAATTAATATCGAATATGGTGTAGTTGATCCTACATTTGTTGGGAAATGGTATAAGGGATTATCTGAAGGCACTATAAGAATTCTAATGAAAAAAGGATACATTATAAGGATTGGAGAAGATAGGCATGAGGGTGAATTAGGCGTATTATTTAGAGACGTTGATGAAGATAATTATATTGGACGGCTTTATACGTTACCGGATGAAAAATCTGTTTCAAAGGATGGAGAGTAAAAATGAAATATAGAATAAGGTTTAATGGTTGGATTGAAGTTAATCGTGATAATGCGGAAGAAGCTTATGATACTGCTGAATCGAAACTTCGGAATGTTTTAAGACCGTTAGAACACAATGACGGTGTATCCGAGATAGATATATATGATTTTGAAGCAGAAGAATACGATTAATTAAATAATGTTGTCGGTAGAAATTCTGTTTCAAAGGAGGGAGAAGATGAATGATCTAAAATACGAGTTAGAAAAACAGTTGTTATATTGTCATGTTATGGATAATTTTCGTGCAGCGGTTTATGTATCATCCAAAGATAAAATAAGTTGTGTTAAAAATATTTTGGATGATATTTTCGATAATTCGTTTCCAATAAAAAATATTCGATATGTATTCAACCAATATCAAACTTTTATTGAGTTTCCTAATGGTAGTAGATTGAAAATTATTGTCGCAAATGATTCGAGTAAGGGAAATAAAACAAATGGTTGTTTGATTGATGAAGATATTTCAAATGATATTAAACGAATGATTGTATATCCACAGTTATTTCCTAGGATAATTTCTCTGGAAGATTTTAAACTTGAATCATGGGATGATGTAAAGAAAAGAGTAGTAGAGGTGCAAATAGAAGGAGAATAATATCATGAACGGAATAGAGCATAAAACAATTATACATTTTTCTATTGGCGAACCAGTAACGGCAAGAATTACAATTGAAGAATTCGCATTAACAGAGAATAAACAGTATACAGTTCTTGGCTATGGTGCAGATTGCGTCAAAATTAAAAATGATTTAGACGAAGAAGACTGGTATGCAATTGAATATTTTAAAGAATTTATTGGTTTATATCGGCGGTAGAAATTCCGCTTTCAATGGGAGGTGAAATATAAGATGATTAAAGAATATTGTGATATTTGTGGCAGTAAAGCAAAAACAAAGAAGTATTATTTGCCAAAACGTAAAGACAATGGGAACGTAGTAAAAACAAAGAAATATATATGTCAAGAGTGCGAAAGCATATTGGATGTATTTGCTAATAATTTTAAATCATTGGTGAAAGATAAAAATATATATTATTGCACATCAAGATATAGAATTTCTGTTGAAGACAATAGACCTATGACACATCCTTTTATATGTAGAGAATAAAATCTTAGAGCGATTCGCTCAAAATTTCAAAAAAGACAATTGAATAGAGGTGAGAAAAAATGTCTGATTTATATGTATATCTAATTCGTTCAAGAAACAAGGACAACAAGGATGTTCCTAACTTTAAAGAGCGAATAAAGACTATTTTAGAATACAAAGAAAATGAGGATAGGATTATCAAAGAGTTTCATAAATTTGCAGCGGATGGAGTTCCTGGTGAAAAAATAAGATTGTATAGATCTGTCAATTCTAGGAATGAAGAAAAGATAAGAGAAGAATTCATCATTAGATTGCTTAGAGATAAACCAAGTATGACAAAGCTGAATCGTACATTAGCTTCAGTTGCACAGCAGGTAGAGAATCGTAATGAAAGTAAGTGGTTATTTGATTTTGATGTAGATGATGAAGAAAAAGTAGATGATTTTATCGATGATATTTACTTTTGTTCTGGAATAGAAAATCATGAATTGCACAAAACTCCACATGATTACGCAATTATAGTTCCTCATGGATTTGACATAAGAGAGCTTGTGGAAAAGTGGAAAGATTATGACATTACATTGAAGAGAGATGGATTGTTATTCTTGGATATGATTGCGAAGGAGTAAAGTGGATTGATATTTGAAGAAAGAATACGTGAATTTTGTCTACGATCAGACATGGTGTATGAAAGAATCCTTTCATTATCATGTGAAAAAGATTTGTATATTTTGTACCCATTGGAATTAGCAGATGAGCAGATTCTTAAAGATAATATTCAGAATATGCGGAAAGTAATTAGAGAATACATAGAAGAGCGTGAGTTATACAAGAAATGTATTGATAAAGTTGATGGACTTCATTTTGATTTACAAAAAACAGCAATGATAAATGAAGCACATAACTAGCTGAAATTATGAATGAAGGAATTAGTCCTTATGCTTGGTATTATTACAATACTATGAATGGATATATCGTGTTTTTGGATAAAATTTAATGTTTAGGAGGAATAAATATATGATTTATAAATTAGTATTGGGCGATTGGTCAGAAGATGGACATGGAATTTCAGAGGATTTTTTATTTGAATGTAATTATGATGTACATAAAATTAGACAAGCGTATAAAGATAGTTGTAGAAAATTAGGTGTTACATTCAATTATAATGAAGATTATACAGGTCTTGGACTAGGATATGGAAGCGAGAGACAAGTGTGGACTGAATATGGAGAAGATGGCATTGCCAGAACAGCATTTGAAATTTTAAATCAGGCTGGTTGCTTTGATGAAATTGATTACTACGAAGACAGAGACGAATATTACATTGAAAAGGATGAAGACTGTGCGAAACTTATTATGAATTTTATTTCTTTGTCAATGCCGGAAGATTTTACGTATAAGCTAATTGAGCAACAGGATTATGAATGTATCAATGGTTTTTGGAATGACGAATTAAATCATCAATTTGGATATGGGTTGTTTGATTAGAAATAAAATGAATTGAAATTTTTCTTTCATTCAGTAGTCATGAATGCTGCATGAAAGAAGCTAACAAATTAACTACATATGGAAGGAAAGTAGAGTAATTCTAGATAAGATGCTTACGTAAGCCTTGAAAAATAAGGCAATTTGAGCAATATAAATGAAAGAAAAACTTCCACTGATGGGCTTAGAGTATTAAGTCTATGTGGAGGAGTAGAAACTGGATTATATGCTTTACAAAAGTTGGGCATTCCGGTGAAAGAGTATCATACATATGAGATTCTGCCTGAAGCTATTGCAGTTTCTCAGTACCATTTTCCGTTTGTGGTACATCATGGAGATTTATATAAAGCGGATTTTGATCAATTCAAAGGATTTGACTTGCTACTTTGCGGGAGCTGCTGTCAGTCATTAAGCAAATGCAGGATCGAAAGTAAAGAAGTCAACACAGGACTTGATGGTAAATCAAAGATTTTCTTTAGAGCAGTAGAAGCTCTCAGGGTGATTCAACCCAAATATTTCATGTTTGAAAATGTAATACCGAGTAGAGAAGAGGATTTAAATACTATGACAGAGTGTATTGGAGTTGATCCTTTGCTTATTGACTCCGCAATTTTTAGCGCACAGTCGAGAGAAAGATACTATTGGACAAATATTCCGCTTAGTGAATTGCCTGAAGAATCTCCATTAGTTTTGAAAGATGTGATGGAGAATAATGTAGATGAGAAGTATTTCTATAAAAAAGATTTTAAAATCATTGATATGAGTAAACGTGTTTGTGCAGAGTTAAAAGTCAACACTATGGAAATGCTCAGACGAATTTACAATCCTGAATTTAAATGTTGCACATTAACATGCGTGTCAGGTGGGTATCAGGAAAAATCCGTTATGGATCATGATAGACCAAGAAAATTAACAGAAATTGAGTATGAAAGATTGCAAGGGTTGCCAGACAACTTTACAAAAGTAAAAGTAAATGGTCGGTATCTTCCGTATTCAAAGAGATGTAGTCTAATGGGAAATGGATGGACTGAGCCAGTTATTGAATGGATTCTAAAAGGAATCAGAGAATAAAGAAATGAAAGGAGTAAGAGGTTTGGTATACCGAAAACGCTGCGTTTACTCCTAATACATAATGATTATAAATAGAATATGGCAAATGCCAAACAAAAATACATTTGAAATAAAACCAATTAAATCATTAATTGACAAATATTCTTTTGGAAAAATTGTAGATCCATTTGCTAACAACAATAAAATCGCAAATATCACAAATGATTTAGATGAACAATATGATACAGATTACCATATGGATGCATTAGATTTCTTAAAAATGTTTGATGATAATTCCGTTGACACTGTATTATACGATCCACCTTATTCTGTACGCCAAGTCTCTGAAGTGTATAGAAAATTGGGGCATTCTGTAAATATGGAGACAACACAAGCTACTTATTGGTCAAAACAAAAAGAGCAGATTGGAAGAATTGTTAAAAAAGATGGCATTGTTATTAGTTGTGGATGGAATAGTGGTGGAATTGGTAAAAAATATGGTTTTGAGATACAGGAAATTCTTTTAGTTCCTCATGGTGGAGCGCATAATGACACGATTGTTGTTGTGGATAAGAAAATAAAGTAACTGATGAAAGAAACATTTCATTCAGAGAATATACAAGATAGGTGAAAATATATGAAAATTAAAGAAAAATGTATTTATTACAATAATGCAAGAAACACATATTATTTAGTTCTTTCTGCGAAAAAGGAAGATGGTCTTATTTATGGTAGATGCGGAGAAATTTTAAATCCAAGTCTTCTTGATATTTATATAATAGGAGGCAATTCTAATAGGCTTATATTTAAAATTGGTGATGTAACTATTAACAGGGAACATATTAGAAATTACAGATTTGACGATGAAGAATTAGATAGTTTTACATTTGTAAAAGAATTGAAGGATTATGAATTTAATATTATAGATACATTTGTGTCGTCTAATTATAAATTTCCGAATGTTACAATTGATGTCGAAAAATATAACAAAGAAGTAGATTTTATGTTGTCAAGAATAACAAAAAAGAAAGCTGAATTATGTAGGCTTGGTCAATCTGTTCGTTTGTTAGAGAGAAAATTATTCAAAAAATTAGAACAGTTGGGTGATTAAATGAAGAGAGAATATGTAATTGTATCAAATAGACATAAATCGATGTTCTCAGGATGCATGTTATTTTGGGGACATCATACGGAAGATGATGAGAAAAGATCTTTTGGTGGATATATTTCTGGATTAGATAAATGTGAAAGATATACATTAGAAGATATCCATAAGAATGGACTTAAATTTCCTCTTTATAACGGTGAAGATGAATACGAATTCAATAAAATGGATGACGTAATTGTTAAGATTGATGATCTATTAGCGTGTGATTGGTTAAAAACAATGACTGTTGTATACAGACCGTAACGAGGTGGAAATATGAGTATGGAGAAATCGACATATGTAATTTTAGGATATGACCTTACAAATCATGAAACAGAAAAATATGATGAATGGAAATGGTCTAAAGAATGGGAAGATTATACTTGTAATCAAGTTAACGGAGAAATTCAGTTGTTTGACGATTGCGAAGATAAGTTGTTTCTTGGATATATTTTTGCTGTGTCTGGAGAATATGAACATATAGATTCAATTCAATATTCAATTCATAATTTTGATGAGGCAGAAGACCGTAATTTCGATGAAATAGAAGAGGAAGTATTAGAAAAATTTTCAAGACTGCAAGAAATTGGCGTAATTGAAGATGAAGATAAATTTGCACCGGATTATAAATTAATCATTTTTGATGTGTTTAGATAATTCGAGAATTGAGGTGAAAACAGTATGGATTTAGATAAATTAAGCTATGGAACATTTATTGATGGAAAATACGTAGAAGTAGAACCGGTAGATAAGTGTATGAAAATGCTTCAATATAGATTCGACGACAAAAATAGAACAATTAATAACTTGCGGAATCAAATCAAAGAGCTTACAGATTCTCAGTATAAAGACAAGAAACTTCAAAAAATGAAAGCTGAATTAGAAAAAATGCAGCGAGAATATAATAGAGGATTCCCAATCACAGACGATGAATGGAAAGCTATTGAAACTTGGAAAGAAAAGCATGATAGAGAAGTTCACGGTCTGATTGAATGTAATGAAAGAATTGGCGGAGCAATTGGCGGTCGTTATACATTTGAGTTTATTCCATGTTCTATTGGTACTATTGGAACTATAAAGTGCGGAAAATGTGGAGAGAAATTTATATTCAGAGAACTAAAATAAGGAGAATATAACTATGAAAAAACGTCAACGCAAGAAATGGTTAAAGAAACATGGTAAATATGTTCCATATAGTGATTTGTGGAGCCTTGATATCACTATTGCAAATTTTGTTCTTCCAAGGATTAAAAAATTTAAAAAAGAAAATATTGGTTATCCCGGTATGGAAGAAATGGATACGCCTGAAAAGTGGGATGAAGCTTTAGATAAGATGATTCTTGCTTTTGAATATGCGGTTAACCAGGATGATTGGTGGTTAGATGATCCTAAATATAATTATATAAGGGCTGAATCTAAGTATGATGACGAATATGTAACCAAAATTAGAAATTCATGTCTTGCTGAAGGAAAGAGAAGACAAGCTGTAATTAGTGAAGGACTGCAATTATTTGCAAAATGGTTCCGATATTTATGGATTTAAAAGGGTGATGAAATATGAGTTTTATAAGTAAAGAAAGACTTCAAAATCAGTTTTATAACGAGACATTGGATACTGGCATATGTGAAATTAAATATGTCAATGAATTAATAGATGAACAGCCGGAAGTGGAGAATATATTAGCGTTTCCACAAACAATTGCCGGTATTAATTTCTATAATTTTGATGAACTTGAGAATTATATAAAAACATTAAGATATGTAATAACTGGTTAGGTGGTGAAATAAATGGGAGCATTAAATACTTTGATGGACAAACTCTATAAGATGGAAGATTTGAAAAAAGATATCCATAATCTTGATAATGAAATTAGACTACTTGAGGAGAAATTGACTCTGGAAGAAGTGGAGAATATGTCTTATGAAAAGTTTAAATGGCTGTGGGACAGAGTTAAATATAGAATTGAACTTCCACAAGAATCTAAATTTGAAGAAATTCTTGAAAGAAAACGTGAAGAAAAATATCCAGAATTAAAAAGAGCAGTATATTTCTCTGATATTAATCAGCTTGATATCCCAGATGAAGACAAGAAAAGAATCGATAGAGCGTTGGCTGATAATTATAGATGTGTGATTAATGAAGAACGCATTATGATTGGAAGAATCAAAGGGCTAAAAGTTGATGAGTTGGAGATGTTACATAAGATTGGTATTCTTAAAAAATCTGTAAGCTTTTACATAGATGGAGAATATTGTTGTACGCATTCAGAAGATGAACTTAGAAAATATTTTAGATACTGGGAATTAAAAAAGAAATATTTGAATTCAGCTATAATTCTAAACAGTGATGAAATGAAAGAATGGGGAGATTTAGAGTGGTATGGCTGTATTTATATCGAAGATGAAGAAGGAAATTATACAGAACTATTAAGCAAAGAAGATTACGATTCTTATGATGAGAAAGAAATTATTTATGAAGTGAATTCCGAAAAGATGGACACGTCTTGGGATAGGGTTTAGAGAATATAAGGGAAGAGAGGTATAAAATTTTGATGAGCGATGAATGGTGTGCTGATATACCAAGAAAAACAGGAATTAAGATAGTTAAAAATAATTACAACAAAAATAATATAAGTAAAAAAGTAGAAGTAAAACCAAAAACAGTTCATACGCATTGTGATTATTGTAATTCGGAATTAGAGCTAACAAAAGAAGATACATATATTGGGTGGCTTGGTGCAAGATTTGTTGAGTGTCCTTGTTGTGGAAGAGAAACGATGGTAGACGAACTTGAAGGGATCAATCTAACGATGGATAATATTAAATTTCCTATACACTTCAATAGAACAAACAAGGAGTTGGAAGGTGTCAAAGAAGTTGAAAATGAAGAGATCACAAAACAAATTCGGAATGGCATTGATTTTCTTAGAGAAAATAAAGATGAATTTAGTTGGTATGTATCTTATGGAGATTTGTTCGTTTCTGTTTTTCGATTTGAAGGAGATGAAATATATTCTGTTTATGTAACAAGAGATTTCTATAATACAGAAATTCCATTTGAAGAGAGTGATTATTAATGACATGTAATACAGATTTAGAAACTTGGTTGCATGATTTCGGAGATAGAATCTACCGGATTCTGGAATATAGGAAACCTGGTTTATTTACTCCGTATGAGATGGAGAATAAATTTAGTGATGAATCTTTGTATGTGTGTAATGAATACAAAAAAGTAATTATCGAAGAAGTGATAGAGCTTCCGAATAAAGATTTGCTCATTGGCTTTTGTGAAGTATTTTCAGAAGACGATGGAGAATATGAAATTAGTGATAGTATTGAGTATCTAAAACTCAGTGAGATTAAGTTAGAGTGCTTCGCTTGTGATCAACAGGATAAAAAACTTGGATGGTAATTTCGCCTATACAGATGGTTTAAGCGCAATAAAACGACCTTATTTTGGATATTGTAAATCCAGACATACAATTAAGAGAGCTGGTTATATTCAGGATGAAAATGGTACGATTTGGTGCAAATAAACAGGCTGTATAGAGACAAAAAGAAATCGGGATTTCATAATGAGAGGAGTGCAAATGAAAAAAATAGAACAAATTGTGGTAAAGAGGGAAAGCCATAAAAGAGATGAAGGAACAATGGGCTTTCACGATTATGTAATGGTTAAAGAAGACTTCGCTGAATTCGTGGATAGAATAACGAAAGTTTGCGAAACAGTTAATGGGAAAATTTTGAATGTTTCATATCCAAATGAAGACATAGCTGTTATTGTGATTCGTTATAAGAATGGAGAATAAATAAATGCGACCGAGAGGTGACTACACATGGAGCAAACACTGTTGTGGAAGACAGCAAATAATAAATAATTTTATAACATTTAGAAGAAAACAATGACAGCTTGTTAGAGATTTGGAGAATACAAGAATGAAGAAAATATACAGAGTTACTTTGATACAAAGTTTTAATGCGCACCAAAGAAAATACTCATGGACGGATCTTTTCATAAATAGGACAAGATATAAAAATAAAATTTATCACCATACTGTCACAGGAAGAGAAAAGTATATATATGCAGAAACAGAAATGCAAGCAAAATTATTATATGAAAAAAGATATCCTGTTTCAAAAATAGATAATATTATCGATTCTTTTTATGGAACTTGGGCTGACAATGAACATGAGGGGTTTAAATTATACAAAGAAAATCCATGCTTTTCATATTCGTTAGATACAGAGGTTGTAGAGAATATAACTTTAAATGGGATGAAGAATTATTT
>OBKS01001694.1_pt1 | contig 14601 bp, 14 predicted proteins | sample 1517381 | NCBI WGS metagenome assembly OBKS01 (sample SAMN04571686, study PRJEB22368) | human gut metagenome | biome: human gut; material: stool | host: Homo sapiens | place: Luxembourg | collected 2012-08-03 | reverse complement strand
AAAGGGCAGATGCAAAAAATCCTTCTTGGTGTGAGATATCATTTCTCTGATATCTGTAAGCTGGCTATGTTTGCAGGGATATCAGTAGAGGAACTGACCGCTATTCCTGATACAGTCAAAGATTCTCTCAGGGAGCCTGTATATCAGCAGGTGGCGGAAGAGTTGCAGGTAGATTATGACTTGGTATGTAAGATTGGCGAGGCTGTATTAAAACGCTATGAAAGGAAGGAACGGGTAGTTCAGAGACGGAAAAGAACATTTGCATGGGAGAGGATGGATGCGGAGATGCTGCCGAATGTAAAAAAGACGGTTAAACGCTTATATCAGACAGGGGAAGAACGCCCCCGGAGGATTACAGTTTTTCTTGTACAAAAAGAGATGGGATTTCCTGATAAGCGATTTGACAAATTGCCGAAATGCAAGGCAGAAATCTTGAAATATCAGGAGACGCAGAAAGAATACTGGGCGCGTCAGGCAGTATGGGCGTATCGGAAACTGTTGCGAGAGGGGCAGCCTGTGAACTGGACAAAAATACGGAGGCTGACCAATATGAGAAATGTGGATTTTCAGGGATGCAAGGCATTTTTGGATAATTATGGAACAAGTGAGGAAGTGAAACATTTGCAGGGATTGATATAAAAGGTTCTATTTCTTACAAATTACAATGTAAATTTGCGAAAGTCATATATGATTAGAAGATTTTAACATCCATTAGGGGTAAAAAAATAATCTTTATGCAATATACTATATATGTAATAATGTAAGTTTGTAAGAAATAGAAGTAATATGTCTGCACCATTGCCCCTCTGCTTTTCATTGAAGTGTCTGCATATATTTAGAAATAGAATAGTTTTTATTATTGACTGTAGGGATATATAAAGATGCGAAATAGTTGTGGGGCAGTGGGGCTTATAATAGATATATAGATAATAAAATCATTACAATGCTATATATAGATAATGATTTGATTGATATATACCATATATAGTGTGAACTTCCGAAAAGAAATGCCCCTTATAGTGTTCCTGTTTTGAAACAAAAGGGGCTTATATCGGTCAAATGCGTCTATGTCGTTGACCGTCAACCTGTTCTTCACTCATTTCTTCTAATTGTCCTATTATATAAGCTGTCTGGCTGGCAAGATAAAATGTTTTGTTTAATCGGTAATCTGTCTCGCGGAGGATACGGGAAAATGTTTTCATGTGGATGCGTCCAGTATTCTGCTTGATATGTGAGACTGCCTTTTGTGCATGTTTGTGCAAGGATTCGTTTTTCTTAGTCCAGAATCTCTTTGAAAAAATCGGGTCTTTAGGCAGATATCGGCAAAGTTCCTCATATCTGCTGGAATAATCCAGAATTTTCTGCCTGTAAGCGGAAATCTGCCTTTCCATCTGTTCCTGTTCTGATTCCATCTGTCTCAATATCTGTGATTCCTGTTGGAAATCGACAAAATTGGAAAACCCCTCTTCTTCCAGAATCTTTGAAAAACGCTGTTCGCGAAAATTGATGCTGTCCTGCTCTGCCTGTATTGCATTTTGGATTTCGGTAGGGCGATTGCTCCATATAGGGAATTTTGCCTTCTGTTCTTCCTTGAGCCGGGAAATCATTTCCTGTGATGTCTGATTCTTTCTCAGCATGTTTGAACGGGCAGTCTGTACCCTGTTAATAGAATCATGAAGCTTCTGGCTTTGGATTTTTAAAGAATCCTGTTGCTCTTGTAGCACTTCAAGATTGTATTTTGCAGATATGATATCCGATTCTACTTTTCCAAGTTGTTCGGCTAATGATTCATAAAAGGAATTGCTCTTTTCAGTGATTTGTGATTCAAGACTATCTAAAGTCTCCCGGATGCGTTTATTGGTCTCATTCAGTTTCTTGATGTCCTCATTCATGCGGTATCGCTCGGATGACTTATCCTTAGAAGCATGTGAACCCAGATGGATGCCGGAAATCGTGTCGGTTCCCTGTTCCTGATAAGAGCGGCAATCGACACGTTCTGGTCGCCCGGCTCTTTCCAAGGCTTGATTCATATGTTTTTCCCAAGACTGCCTGTATTGGATTATCGCTTCCTTAGAGTTCCAGCGCGTGGTCTTTTCTTCACGCCGTCCATATAATGTACAGCGTGGATTTTTGGAGACCCTTATAAGATTTTCATTATAAGACTCAGAAGGGGTCAGCCATACCTTTTCTTTTCCTCTGTAGTACTGATATTGCTTTTCCCAGCCATCATTTTTGGCTCTGCGGTATTCTTCAGCAGTAAAGGATGCTGTCTCATCATTCCTGCGGCAGATATATTCTTTCTGTGTCTTCGGTGTCCATTTGCCGTTTTGGTCAAGTGGTCTGACAGTGAGAAGGATATGTGCGTGAGGATTGCGGAAAATCATGTCTTTTTTATCTGTGACCGGATTTCCTTTCATATCTATCGGTGTTCCTGTCTCATCGCGGAGCGGTGGAGTATGTATATTGATATCTGCCACCATGCCATCTGATATAAAGGTGTCTTGGACAAATTCCTGTACAAGTCTGATGTTTTCTTCCATGGACAGTTCCAGTGGAAGTGCAATCATGACCTCTCTGGCAAGTCTGGCATTTTTGCTCTTTTCACTTTTTTCAACAGCATTCCAGAGTACAGAACGGTTACGAAACTCAGCAGGTGCATTTTCAGGAAGCATGATTTCGCTATGTTCCACCCAGTTTTTTCTTGAATAATCCTCTACGATACCTGTATATTCATTTTCTATTTTTTCAGCAGCACGATAAGCTGCTGCGGCTACTGCGCTCCTGCCCTCAGAGCGTTTTATGATTTGTATTTGGCATTGAAAGATTGCCATATTGGTCACCTCGTTTTTATTTTTAATATGGAGATTTTCAGATGGAATAAAAGTGTTTTTTATCGGTGTCAGGATTAAGCATATTAGTATTGATAAAGAAAATATCTTTATTAATAAATCACAAGAGGTGAAAAACATGACAGGAGAAAAGATAACAGAACAGAATGAGGATATGCGTGTCCTGATTATATATAAGGGTTCTGCCGAGATTGGCAAGGAATTTCAGGATGATTATATGATACTGGAACTGGTCACTGATGGAAGACCGGATGCGCTGGCTTCGGCAGTTATAAATTTTCCATTGCTGGATGGAAATAAGAGCATTTTTATTCATGACCTTGTTTCTTATGAGTCAATGGAAGCAAAGGAATCTCTGTTAGAAGTAATAGAGAAATTTGCACGAAAACGGGGATATGCAGCCATCTACATCAACAGTATACGACAGGACAGAGGATTTCTGGATAAAGAGAAATTTATAGAGGTATCTGGAAGGACAATGGCGAAGAAGGATGTGAGTAGATGAATCCAAGAATATGGAAATGGATAAACCGGATTTTTTTAAGTGGTATCTGGGTGCAGCCATTTGCAATGGCAGGTCTGATTTGGTTTTTCAAAAACGTTTTGCAAGGTGATGTCTCATACCTTATCCTGTTTGTCCTGTCCCTCCTTCCATCTATATATATCTGGTCAGAAAATCAGAGAGAACAGGCTGCCGGGAAAATGGATTTCAGCATTGAAGATACGTTCCATGACAGACCGACAGAATATTCCAGTCCATTAAAGATGCATGCAATGTATCCAAGAATAGATGAGAGATTTTTGTTTGATTACCCGGATGGAGTGGTATTTGGAAGGACAGAGACGGGGATATTAAAAAAACATACACAATATTTATGTAAACCATTAGAGAAAGAACATCATAGCAATTCACATGTACTACTGATTGGCGGCAGTGGAAGCGGAAAGAGTGCATCTGTCATCATTCCGACACTTCTGGCATCCCCTGATAACATGGGAATGTTCATTGTGGACATAAAAGGCGAACTTTGGCGAAAAAGCCGCCGTGTTGATGATAAAAATACGGTTATCATAGATTTTCAGGATAGGTCAAAATACGGATGGGATGGTCTGTATATGTTGAACAGTAAAACAGAGATACGGGATAGGGATGTAAGAGAATGCATGGAGATGATAGCCAATAGTCTGATACCGATTTCGGCAAAGGACAACAATAAGTTCTGGAAACAATCTGGACGCTCCCTCCTGACAGGAGAATTGATAGGTCTATGGAAAAATGGAGATACTAAAAACCTGTCAGAATTAATCAATATAATATTGTCCAGAGATACCAGAGAACTGGTTGAGGAACTGATGGATAAAGCAAAACCAAATGCATCAGAAATTAAATTTCTTTCTTCATTTAAAAATCTTGCTGATGAGACACTGAGTGGAGTAGTACAACAGATGCAGGAATCTATTAAGGTTTTTGTTGATGATGATATCCGTTATGCTTTTGAGTCAAATACGAAACGAGCGCATCCTCTGATGATTGAGGATGGGAAAGCCATATTTTTGGCTGTTCGTGAAGAAAAACTGGAAGCATATTATAACGTGATTAACCTTATCATTGCACAGGTTTTTGATAGTCTGATAAAGCGACCGGAGGGGAGTTTGCCGGTGATGGTTGTGATTGATGAGATGGCAAGGCTCTGTTCTCGTGGTGCGATATATGGTTTACATAATCAGATTTTATTGACAGGAAGAAGCAGAAATGTCACCTTGATTATGGTTACACAGTCTTATGAGGCACTGTCAGGAGCGTATAGCAAGGATGATATACAGAGCATCGTGGCGAATAGCGCGTATGTGGTCGTTCTTGACTGTAAGAGTCCTGAAACAGCAAAAAGCATTTGCAGTATGGTAGGCAATTATAAAGAAAGGGAAAAAACGTGGAGTGGAACCGGAAAGAACCGGAGCGTAAGTATTTCTTACAGGGATAAGCCAATATTGGAGCCTTCTGACCTGTCAAAACTGGTTGTAGCAGATGAGGCGATTATCGTTTCTGCAGAGTTCGGATATTGCAGGGTGAAGAAGAGTTTTTATTTCAATGATGCAGTCTTGGGTGAATTATCTAGGAAGGTGCAGACATATAATCAGGAGGCACTGGGAATAGAAGGAAAAAATACAGTGCAGATGCCCGTTTATTCAGTGGATGCAGAGGAAGCGGATAAAAACTGGATGGATATTTTAAATGACATATTGAAACAATGTGGCGGTTTTTTGAAAAAAAAGTTTATGTATATAGTAGAACAAAATAAAACAGGAGAGAAAAAAGATGAGAAAAGAAGAAATAGATAAATTACAAAGAGAAATGCAGAAAAATTTAGGCGAAAAATGGGAGGTAAAGCCGATGAGCGTAAAGAAAATCGGCGGCGATAAGGAGGCAATAGGATGTAAATTTCAGGATGATGAGTTCATGGTCGTCTTATATCCGAATGAATATGAGAATCTTTTGAGGTCAGGAACCAGCATTGAGGAAATCGGAACGCATCTGGCACAGGAGGCAGAGCAAAAAAGATATGGCTTTCCACAGATGCCGAAAACACCGGAAGAATTTAGAAGAGAGCTGTATATCCAAGTGATAAATGCTGATATGAACGAAGAACTGTTAAAAAATGTAGTGCATGATACCATGGGGGATGTTGCGGCGGTTGCCAGATGCAGGATTGCAGTCGATGAACAGGGCGTGACTTCCTTTTTAGTAACTAAGGAAAATATGGAATGTTTCCAGATGACACAGGGAGAGATTATGGAGCAGGCATATCACAATACCGCTGCTCAAAAGTATACTCTACAAAATCTAAATGAAATCATGCGTGAACTGATGACTTCAGAAGGATTAGACCCTGAGATTGTAAAAGAACTTACACATGAAGAGATGCCGTTATATGTTTTGACAAATTCTGAGAGAGTAAATGGGGCAAATGCGATTGTCTGCCCGGAGGTTTTACAGCATGTGTATGAGGAGCTGGGGGAAAATTATTATATTATGCCAAGTTCTATACATGAGGTCTTACTCGTGAAAGAAAGTACAGGTCTGACACCGGATGAAATGAAACGTATGGTGCATGACGTCAATGTATCAGAGGTACGACCGGAAGAACTACTCTCATTTAAGATATTTCGTTATGACGGAAGGAAACTGACAGTTGCAAGGGATGAGGTGTTGGATGTATTAGAAGCAAAGGAAAAAGTAAAAAGAGTTATAAGGTAAGAGAGGGAAGGAGATATGAGTAGGGAAGAAATGTTAATAGAACAAATTTCAAATTACTTTCATTTGAAGGAAAATGTAATCCAAATAGGAATTATTCTGGAAAATGGCACTCAGATAGAAAGGTATAGTTAGGAAGGAAGGACACCAAGTAGGGTGTCCTTCTTTAACGATTTTGGTTGGAATATGAGGGGGAGGGATGTTATAATATAGATATTAAGATATTTATGTATAAAAAGAAAAAAGAGGCTAAAAATATGGTGAATTTATCGCAACAGAAAAGACAGAAAATGCTGTCATTCCTTGAAACGATACGACAAGAACATAAAAACGATGACGGCGTATTAATAGCATTAAGTGAAATTGAAAATGAATTGAATGCTAAAAAATATGGTCTTATTTGGGAGAAACATGAAGAATTAGTAGATGTTATGATGAAGACACATATACCAGTATTTACTGAAGATATAGACAGGGAAATTGCTAAGAATAAAAATGAAAATTACAATTTTTTGCTCAATGGTGATAATCTACATAGTTTGCATTTATTAAAAAAAACACATAAGAATAAAATAGACGTTATTTATATCGACCCACCATATAATACCGGAAGTAAAGATTTTGTTTATGATGATGCTTATGTGGATGATACAGATGGATATAAACATAGTAAATGGCTTTCGTTTATGAATGAAAGGTTACTATTAGCAAGAGATTTATTGACTGATGATGGCGTTATGATTATTAGTATTGGCTATCAGGAAGTCAATAATTTGATGTTACTTTGTCGCGAAATTTTCAGTGAAAAACAGGTAGTTTGTGTAACAATACAGACATCTGGGGGAAAACCTAATGGCGGATTTACTTATATGCAGGAATATCTCATTTTTATTACGCCGACTGATTTTCAGCCAAAGACAATGAATTTTACGGGGGGAATTTCACGAAGCCCTTTTGAAGGATTAACATTGAGTACATTTGATAAAATAACACGACCAAATCAGGCATATCCTATTTTTATTGATAAAACAACTATGAATATTGTGGGAATTGGAAAATCACTTACTGAAAGGATTAATGAAGGAAATTATTTGGGTAAATTGGAAGATTTTGTTTTTGATTATAGTGAAGCACCTGAAGGGGCTGTTGCAATATGGCCAGTAAGTAGTAAGGGAGCAGAATGTGTATGGAGGCTTATTCCAGAACGATTGAAACGGGATTGGAATGCAGGATATATTAAAGTGAGTAAAAATAAATCTAAAGCAAATCCGAATGAATATAGTATCCAGTATTTACCAGAAGGCGTTATTTCTAAAATAAAAAGTGGAGAATTAGAAGTTATTGGAAAGGAACAAGGGGCACCAACATTAATATTTGGTGAAAATAAAACGGCAGGTGGAGAGATTCCTACCATTTGGACTGAAAAAGATTTTTATACTACTAAAGGAACTTCTGCTATTAAGGATATTTTTGGAGATAAGCGTTTCTCTTATCCAAAACCTTTAGAATTAATTATTGAAATTCTACGAGCCACTACTAAAAAAAATAGTTTGATTTTAGATTTTTTTGCAGGAAGTGGAACTACTGGACAAGCATGTCTTGAACTGAATAAATCTGATAAAGGTAACCGTAAATTTATTTTATGTACAAACAATGAAGGAGATATTTGTGAGAATGTTACATATCCTAGGCTTCAAACGGTTATTACTGGTATGAGGTTAGATGGAAGTAAATATTCTGATGGTATTTCTGCTAATTTGAAATATTACCATACAGATTTTGTTTCTCGAAATGAAGAATATTTATCTGATGCATTATTAGACCATATTATAGAAATGATACAGTTAGAGCATGGAATCAAAATAGATGGACGACGATATATTGTGGTTATGAGTGATGAAGAAGCAGATAAGATAGAACGGATATGGAATGAATATGATGATGTAAAAGCAATGTATGTTTCTAAAAATGTTTTATTTACATCAAAACAGATTAATCTATTTAAACAAATACCGCAATATATTATTCCGGATTATTATTTTAATTTTGAGTTGAGAGAGGAAGGAGAAGTATGGTAACAGGTATTGCAACGACTTTGTTTGAATTTCAGGAAGAAGCGGTTATTAAACTTCTTGACCTTTGCAGTGATAGTCGAAGTAAGCAGACCATTATAATGAAAGCACCTACTGGTTCTGGAAAAACCATAATTTTAATTGATTATGTAGATGAATATTTGAATAAAATAGATTCAAATACGGCATTTATTTGGTTATGTCCAGGAAAGGGGAATTTAGAAGAACAAAGTAGAGAAAAAATGAGGAAATTTGCTCCACATTTAAATACTCAGAATTTATTTGAAGCACTTGAAAATGGCTTTCCACCAGAAAGTATTACATTTATTAATTGGGAATTAGTTACAAAAAGAGGAAATACTGCTATTCGGGATAGCGAGAGAAAAAATTTATATGACCATATTGCTGATGCGCATAGAAAGCAAATTACCTTTATTGTTGTTATTGATGAAGAACATTCTAACAATACAGCAAAGGCGAGAGCGATAATTGATGCTTTTGCAGCGAAAAAAATTGTGCGTGTTAGTGCTACAGCACAACAGAATAAACGTTATGAATATTTTGAAATTGATGAAGTTGATGTTATTAATGCAGGATTAATTACTAAAGCATTGTATGTAAATGAGGGAGTTACTGATGGTGTAGAAATTGATGAAGATTATAATTATCTAATTGACCTTGCGGATGCTAAAAGAAGGTCTATTGATGCTCATTATAAATCTATTGGTAAGAAAATACGTCCATTAGTACTAATACAATTTCCAAATGGACAACCTGAAACAATTGCTGCTGTGGAGCGCAAATTGGAATCTATGAATTATACTTATGATAATGGAATGGTCAGTAAGTGGATGAGTGAGGATAAAAGAGACATTCCAGATGATTTGACAGAAAATGATGGACAGCCAGTTTTTTTACTCATGAAACAGGCTATTAGTACAGGCTGGGATTGTCCGCGAGCAAAAATTTTGGTTAAACTTCGTGAAGGAAAAAATGAAAATTTTGAAATACAAACGATTGGTCGTATACGTAGAATGCCGGAAGCAAGGCATTATGAAGATGATGTATTAGATTTTTGCTATGTATATACGTTTGATGAAAAGTATAAAGAAGGAATGCTGGCAAGCATGGACAAGGCGTATGAAACACGCCGTCTATTTTTAAAGCCTATATGTAAAACATTTTCTTTAGAAAAACAACTCAGGGACCTTGACTTCAATGGTCTTGGTGAACGTGAAGTATTGAACAAAATATATGATGCTTTAGTAAAAAAATATAAATTAAGTAGTGATAAAAAACAAAATGAAATGCTTTTGAGTGATGCAGGGTATTTATTTGGAAATCAGATTAGAAATAGGGTTTTACATGGACAGTTTGTTAGAACATCTGCTGTTGCTGAAAGTAATAATTATTATACTGCTTTTAAACGTGTTGATACGCATAAATATGGTATTCAATTGCTTCATAGCGTAGATGCTATTAAAACAACTATTGGAATGACTACCGGAAAAGTAAAAACTATATTAGAACGTCTATTTCGTAAAGATAACAATAACTATAAAAAAATATTGTCGTTGGATACAGCGGAATTTTATGCTTTTATTATTAATAATGAGCAAAAATTAAAGATGGAATTTCGTGAAGTAACAGCAGACATGGAACAACAAAGAAGTTTTGTATTTAATCCAAAGAAATCTATCTTTCATATTCCAGAGCAAGATTTTTTTAAATATGATTCAACTGTAAAAAATGAAACGGAATATGTAAAGAATGCTTATATGGAATATACTTCTGGTTTTGTATCAAGTGTAGTTCGTAGCACTTCTGAGATGTTATTTGAACAGTATTGTGAAAAGCGTTCAGATATTGAATGGTTATATAAAAACGGTGATAAAGGACAGCAATATTTTTCTATTGTATATATAGATGGAGTACAAAATCAATGGTTATTTTATGCAGATTATATTGTCATGAAAAAAGATGGGACTGTATGGATTATTGAAACTAAGGGAGGAGAAAGCAAAGGAATAAATAAAAATAGGGATATTCAAATCCAAAATAAATTTAATGCGTTTAAAATATATGCTGATGAAAAAAGATTGAATTGGGGGTTTGTAAGAGACAAGGATAATCAACTTTATATAAATAATACGGAATTTGCAATTGATATGGCAGATGAACATTGGGTGCCTATTGCGCAAGTATTTTAAATAATAAAAAGCCTATACAAAGAAATTTTTATTGTATAGGCTTTTAACAGAAGAAAAATGCTGCTTTTTATAGAAACGGTTTGGATGACAATTGATTTTTTAATATTTCCAAGATTTCATCTTCTGGCAGATTGGCGATATCGTCAGGTAGCAATTTTTCTACCATTTTTCCGAGGGAAACTAAGCGTCTTGTCTGTTTTTGTTTGGCAAGTGCGCGCTGGCGGTTCTCTTCCAATTGCTTGCGATGTAGTGCCTGCTCTGCTTTTAGTTGTTCAATTTCTTCCATTTGTTCTTGAAAATTATCCATTTACATACACCTCCCTCTGCGTTTTGGCTGTATTGTTTCTGATACTGTTTGCTTGATTGATTGCATTTGTGTCAATGTCTGCTCTGTCTTGGAAATGATATCATTAGAGGTATCACGTATGATTTCCAGACTCTCTTTCAGTTCTTTTGTGTCTTTTCCAGTAGACCATCCTGCAATATATCCGAAAGAATAATCTGAGACATCCATTCCAAAATATTGACATACGACATAAGCGATAGATTCTGCCTGTACCTCTCTGGTAGGAGAGTCCTTGGGTGCATCTGGAATATTGATATTGTGAATAGTGGCGTGGGCGATTTCATGTATCAATGTTTTTACGGACTGCTTTTCAGACAGGGTGCTGTCAACAGTGATTGCATTTTTGTTCAGACTGTAGAAACCGTTTGCACTACCTTCTATTGGTTGAAATGAAACCGGAACCGGGCTGATTTGCAAGAGTGCGTCTTTCAATTCTTTTTGAGAATCTGTCAGTTCTCCGGTCAGTTGTTGGGAGAGTTCAACCAGTGGTTTTCCCTCAGTCTGGCTTACATCAAAGGTGTGACCGATTTTAAAGTGCGGTATGATTACTTCAACGATTTCACGTTTTACATTTCCATCTGCCAATAACTCCGGCTTCCCTGTCTTTGGGTCTATGACATCTTTGATTTTTTCTTTCTTATACGGTGCAGGGCAGATGATTTTGATTCCGCGTTCCCCGGCTTTTACCTGTCGTCCCTGACTTTTCCATCCACTATAGGATGCACAGATGGTTGACTCCGGGCGTTGTATGGCAATCAATATCTGATTGTTCAGAGAGTAAGAGTGAAATTTAGACATCTGGCTAAGAAAATTTTTGTATTTTTCTCCGTTCATGAACTCATGGATGGATTTTTCCAGTTGCTCTGTTATGTCTTTTAATGCTTCTTTTTTATCTTTCTTTTCAGAATTACTATAATCTTTTTTCATGACTTAAACCTCCATATTTCAGTGATAATTACAGTATGCAGGAAATCGGACGGGATAAAAAAGGTATGGGGGAAATGTCGAAACTGGTAGAATTATTACGTACGATTTTGATTGTACAGTTATAAGATATGCTATAGAATAAGAAGGATTGAAAAATCAAAGGAGGAAGGTTTTATGGAGACATGGAAAAATCGGGATATGATTTATGATGTTGTAATTGGGGCTGTTGAAGAAGGGAATGCTAATCCAGAAGTGAAAACGGTGTTTGGGGAAGATTCTTTATGTGAGAAATTATATGAAGAGATATACCAGACAAAAGAGAGGCTGAGTCAGAGACTCGGTAAAGAAGGCGAAGAGGATGCAGACATTGAAAAAATCATAAATAATATGTTTGATATCTGCCGGATAGTAGGAAATAAGATGTATGAATATGGAAAGATGGATACCTCTAAATAAATTGGATGCTTTAGATGAGAAAAGCGTAGAGCAGGGATGATTACCTGTTCTACGCTTTTCCTGTTATGAACAAAGTTGCATACTAACGACTTTACCATTTTTTACTGTAATCCATGCGCCTAAACCATTCAAGCGTTTCATGATGTTTATAAAGTTTGACTTGGAATAATTATTTCTATATGGCTTATCTGGATTTTCGGGGTTAAATTCAAGTGAGAAGTATTTTGTCTTGGAAGTTAGTTTAAAGGTATGTTTTCCGTATTTTACAAAATTTTTCTTGCTTGTATTCAATACTCTGTTTTTGGATTTGTTAAATGAGGAATACATTGTCAATGTGTTTCCTTTACATATGACTTTCATTGTTCCGGTATCGTAATAATATCCGTTCGCACCCGGTTTTCTGCCGCCTTTCTGACGTATTAAATGGGTATAATAGTATGTCGTGCCGGATTTCTTAGTTGCTGCCTGTACCTGCGAGACTTCCATGAATCCGGTAACGAGACAGATAGCAAGTAAGATTGCTAAAACTTTTTGAAACCTGTTTTTCCATGTTTTCATAATGAAATCCTCCCTTCGTTTATAAGATTTATTATAGTATCACAGAAAAGTGAAGTCAATGAACTTACACGATAAAAAACGGTTTTGGGGTGACGGCGGCAGACGGCAAAAGGAAGACACCTGCGGTGGTGGTAGAACACCAGCATTGGTGGTGTGTATGTGCGCCCTTTGAATGTATTTTAGTCGTTTGATTTTCTTTAGTCGTCATCTTCATCTACATTCAATGAAACCTTTTTTACATCATCAATACAATTCCAATGTTCAGCATCAAGTAATATCTGTGCATTTTTCTCAGTTAGAGCATTTGCAGCACGTAACATTTCATATTGAAGGTCTTGAATGTGTTTGCTACGTTTTTCTGATACTACATATTGGGCATAGAGCTGTATCTTATCCCTTTGTAAGTCATTGCATTTTTCGACTTCCTCCTTATATTGATTGGTTATTTGTTCTAATTTATTTGTTAAATCCTGACATTGAGTTTTTAGAGACTGGTTTTCTTCTGTTAAAAGAATAACTTTCTGCTGTAATTCTTTTAATTCATTAGTGTCAATGATTTCAGATTTGACTGCTCTTTTTCTTCCATGACTTTCTAAAAATTTGACTGCAATATCATCAAGATATTGTGTGCCACATTTCATCCTTATGTGCGGTATAAGTTCATCTTTATATCTTAATAATTTGCGCCTTGCTCCCTCATAAGTAAAGTTATGGCTGACGGCATATTCCTGTAGAGTCATTCCAGGCTCTTTTTCGCAAATCCAGTAGTTTGGGGGATAACACTTTCCCTCATAGGGACTGTCTTTTGTATAGTCATTATAAATAATTTTAGTATCGTTTGTCATAAATTCACGCTCCTATTATATGCATGTTGATTCGCTTATTCTTATTATACCATAACATAAACATTATGTATACAACTTTTTAATGTAACACCAACAAAAAAAACGATTTAAAAAATAAAGTAAGTATAAAAAGTATGAACAGTTTGAGAAAAGTGTTGACAAAGTAGGATGAAAGGTATATAGTCACAATCATATAAAACATACTAATGAAAATAAAGTTGTTTATATACAAAGAATAACAGAAGAAAGGTAGGAATACAATGAATAGTAGTTAGGTTTGAATTGTAATTTGAGAGGTATGTTACTGTTAATAGTAATTTAAAGGAGAAAATGATTAATGGATAATATTTTCAGAAAGCAGATAGAACCGTTGGATATTATAAGAGATTATCAGGATAAGGAACCACCGGAGCTGCCAAAAGGCTGGAAGCCGCCGGAACCGCCGAACAACTGGAAGCCGCCGGAACCGCCGAACGACTGGAAGCCACCGGAAGTGATAAAACCATCTGTTAGTTCAAGTAAAATCCCGGCAGAAGCATATGTGAAAACTATACCGCGGGAAGCCTTTTACAAAGAAGAGTTATATAAACGCATATGTTGCGTAAATGTTACAGAATGTTCTTGATGAGGATTCATTTCATTGAACAAATTGGAGCAGGATATATAAGTATCCTGAAATGACAAAAGGGTTTCACGTTTAAAATAGAGACCATGAAACAAATTAACAGCAAAAACTCGACAATAATTCGCTAACATTTGAAATGTCAGCATAATGATATTGTAATGAATAAATTAGTTTTCTATTGAAAGGAGAAACAAATATGAGTAGAAAAAATAAATGGAGTTTTATTGAAAATAAGGAAGCAAGGGAAGCACTGATATATGGCAGTGACTTGTTGAAAAAATGTGCGAAAACATATTACGTGGGGTATAAAAACCGTTTCGATGAAATCGTGGAACCTTATAGATGTATTTGTGAAGATATCAGTAGTGCAAATGGAACTAAGATGCCTTTGTATATAGCACCAGAACTTATCCAAAGCTTTGGGGAGGAAGCCCAGAACAGATGTAGTGAAGAACATGCT
>OBKS01001690.1_pt1 | contig 14623 bp, 2 predicted proteins | sample 1517381 | NCBI WGS metagenome assembly OBKS01 (sample SAMN04571686, study PRJEB22368) | human gut metagenome | biome: human gut; material: stool | host: Homo sapiens | place: Luxembourg | collected 2012-08-03 | reverse complement strand
GTAATATAACGCTCGGACTGCTGCTGTGGCTGCCGCTTTGGGAGATAATGCGCCGCAGCATTGAAAAAATATCGTTGAAGGGCGTAGCACCCGGCAGACTGCTCAGGCTGAAGCCCGATGACCCGAGAGTGCTCGACACTCATGCATTGATAACCGTTTCCACCCTTTTGCCGCCGCCCGAGAAGATAGGCGAGCTTGAAAAGCACCTTGAGCAGCTCTATCTCGGCAACTGCGTCGGCAACATCAAGATCTGCTGTCTTGCCGATCATCACGGCGCCCCGAGGCCGAGTATGCCCGAGGATAAGGCGGCGCTGAATGCGGCGGTAAAGGCGTTTGACAGGCTGAATTCCAAATACGGCGGCGGGTTCATTCTCGCCGTCAGGCGGCGCACCTACTCCAAAACTCAGAATGAATTTACGGGCAAGGAGCGTAAAAGAGGGGCGATAACCGACCTTGTTGCGGCGATAAAGGGCGACGGCAGGGCGTTTGTCTGCCTGCACGGCGACAGGACTTCTTTGCATAAGGTCAAATATTTAATTGCCCTTGACAGCGACACCGGCCTTGCCTTTGACGGCGCAAGGTTACTCGTTGCGGCGGCGGAGCACCCCGCAAACCGCCCCATCATTGACGGCGGCAGAGTGGTAAAGGGCTACGGCATAATAGCCCCTGCTGCGGAGAACAGGCTCGACGGCGGCAGCAGCGCCTTTGCCCGCGTTATGACGGGTCAGAGCGGTTTTTCGTCATATGACCTCGCAAGAAGCGAGAGATATCAGGACCTTTTCGGCGAGGGGATATTTTGCGGCAAGGGTCTGATATCCGTCGACGCCTATCACGCTCTGATCCCGGATGTGTTCCCCGAGGAGACCGTGTTGAGCCATGACATTCTGGAGGGCTGCCTGCTCCGAACGGCGTTCATGCCCGATGTGCAGATAACCGACGCCTTCCCGCAGAGCGTAGGCTCATATTTCGCGCGGGAGCACCGCTGGATAAGAGGAGATTGGCAAAATCTCGGCTTCATCTTTGGTCGGAATTCTCTTTCGGCGCTGTCGAGATATAAGCTGTTTGATAATCTGCGCCGCAGCGTTACCCCTGTCGTCTGCCTTGCACTGATCCTCGCAAGCGTTGTGATTCAGGGCGATGCGGGCGTGACGGTGGCGGTGATATCGCTGCTTGCCCTTGCGGCGGGGGATATATATGCGGGCTTGAGTGCACTGATAAGCGGCGGCCTCCCGTCGATGTCACGCCTGTTTTTCTCGCGCTCGCTTCCCGAGGCTCTCGGCGGGCTGTCAAGGGCTTTCATTGACCTTGCCCTCAGCGCAAAGCGGGCATATACTGCCCTGAATGCAATAGTCAAGGCCGTCTGGCGGCGCTTCGTCAGCGGCAAAAATATGCTTGAATGGGTCACGGCGTCGAATTCCGAGCGGGCGGGGAGCACGGTGGGGCTGCTGATATCCTGTATCCCGTCGGCGGCAGCGGCGGCGGTGATGCTCATCGCGGGGCTGCCGATACACCGTCTTTACGGGCTTATACTGCTTGCGGATATCCCGCTGACCCTCTTTGCAGGAAGGAGGCCGAGCCGCAGTGAAAAGCAGCTCTCGCCCGAGCAGCGTGAGCGGCTTTTGGATCATTGTGCGGCTATGTGGGGCTTCTTTGACGAGCAGTGCGGGCGTGAGAATAACTTCCTGCCGCCCGATAACATTCAATTTGCCCCCGTGAGGGCGACGGCGCGCCGCACTTCGCCGACAAATATAGGTCTTATGCTGCTGTCGTTCCTCGCCGCAAGGGATCTCGGTTTCATCACCTCTGCTGAGCTGCATATGCGGCTGAATCTCAGCCTCGGCACAGTCGAGAAGCTCGAAAAATATCACGGCAATCTTCTGAATTGGTATAATACCGAGACCTTGGAGCCGCTCGAGCCTCGCTTCGTCTCATTTGTCGACAGCGGCAACTTCCTCTGCTGCCTTGTGGCTCTCAGGCAGGGGCTGCGTGAATATGCGGGCGAATGCCCGAGCCTCGGCGAGCTGATATCCCGCATAGAGCGGCTTGAGGATGCGACCGAGCTGCAAATATTCCGCAACGAGCGCAAGAAGCTCTTCGCCGTCGGCGTTGACCCCGCAACGGGCGAGAGGAGCGGCAGCTGCTACGATTTCTTTATGACCGAGGCTCGCACGGCGGTCTATTATGCCGTCGCTCGGCGCATAGTGCCGCCCGAATATTGGGGCAGCATGAGCCGCCTGCTTGTGTCGAGCGGACGATATGCGGGCGCGGTCTCCTGGACGGGCACGATGTTTGAGTATTTTATGCCCGATATCTTTTTGCCCTCGCCGCCCGGCAGCCTCAGCTACGAATCGCTGCATTTCTGTCTTTATTGCCAGCGAAAAAGAGCGGGCAGGCGGCCGTTCGGCGTCTCGGAGAGCGGGTTTTACGCCTTTGACGGCGACTTGAATTATCAATATAAGGCTCACGGCGTTCAACGGCTTGGGTTGAGGCGTGGGCTTGACAACGAGTATGTCGTGTCGCCGTATTCGTCGTTCCTCGTTCTATCCGCAGCGCCGAAAGCCGCCATGGCAAACCTCAAAAGGCTTGAGAATATGGGTCTCGGCGGCAAATACGGCCTTTGCGAGGCGGCGGATTTCACTCCCTCAAGGTGCGGCGGTGCAAAATTCGCCGTGGTCAGGTCGTATATGGCGCACCATGTGGGGATGAGCCTGCTTGCGGCGGATAATCTGCTCACGGGGCAAAAAATGCAGCGGCGTTTTATGTCCGACGGCTTTATGAGCGGCGCTTCGGGGCTGCTCGAGGAGAAGATACCCGCCGATGTCAGGGCATTCAAGGATATCCGCAGCGCCGAGGTGTCGAAGCCAAGGGAGCGTGTAAGGGAGAGAAGCATTATTTCGCCTTGCCCCGATCCGACCCGCCCGAGGACGGCGCTATATACCAACGGCAGGCTGACCTGCTGTATCAGCGACATCGGCACGAGCCTCGGCACATTTGACGGATATGACGTTAACGCAGCCGACGGCGACCCGATTGGGCGGCCGCAGGGCGTTTTTGCCGTGTTTACAGGTGACGACGGGCGAAGAGTACCTTTTATAAGGGCGATCGACACCGACGGAGCGGCAAAATTTTCGTGCGGATTTGTCGGTGACAGGGCAATCCATACCGCAGCCGTCAAGGGTATGAGGCTGACGATGCAAAGCGGAGTGATGAGCGGACGTAACTGCGAGGTGCGGCGCTTTACCGTTGAGAATCAAAGCAGGCGCGAGCAGCTCAGCGGCAGGCTTACTGTGTATTTTGAGCCTTGTCTTGACAAAAAAGAGCGCTTTGCGGCGCATCCGATGTATTCAAAGCTGTTTTTGGTCGACGAATTTGACCGAGAGAACGGTTGCGCGGTGTTCGGCAGGCGTGACGGCTCTGCCTGTGCCGCTGCGGCGGGGTTTATCGAGGACGGCTTTGCCTTTGAAGGAGCACGCGAAAGAGTGCTGTCCACTCCAAGAGGAGTATTCTCACTCGGCGAAAGGGACGGATTTGCATTCGGAAGGGGCAATCCAGACGCTTGTTGCGCTTTTGAGCGGCATATTGAGCTTGCGGCGGGCGGCAAAGGGGAGTTTACGCTCCTGATAGCCGTAGATGAAACAGCCGAGCAGGCGGTCGGCACTTTTGCTGCGGCAAAATCAATGAGCGGGAGCAAGAGGTTATCCAAATCGCCGCTTCTCGGTGACAGAGCCGCTGAGGCTGTGCTCGGAGAAATGCTGCCCGCGGTGCTCTATCCGCGCCTGTTTCGCAAGGGGACGGTTATCGGCGACGCTGCGGAGTTCACTCGTGAGGATATATGGAGCTTCGGTATATCCGGCGACTTGCCAATCCTACTCATGAATTTTGCCGATGACGCAGATCAAGCGGCACTGCGGCCGTATATAGTTGCCAACCGATTACTCAGAAGCTGCGGTCTGCGCTCCGATCTGGTGATTGCATATATCGGCACGGGCGAGTACGGCGCATCGCCCGCTGCAAAGCTGAGAAGTCTTGCCGCCGAGGAGGGCTGCGAGCTGATGATCGGCATAAAAGGCGGCATTCATCTCGTTGATATTGCCCGTCACAGCTACCGACAGAGGCTCGCCCTCGAGCATATGAGCATTTGCGTTCCGCACGGTGCCGAAAACACCGAAAAAGAGCCGCAAAAGCCGTTTAAACCTCTGCCATTGCATCGCATTACCGATAAAAAGAATTCAGAAAGATCAATTAGAGATGTAAAGCGATATAGCTTTACAGACAGTGAAATAACCATAGAAAAAGGACCTGCAACCGTTGATATACCTTGGAATATTGTCTTAGCAAACAAAAGCTGCGGAACTATGCCGTCTGACAAGTCTTTAGGCTTTACATGGGCGCTGAATTCAAGAGAGAACAAATTGACCCCTTGGTACAATGATACCCTCTCCGACAACTGCGGCGAAATGCTTATTATGAAATATGAAGGCATTTTATACGACATTGCAGCCATCGGCACGGTGACATTTACTCCCAATAAAGCGGTTTGGCGGGTCACTGTCGGCGGCGTAGATATTGAAGCCGTCGTTGAGACAGCTGACAGAGGCTGCGTGAAGCGCTGTTCGGTCGAGGCTGTCAATCGCTCAGGTTCGATTCGCAGTTTTGACCTGTTTTATTATGTTTTACCCGTTCTCGGGATCAGCCCGAATTCACCGAGCGTGTTTTTTGCGCGACGAACCGATCACGGTGCGCTGCTTCGCAATGCGCTTGCCGAATTCCCGGGCTCAATGTATCTTCAATGTTCCGCCGTGCCCGAATATGTCACCTTCTCACGCCGAGATTTCTTTGAGGGTAAGCTCAATTCAAACGAAAATGTGCCCGCAGACTGCTGCGCTGCCGTCGGCAAAAGGCTTTCGCTTGCCGCAGGCGGCAGAATAAGGCTTGATTTTGTGCTTTCATGGGGTGCAAATGCCGATTCGGCGCTGAAATTGCCCGAGATCGCCTGTTTCACAAACGGATACAGACCTCCGAGGCTGCACAGCGGCTATAAAAAATTTGATTTATTTGCAAATTCGTTCCTTTATTCGCAGATCAAGGTCTGCCGATTTTTTGGGCGTACGGGCTTTTATCAATGCTCCGGCGCTTACGGTTTCCGCGATCAGCTTCAGGATTGCCTCGCGCTCCTCAAAACCGAGCCGCAGCTTGCCCGCACTCACTTGCTGCGCTGCGCCGCCGTGCAATTCGAGCAGGGCGACGTACTGCATTGGTGGCACGTTGTTGTAAACGGCGGGCAAAAGATCCGCGGTGTCCGCACCAGATGCAGCGACGACATGCTTTGGCTGCCGTATGCCTGCGCTGAGTATGCCGCAGAGACGGGTGATTATGACATCTTTGACGAAAAAGTGCCGTTTATAAGCGGTGCATTGCTGCCCGACGGCGTAAGCGAGCTTTATATGACACCCTCTCGCACCGCATATAAAGGTACAATGCTTGAGCACTGTATTAAGGCGGTCGATCGTTCGCTGAATTTCGGTGTTCACGGGCTGCCGCTGATCGGCTCATGCGATTGGAACGATGGATTCAGTCGACTCGGCAGCAATAACGATTGCGAAAGCGTTTGGCTCGCCATGTTTCAGGTAGGAGTTTTGCGCCGAATCGCCGATATCTGCGGCAAATTTGATATGAAAGATAAGCAAAAGGCGTATATTTCAACAGCCGAGGAACTCGAAAGGCAAATTGAAGCCGTTGCATGGAGGGGAGACCGCTACGCGAGAGCGATTTTTGCAGACGGCAGTTCACTTGGCGAGGAAAAGGATTTTATAGATATTCTGCCGCAGGCATTTGCCGTGCTTTTAGATATCGGTGACAGCGAAAAAGCCAAAATCGCAGTAAATACCGCCTATGAAAGGCTTTTTTGCCCTGAAAGCGGCGTCACAAGGCTACTTGCGCCCGCCTTCGACGAATCGGAAGTGCAAAAGGTCGGCTATATTGCCGAGTACCCCGAGGGTATAAGAGAGAATTCGGGTCAATACACTCATGCAGCGGTGTGGCTGGCAAGGGCGCTTTTGAAAATCGGTGAAAGAGAAAAGGGGATGAAGGTGCTTGACGGAATTGTGCCTATCGGAAGATATGATAATACCGAAACAGCAGCAGCTTACAGAGCTGAACCCTACCTGCTTGCAGGCGATATTTCCTGCGGCAACGGTATCAACGGAAGAGCGGGGTGGACAAATTACACCGGCTCTGCGGCATGGCTGTACCGCACGGTCGCCGACATCAGCCGCAGCGAAGAATAAGATGCGCAGAATACTGTAAAAGGCTTAGACTTTACAAACCGCTCATGCAGGCCATTTGTTGACCGGCATGGGCGGTTTTTCTTTGATTTTGCAAGAATTTCGGCAGCTCTAAGGTCGTGAGAATAAACTACAGATAATGAAATGCGTAAGGCTTATAAGCTTTACATGTGGGCTTTTAATTATTAATACGAATAATAATCTGAATTTTATGAGAATTTATATATACATTTTAAATATATATTCTTTCGGCGACAGGCAAACCGTCGGCGAACACATAACGGTTTTACCTCCGTATGTAAAGCAAAAGAGCTTTATTGGAAAACTTTTGATTTTAGTTCAACGAAGGAAAAATAAGCGTTGTAAATATGAACAAAAAATCGCGAATTTGCTTGTTGATTTCTAACAAAATGTTAATGAGATTTTGAAAATCGTTGACATTGACCTGCAAATTAGGTATAGTTAATATGACCATATGGTGTGTCCGTGGGCGTAGTGTCGCCATTTTAAATGACATTGTGCGCCTCGGTCATGCCGTTACGATAATATCCCGTGCGGCGTCCGCTGTTTTACGGCGATGGTGTAAGCCGAGCGGCGGCCTAAATCAGGAAAGGCGCATGGGGCTGTTATCTCGTTTTAAGGCTTCAATGTGAAAATCTTTATGGAGGTGCACAGATTTGAAAAAGTCAACCCGAATCCTCGCGGTCCTTATGGCTTTTGCGATGCTTATCGGCTCATTCTCGGTCGTCGGCAGCGCTTATCAGGCTTATAAGGGCGAAGCAATCAAGGACTCATACAACGACATTGATACTCCTACTTTTACTACGGAGCAGTATGCGTCTATGGGCCTTGATGAGCTTGACCGTATGCTTGCGGAGGAGAACCTGTTTCTTAATGTATATGTCGGTTCTCTTGATCTCCGCAGCGTGGACAGCACACTCACCAGTGCCGTTTCTCTGGTCGAAAGCCTTCCCTCAACGCTTCTTTCCTTGCTTAAGGATGCCAAGGAGCTTCAGCCCCCCATCCTTAAACTGAAAGGCTATACCAGAGGCACCAAGACCGATCTCGAAATCGTTTATGCGCTGCTTAACCTTCTCGGCGATCTTTCACCTATCGTTCAGAAGTATGCAGCCCAGACGCTTGACCTCGGTATTGCCAACGGCTTCGTCAAGGACTATATGTTCAATGTCCGTGAGCTTCTTATCGGTTTGCTCTACGGTCTCACTCCGGAAGGCAAGACCGCTAAGTTCAATGCCCTCAAGGACGAGCTCCCCGCTAAGTATAAGACCGATAACGCAACGCTCACCCTTCTTCAGGATCTTCTCAACTACTACGTTCTCGGTACTTGGGAGAAGCTTGATGACAAGTTCGGTGACATAGCGAATTCAAAGGACAAGTATTCATATGTTCTTTACAAGGAATATGCTTTCTCCGAGAAGTATGGCGAGACTGCTCCCGACACTACAAAATATGATTACTACGGCTGGGTTCATCCCAATCAGTGGGTCACCTTCGGCCTCGGCGGATGCGTGAGAGTTAATGAAGGTGCAACCACCGGACATAATCCGGATTATTCACTTGTCGACATAACCGGCAATGTAAAGGCCTACGACTTTATCGAGGCTATTATGCGTCAGGCATACAATTATGTTGCGGTTCCTGTTCTCAACAGACTTACGAGACCTTGGCTCCGTCAGCTTTGCGGCGTTGAGTATCTCGCCGAAAAGAAAAATAAGACCGTATACAACCAGAATACTCAGCTTTGGGAAAACAACCCCACCTATGACCCCAACTACGACGGTGAAGCTTTTGATGAAGCTGAGCTTATGAAGACAAACACCTTAGCAAAGCTCTTCAACCTTAATGCCGTAGTTCCCAAGGTCGATTTCAGCACATTCGGTGCGAATGATACTTTCGTTGATAAGTTAAACGATATCGCAGGCGAGTTCGCTAATGCGATCCTGAAGAACAACGTCAAGATCGGCGATCAGAACTATAGTTGGACTTGGATTCAGGGCGGCAACCAGTATCTCTTCCAGAATGTTTGCTCTGTTGCAAAATTCGTGCTCCAGATCAGCGGCGATCTCTTCTTCCCCTCATACTTCAAGACGGTTCCCGCTTCGGAAATCGCAACCATGAATGATCAGCAGGTCGTTTCTTACGTCCTCAGAGCTATCTTCAATGGCTCGGTCAAGTGGATCTACATTGATGAGAGCTGCCAGACCATCGCTGATGTTTGCTACAGTGCAGTTGAGCAGCTTGCATGGCAGGATATTCCCGAGATCACCTACACGAAGCCTAATAGGTCTGCCTACGGCACCGACGGCGAATATAACACTGCAATAGTCAACAAGTGCCTTGACATCCTCTTTGATGTTGCGGTTTACAACCTCAATCAGGGCCTTGATATGGTTCCCGGCAAGACCTCCTCGAACCCCATCACGGCAAACGGCCTTCTTAAGTATCAGGGCGACACCGGCTCCTATGAGAATAACTTCGTTCAGATAGCGGCTTGGGCAGTCAGCACTTACGGCTCGATCTTAGCCCTTGACTTCAAGAGCGACGATTACAACGGCAGTGTCGGCAGACTTACCGCTAATGATGTTTGGTCCGACTTTGATACCCTTATTGATGCTATAATCCCCATCAAGTCAGGTAACAATCCTTGGATCTCTGAAGAAATTGCCGGTAATGAATATGTTGCAAAGTCCTTTATCTTTGACAACATTGTTTACCCGCTCACCAACCTTGATGCAAGCGGCTTCGCAGAAATCTTCAAGAGGAATCCCAACGGCGCATTTGCAACGATGACCGGTATCCCTGTTATCATCAACATAATTAATAATGTTTTTAATCTTCTCTTCCCCAACGTATTTAAGCAGGGCGTAACGACCATCGACGGTATTCTTGAGAATAACCTTCTCGGCTCCATGGTCGCTGACATTCTTAAGTCCCTCGGCACCAGCTCCTTCAGCGGCGCTACCAACGGTACTACCATTAACGGTAGAGGCGTTCAGATAGCTAATGTCGCTCTTCCCGTTGTCTGCATGATCCTTGGCCTCAGCGACGCTCAGTCGTTCAAAGAGCTTGAGAACTACATGCCTTCGGTTATTTCCGCTTCCGACGATGAGGGCTTCCTCGTCTACAACGGCTCCAGCGGCGTTAATACCGGCTATACAGATAAGGACGGCACCTTCACCCAGGATAGCCTTTATACTTATGAAATAGTCAGCGCAACCGTTAAGGCCTATAAGAACGGCGGTGTTTCGCAGTCCGTTTCAATTGCGGGCATTGGCTCCGGTAACACCCTTGCCGGCGGCGAGAAGAAGAAGGTTAAGCTCTCCAACCTCCAGGATGGTCAGCTTCTTGAATTCACTATCGAGTATAAAGTTAGGCTCGAAGACGGTAGTTACCTCGGCGGTGAGGGAACCAAGCTTGTAAACACCACCTATTCTTATGTTGCTCCCGCAGGTGCGGAGAAGGATGACGACTCCATTGAGAAGTCGATTGACGCCGGCAACAGCCGCTCCGTCAAGTACGAGTCTGAAATCTATATCAAGAGTGGCAAGGCTCTCTCGAGCATCGGCAGCCACGGTATCCGTATTAAGGATAACAAGGGCGGCAGTGCTGCCACGGCAACCGTTACCGGCGTTACCAACGGCAACAGCTCCTATCCGTTCGCAGTTATCAACAGTGATGCTAACGCTCTGAGTGTCAGCATGACCGGTGAAGAGGGTACTTACTTCCTCAGCCCGTTCGAGATAGCCAAGAAGGCTGACGGCAAGAATTACGAGAGAATAGAGCCCACTTATCAGCTGGATGAAAACGGCAACACTGTATATGACGACAATGGCGATCCTATCGTCGTCGGCAACAACGGCGGCGTTCCGGTCGGTAAGTATACCATTACCGCAGCTGTCAATGTCGGCGGCACCAATGTCAACGTCCCCGTTAATGTCCACATCTATAACGATTATAACCTTGGTTCCATCTTTGCAAACGCTGTTGCGGCTAACCGCCAGCAGGGCGACTATAACAGCGACACCACTACTCAGACTCTGTGGTCAGACTACACCACCGCGCTGAATAATGCTGCTACACTTGCTCTTAAGCCGAAGACAGGCAGCACCTTTGAGAATGACATCAGAGCAACCGACGGCAAGTCAGAGAACCTTTATCAGCAGTATGCAGAGGCTCTTACCAACGCTATTAAAGCTCTTGAAGTGCATGCTATAGACGCCGGCGTCAGCGGTATCGAGCAGGCTCTCGCTGCAATCAACAAGGGTCATGACTTTGTCACCAAGACCTATAACGCAAACGGCAAGACCTATAATTATCGCGAGCCCATGAACTACTATGAGGACGGCTTCCCGTTCTTCGGTATGCGTGACTATGTTCCTCACACTTACAATCAGTTCAGGACTGCAAGAGACAGAGCCAACAAGATCATTAATTCTCAGGTATTCTACATCAATACTCCGCTTGAGGGCGACTATACCGATGAAGAGCTTGCGGCGTTCAATGACTCTATCAAGGCTTATGACGAAAATACCGCGAATAAGAAAGCAGTCAGCTCGATCGAATCGGCTTATGCTATCCATATGCTTAGACTTACCGGCGGTCGTCTGATCAGACTTGTTGCCAACAAGTCCAAGCTTGAAAAGGTCATTGATATGTGCATCACCAACGCAGATATCAACGCAGGCGGCGCTTCCTACTACACCTCAGAATCCTGGAATAACTATCAGAATGCTAAGACCTTCGCACTGAAGGTTGCTGCTGAAGCTACCGGCACTGCGGAGAATCCCACCGAGCTTACCCCCTCCAAGGTCAACGTTGCTACGGTCAACCTGATCTCGAGCTGGAAGAGACTTGTTAAGGGCTGCGACTACACCGCTCTTGATAATGCTGTTACTGCTTCGCAGAGCATCCTTAACCAGGCGGCTACCCCCGAGGAGAACAACACCTACAAGGTATTCACCAAGGACAGCTATGACGCCTTCTATGCGGCTTATACCGCTGCAAAGAAAATCGACAGAAACCTTGCTGATACTGTCGAAAACAACAAGAAGATCGCTGAGATAGCTCAGAACCTTGTTGACGCAATAGCTAACATTAAGGAAGTAGGCCAGGGCGGCGGAGCAGACCCCGTATGGGAACTCATCACCGGCGCTGATTACATGACTTACAACGGCCTTTGCGATCCGTATTCACCTTGGATTGAGGAGAGCAGAGCGCTTCTCGACTATGTCGGCGGCGTTGTCCTTGAGGATCAGAATAGCTATGATCTTACAGGCATCATCTTTGGTATCCCCGAAGGCGGAATCGGCGGCTTTGAAGAGGTCGTCAATGCTGACACTCTTGAAAATACGACTGTTGAACTCCTCCCGAATGCGGCAGGTATTAACAGCACCGGTTCGCTCCTTGTTATAAAGAATGCAGAGACCGAAGAAGTCATAGCTATTTATATGCTTGTACTTCGCGGTGATGTTGACGGCAGCGGCGAAATCAACGTTGAGGATCAGGTTGGTCTGGATAACTTCCTTGAGTATGCGGAAGACTGGACCGGCGAAGAAGCACTTAAATATAAGTACTTCGGCGCTGATGTCAACTACGATTTCGAGGCCGACGCGATCGACTCCAGCGGATTTGATATGTATATCGAAATGACCGCTGACTTCTCACAGACCTCCGAGGGCAGCATTTACGTCCAGGAGTAATAGACTTATCTGATACCCCATTCGCAATTTGACCCAAACAACCCAATAATTAAGGGCGTGCCGATGCTTTTCGGCGTCGGCACGCTCCCAAAGCTCTTACTTATCCAAAATATATTTAGGATGAAGCACAATTTAATATTGTGATCAGAATAAAAGGAGGAAAATGAGCTAATGTCAAAATTTAAGCGTTTTCTGAGTTCATTCCTTGCTCTCACAATGGTGCTCGGAATGTTCTCGATGCTCGGCGGCGTATTCGCTGTTGACGCATCAGCTGCGACACTTACGCCGTACACTACTCACATCAAGACTTATGCAGAGCTTGAAGCAGAGTATCCCGACGGCTTCCTGTATGTTGCCGCAGAGTTCCTGGAGGCAGACGGCACTCCTACAGACCACATCGTTGCACCCGGAGACACGCTTACAGTCAGACTGTATGTTAAGTCTTCATTCTACCTTTTCGGCGGTCGTTTTGACCTTTTGCTTGACAGAAATGTCTTTGACATTATGAACGGCGAAGCAAGCGGCTGGATGGCAAAGGGCGAAGACCTTGTCGAAGGAAAGGTTTACCCCACCGACGGCTATAAAGTCGTCTTCTCAAAGTCACCTCTTTCAGAGATCCATCCCGAGTATGTCAGGGATGAGCACGATCCTCAGTTCAGCTTCCTCAGAAACTTTGCTATCACCGGTAGTAAGTACCTGACCTGGACTAAAAAAGCAGGTTACAACAGCAACATTTGGAAAAACAACGCTGAGATGATCGAGCTCGCAAAGACCATCGACTTCTACACCCTTAACCTCGCATACGGCACCGATACCACCGGTTATAAGCTTACCGATGATAACTACATCTGCCAAGCAACCATGACCGTCAGAGGCAATGTTGAAAACAATTCTTTGACTAAGTTCTGGCTTCCTCGCGAAGCAACCAAGTTCGCACAGTCGACCGGTACCAGCTTCATTCAGGTTTCCGACAACGACAACAAGACCACTGCATTGTCATTTGATAAGAGCCCGCTCTTTAATGAAAGCATGTTCGACTATGCGGACATGACCCAGCAGTTCCTTATCAGCACCGGCGGCGATACACCCGTAACCGAGCACACTGCAACCTTCATGGCTAACGACGCTGTTTACAGCAGCGCAACTTACGCCGAGGGCGCAGAGATCGCTGCTCCCGCAGAGAACCCCACCAAGGACGGCTACACCTTCGCTGGTTGGTCACTTGACGGCACTAACGTTATTACCTTCCCGCAGACCATGGGTACTGCCGATGTAACTTACACCGCAGTATTCGTTGAGAATGCGAAGTATAAGGCAACATTCCTTGTTGACGGCGCAGCCTACGGCGACGTTAATTCCTATGCAGAGGGCGAGCAGATCGTCGCACCTGCAGATCCTTCCAAGACCGGCTACACCTTCACCGGTTGGGATCCCGCAGTAGGCACCATGGGCAACGCTGACATGACCTTCAACGCAAAGTTTGAAGCTAAGACTTACAATGTTAAGTTCATGAACGGCGAAGTTCAGCACGATGCAAACACCGTTAAGTATGACGGCGCTTACACCCTTCCCGCAGCACCGACTAAGGACGGTTACACCTTCGCAGGCTGGGTTGACGCAGAAGGCAACGCAATGCCCGCAACCCACACCACCGACGGCGACGTGACCTTCTACGCTAAGTGGGTCACCTCCGCTTTCGACGCTAAATTCTATCTTGACGCTGCTAAGACCAATCTCTACGACACTAAGAGTGTTGAGTTCGGCGCAGCTATCACCGCTCCCGCAGCGCCCTCAAAGACCGGCTACACCTTCAAGGGCTGGTCGCTTGACGGCTCCACCGTCCTCGCTGATCTCGGCACCATGGATACCGAGGGTAAGGACTTCATCGCTGTATTTGAGGCTCTCAGCTCCGGCGTGACCTTCTATGACGGCGACACGGTTCTCGAAACCAAGACCGGCAACTTCGGCGATAAGATCGGCGCTATGGATCCTCCTCCCACCAAGGCAGGCTATACCTTCGCAGGTTGGGTTGACGCAAGCGGCGCTGACGTTACCTTCCCCGTAACCCTTGGCCTTGATCCCATCAGCGTTTACGCTAAGTGGACTGCGAACCCGATATTCATCGAGTTCTATGACGGCGCAAACTTCATTAGCGGCGGCGAGCAGAATTGCGGCGAAGCTATCGCGGCTCCCGAGGCTCCCACCAAGGCAGGCTACAACTTCGTGGGCTGGGTCGACGCGAACGGCGATGCAATGCCCGCAACCGTTCCCACCGCTGACGCGAAGTACTACACCAAGTATGAGGCTGCTACTTACAACGTAACCTTCAAGGCTGACGGCGAGACCGTTAGATCCGAAGAAGCTCTCTTCGGCAGCACCATCGTTCCTCCCGACGCTCCCTCCAAGGTTGGTAATACCTTCAAGGGCTGGGCTGTCGAAGGCACTACCGATATAGTTACATTTGACGACAACACCACGGTTCCCGTTGGCGGCGTCACCTATGTTGCTATATTCGAGGTCAACACCTACAAGGTCACTTACTATGTTGACAACGTGATCGTTCATACTGTCGATGTTAAGTACGGCGACCCGATCCCCGAGTATACCTATACTCCGGAA
>OBKS01001683.1_pt1 | contig 14661 bp, 12 predicted proteins | sample 1517381 | NCBI WGS metagenome assembly OBKS01 (sample SAMN04571686, study PRJEB22368) | human gut metagenome | biome: human gut; material: stool | host: Homo sapiens | place: Luxembourg | collected 2012-08-03 | reverse complement strand
GGCGGGGTCGTAGGGCATATCGCCGGTCAGGTACTCCCAATCGTTGGCCTTGAGATCGTACATGACCAGGCCACCCATCTCGCCGATGTAGGAGTTGAGGCCAAGCACGCGCGCATCCTCATGGATCATGGTGCGGTTGCGGCCCGAGGTGGGGACCACCTGGATGCCGGCGCGGGCAAGTGCCACGACAGCCTCGACGAGCTTGGTCGAGGGGTTGCCGTCGTTGTCGCGCAGCACGCACGAGCCGGGTGCGAGCATCGTGGCATCCAGGTCGGTAAAGACGTACTTGACCTTGGCCAAGCGCTCGCGCATCTCGCCCGAAAGCTCGGCGACGGTCGGCAGGGTATTGTGGGACATGGTTACTCCGTTTACGTAGAAGGGTTTGGACTTGGACGGCATGTTTTGATTGAGGGAACACGCTTATGGCGACAGCGCACTCAGGGCACCGCCGCCATCATGGTTCATTAGTCAAACTGGGTAACATCGATCAGGCGATTGGCCAGCGAAAGGTCGCTCTCGATGGGCACGAACTCGTCGCCCACGTGCATGAGCTCCTCGTCACCCTTTGCCAGCAGCAAGACAATGGTGGGAGCATCGGGGTTGACGTACTCCTCGCGCGCCGCCTTGAACGCCGCATGCACGGCAGCTTCGCGATCGAGGATGATCTTGTTCGGCGTATCGTCGGGAACATGTTCGGCAAGCTCGCGACAGACCTTCATCGGGTCCTCGTGAGCCGGGTCCTCATTGGCAAAGATCATCAGGTCGGAATACGGTGCGGCCTCGCGCGGAAGCTGCTCGCGGCGCTCCTGCGCCTTGCCGCCGGCAGCGCCAAACACCGCGATGACCGGGCTGGCGGGAAACGCGCGCTTGACCGACGAGAAAAGCGAACGGAACGAAAGCTGGTTGTGCGCATAGTCGACGACGCAGATCACGCGGCCGTCCTTCGACTCCACGACCTCCATACGGCCCGGCACACGCAGTTTGGAGAGGCCCTTCTTGATAGCCTCGATACCGATGCCGATCTCGCGCGCGGCGGCGATAGCGACCAGCGCGTTCTCCACGTTAAAGTCGCCCGCGATGCCCAGCAGGACCTTCTCCCCCGCCTCGGACTCGTCGGCACACAGGCCATGCAAGTTGAACTCGATGCTAAAGCCGACCATGCGTACGTCGCTCGCCCACAGACTTGCCTCGGGATGCTCGACGCCAACGGTCACCAAGCGCTCGGCCGTCGACGCTGCCTCCAGCACACGGTCGACCTCTTCGGTGCCCAGATTCACCACGGCGGTCTTTGCCTGGTCAAAGATCCTGAGTTTGCTCTCAAAATAATCCTCAAACGTGGGGTGTTCGATCGGCGAGATGTGGTCGCGGCCGATGTTGAGGAAGCACGCCACGTCAAACGGCAGATTCTCGACGCGTTGGTACTTGAGCGCCTGGCTCGAGACCTCCATGACCATGGACTGGCGACCGGACGTGCGGCAGTTGGCGATATGGCGCCAAACCTCGGGGGCCTCGGGCGTGGTGTTGGTGCTCTCGTAGCACTCGATACCATCGTCGGTACTCACCGAGCCGATCATGCCGCAGGACTCGCCCGCCGCCTTGATGATGGACTGGAGCATAAAAGCGGCCGTGGTCTTTCCCTTGGTGCCGGTGATGCCCACGATCTTGACGTCGTGGTCGGGACGGTCGTAGACCTCCGGCGGCAACAAGGCCATGGCCGTGCGAACACTATTAACAACCAGCATCGCAGCACCGCTCTCCTGCGCCAGCGGCTCCAGAGACTCGACCAGCGACTCCTCGCACACAAATGCGACGGCGCCCGCATCGAGCGCCATGCTCAAAAACGCGGGCTTAAAGGCAGCACCTTTGCAAAAGAACACGTCACCTGCCGAGACCGCGCGCGAATCAAACGAGCAGCCGGTCACGGCACGCTCGTCAACCTGCTCTGATGCGCGCAGCTCGCCGCACACATCGAGAAGCTTGGCAAGCGTATCGACCGTGGTCACGGTCGCGGAATCCGAATGGTGCATCTTTCACCTTTCTCAGCCATTTGGCAGGGACGGTTTTATAGTAACTGAAACGCACCCACGCAAAAACGGCTCCCGGAGGAGCCGTTACGCGCAGGCGTTCGTAAGCCGAGGCTAGGCAGCCTGAACAGCGGGCTGGTCCTCGTCGATAAAGAAGCGCTTGTACCACACCAGGAACACGAGCGGCGTATAGATCTTGCGCTGGAAATCGCCCTTGCCCGCAAAGTGCAGATCGAGCAGGTGCATAAGCTCGTCGGTATTGAAGAACTCGCTTGCCCACGGCGCGGTGAAGTACTCCTTGACATAGTCGTACCACTTTTGCTCGCGCAGCCAGTAGACAATCGGCACCGGGAAGCCCACCTTGGGACGGGTGGCCCACTCATCGGGCAGCGACTTGTTGGCAGCGTGGCGGAGTACCTGTTTGTTGCCGTTCTCGTTGATGCGGTAGCGGTCGGGAATGTGCTCGGCGAACTCCATGACTTTGCGGTCCAGGAAGGGCACGCGCAGCTCCAGCGAGTGCGCCATGCACATCTTGTCGGCCTTGAGCAGAATGTCGCCCGGGAGCCACATGTTCATGTCCAAGTACTGCTTCTTGACCAGCTCGGGCTGACCCTTCACGCGCGCGTAGATGGGTGCAGCGAGCTCAAAGGCGCCGTCGCCGGTGTTGTACTCGGGCTTGAGCACGCCGTCGACCTCGCGCTCCGGCCATACCAGAGCCTGTCCCAGGAACGACTTCTCGGGAATCTCGGCACCCTTGACTAGGAAGTTATGTCCCTTGAAGTACGGCATATGCAGCGCCAGGTTACCGAGCGCGCGACGGATGGGCAGCGGCACCATCTTTTTGTACTTGCGCACCGGGACCGTATCCTCGTAGTAGGCGTAGCCGCCAAAGAGTTCGTCGGCGCCTTCGCCCGAAAGCACCACGGTGACGTCCTTGCGGGCCATCTCGGCCAAGAACCACAGCGGCACGGAAGACAGGTTGGACTGCGGCTCGTCCATGTGATACTGGATGTCCTCGAGCGCACCGAAGAACTCGTCGGCGGTAATCATCTTGCGAACGTTTTCGACGCCGAGCTTATCGGAAAGCTCCTTGGCGTAGTTGGTCTCGTTGAAGTTCTTGTAGTCAAAGCCCACCGAGAAGGTCTTGTCGGGCATGAGGCAAGCGGCGATGTAGCTAGAGTCGACGCCACCGGAGAGGAACGACGCGACCTTGACGTCGGCGATGCGATGGGCCTCGACGCTCTCGTGCACGACCTCGTCCAGCTCGTCGACGTACTCCTCGAACGGCTTCTCGACGGCAGAGTAATCGCAATCCCAGTAGCGCTCGATGTTCATCTTGCCGGTCGGGATATCGACGGTAAAGTAGTGCGCCGGCGGCAGCTTGTAGACACCCTCGAAGAAGGTCTCCTCGGTTGCCGAATACTGCAGCGTCATGTACGGACGCAGGGCCTTTTTGTTGACCGCCTTGTGGAAGTGCGGGTAGTCCAGGAAGCTCTTGATCTCGGAACCAAAGAGCACGCCCGGAGCGCCGTCGCCCGCATCGGCCATGGGATAGTAGTAAAGCGGCTTGATGCCAAAGATGTCACGGGCGCCAAAAAGCTTGTTCTTCTTTTTGTCCCAGATGACGAAGGCGTACATACCGCGCAGGCGATCGAGGACAGCCTCGCCCCACTCCTCGTAGCCGTGCAGGAGGCTCTCGGTGTCGGCGCCGCAGTGGAACTTGTAGCCCTTGGCCTCGAGCTCGGAACGGAGTTCTTGGAAGTTGTAGATCTCGCCGTTGAAGACAATGACGACGCTGCCGTCCTCATTGGCCATGGGCTGAGCGCCGGCCTCGGTCAGGTCGAGGATCGACAGGCGGCGGAAGCCCAGGGCAACGCGGCCGTCGATAAACTGACCGCCCATGTCGGGACCGCGATGGACGATGCGGTCCATCATCTTGGTGAGCACCTCGGATTGGTTATCCGTCCCACCGACAAAACCGACAAAACCGCACATATACTATCCCCTCTGCTGTTGCTGGGCGTCAAATCGAATCAGTAGCTTTTGAGTATACCCGAGGGCGTAAAGAGGGGCGGAATGTTCAGGCAATCTCAACTGAATCAGCTCCGCGCCGACACGCGCCAGTTACCTTTAATGGATATGAGATGAATGAGGCAATTGTTTTGCTATACTCTCTCCGCACGGGCGATTGGCGCAACGGTTAGCGCAGGTGCTTTACACGCACAAGGCTGGGGGTTCGAATCCCTCATCGCCCACCACTGAATTGTTAGGCTCCCAGCAATGGGAGCCTTTCTTTTTTGGGCCCATCGCAGAGGGATTCGAACCCGCCAGGGTGCGGAGCTGAGGAAACGCGAAGCGTTTTCCAGCGCAGCACGCGAGGGCCGTAGGCCCGAAGCGAAAGCGGGGGCGTCAGCCGCACGCGACATCCCTCATCGCCCTCCACTGAATTGGAAACGGTCCTCGCAAGGGGACCGTTTTTGTTTGCGCCCATCGCAGAGGGATTCGAGCCCGCCAGCACGTCTGTCACAAAGGCCGTGGCCAAATAATGGCAAAAATGAGTACTGCTGCTTTGTTTGCAACATATAAAAAGATAGTATTTGCTTAAGTTACGCAACATATGTCCATTATAAGGACTAACAGTCAGATCAAAATCGCACATTCATCGCCATTTCGACTTGCTATCTGGCCTTATTAGTCCAAAATTGCTGCTACAAAATCGGTAACAGTACTCATATTTGATGTTTTTTGACCAGCAGGTCTCCCTGCCTTAGCAAATCTAAGGCAAAACGGGCTCCAGACCGCTGAATCATGCCGCATAGGGCACGTCCGCAGTCCGGAATCCGGTCCAAATTGAGTTATTGCGCCGCGTTAGCCCAAGACATCCGACAGGATCTCGATCAGGCTGTCCACGTCGGCTTCCTCGCAGACGAGCGGCGGCAAGAAACGCAACGTATGCGCACCCGTAGCGTTAATCACGGCACCGGCGGTCAGCGCGCGGGCAACAACATCATGCGCGTCGCCCGCGGCATCATCCAAATCACAGCCGAGCATCAAGCCGCGGCCACGTACCTCGGTCACATGCGGCAGCTTGGCGAGCTTTGCCTCCATATAGGCACCCACCTTGGCAGCATGCTCGGCATAATCGCCACGCACAAGCGCGGAGAGCGTCGCGGCACACGCCGCGATGGCCAAGCAGCTACCGCCAAAGGTCGAGCCGTGGTCGCCCGGCTTAAACACGTCGGCAATCTCCTTCTTTGCCACGACGGCACCCATGGGCACGCCATCAGCAATGCCCTTGGCAAGGCTCATGATGTCGGGTTCCACGCCATAGGTCTGGAACGCAAACGGCTTACCCGTGCGGAAGATACCACACTGGACCTCGTCGGCGATAAGCACGGCGCCCACTTCGTGTGCCAGGTCGCGCGCTGTCGCCATAAACTCCTCGGTCATGGGGTGCACGCCACTCTCACCCTGGATCGGCTCGAGCATCACGGCACAAATCTCGCTCCCCAGCTGCTTAAAGATCGCACGCAGCTCGTCCACATCGTTGGGCGTGCAGGCCACAAAGCCACCCGGCAGTGGGCGGAAACTATCCTGCAGCCAATCCTGCATGGTGGCGGCAATGGTCTCGAGCGTACGGCCGTGGAAGCCGCCGCGCATGCACACGATGGTGTTGCCGCCGTTACCGACACGCTTGGCGTACAAGCGCGCGAGCTTCATCGAGCCCTCGTTGGCCTCGGCGCCAGAGTTGGCAAAGAAGGTTTCCCACACCTGCTCGTCCGCAGCCGGGGCACCAAGAGCAGCTGCCGTGGTCTCATCGCCGGCGGCAATGGCATCGGCAAGCACGCGCGCACCATCTACGTCGTCGTTAGCAAGCTTGGACAGCAGCGCCGCGACCTGTCCACGCTGCTCGATGTAGAAGTAATTGGAGACATGCATGAGCTTTTTGGTCTGTGCCTCGAGCGCCGAGAGCACAGCCAGGTTGCCATGACCTAGACTGCACACGCCGATGCCGGCAAGAAAGTCGAGGTACTCACGGCCATCGTCGCCGGTGAGCTTCATGCCGTGACCCTCGACAAACTCGACCGGAGAGCGGCCAAAGGTATGCATAACGTAATGGGATTCAAGCGATTGCTGAGCTGCAAGTGACATGGGATGCCTTTCGTTGAGCGCCGGACGGCGCAGACCTATGGGTGCAGGAATGGGGCGGCTGCGGGTCAGCTAGACCGTCTGAAGCTTCTCGACCTCGTCAAGGTTCTCGGTCAGACGCGCAGCAAACGTCGAAAGCGGATGCGGATGCGTATCGAACTCGTAAGCCGTCTCGGTGGAATGGATCACGGTGCCGACGCCGGCATCGGTCAGCAGCTCCAGGAGCAGCGAATGCGGCGTAGTACCGTTAATGATGTGGGCACGAAATACGCCGGCGGTAAGCGCATCGACGGCCGCACGCAGCTTGGGAATCATGCCCTTATCGACCTCGCCGCCGTAGAGCATTTCGTTAACCTCGTCGAGCGTTAGGTTGGAGATAAGCGAGTCCTTGTCGCTAAAGTCCTTGTACAGGCCATCGACATCGGTCAAAAAGATCGCCTTATGCGCGTGGAGCGCTGCCGCAACGGCACCGGCGGCGGTGTCGGCGTTGATGTTGAAGAAACCGCCGTCCTCCCCCGCCGCGACGGTAGCGATGACGGGGATGTACTCGCTATCGAGTAAGCGCTCGATATAGTCGGTGTTAACGTGCGTCACTTTGCCCACGCGACCGAGCTCGGGGTCGAGCGGCTCGGCGATGAGCGTGCCGGCATCGCTGCCCGACACGCCCACGGCCAGGTTGCCGTGGTGGTTGATGGCAGCAACCAGCTCCTGGTTAACCTTGCCGCCCAGCACCTCGCGCACGATATCCATAGTCGCCGGCGTGGTCACGCGCTGGCCGTTCTTAAACTCGACGGGAATATCGTAATGGCTCAGCGCCTCGTTGATAGCCTTGCCGCCGCCGTGCACGATGACGGGGCGCATACCTATGATCTTGAGCAAAACGATGTCGCTCATCACGTCGCGGCGCAGCTGCTCATCAACCATGGCGGCTCCGCCATATTTGATAACAACCGTCTTGCCGGTCAGGTTCTTAATCCACGGCAGCGCTTCGAACAGCAGCTGCGCGGTTGCTTCGTTGGATTCGCTCGAACGACAATCGCGTGCGAATTTCATAATCTGCCTCGTCTTTCGTATCGTTATCGCGCCGTGCTCCGCTGCCGCAATCGCGGCAAGATGCGCAGCGTGCCCGGAATCTAGGAACGGTAGTCGCCGTTGATGGAGATGTACTCATGCGTGAGGTCGCAGGTCCACACGGTCGTTGCCGCGTCGCCTGCGCCCAGGTCGGCCGAGATCACGATCTCGGGCGCCTCGAAACGTCGTAGAGCCTCGTCCTCATCAAAGGGAACAGTCAGACCGTCGCGACAGACAGGCATGCCCATCATGTCGATGGAAACGTCTTCCTGATTAAACTTCACGCCGCACTTGCCGAGTGCCATGGCGACGCGGCCCCAGTTGCAGTCGTGGCCGGCGATGCAGGTCTTGACGAGCGGCGAGTTGGCGACAGCACGAGCGGCGATATCGGCCTCCTCGTCGTTCACGGCGCCGGTAACGTTGACCGTAACAAGCTTGGATGCGCCCTCGCCATCGGCGGCGATATTGCGCGCCAGGCTCTCGCACACCTCGTGCACGGCAAATGCCAACTCGTCGAAGGCATCGGAGCCCTCGACGATAGGCTCGGCATCTGCGGCAGCGGCGCCGGAGGCAAGCATGATGCAGGTGTCGTTGGTCGAGGTGTCGGAATCGACCGTTACCTTGTTAAAGGTCTGCTTGACGGTCGAGAGCAGCAGGGTATGAAGTGCCGCAGGCTCGACGGGGGCATCGGTGGTGATAACTGCGATCATGGTGGCCATGTTGGGCATAATCATGCCCGAGCCCTTGCACATTCCGCCTACCGTATAGACATTGCCCGCATGACCCGCAGCCTCACTGACGTAGGACACGGCGTACTCCTTGGAGTGCGTGTCGGTCGTCATGATGGCGCGAGCGGCATCGGCTCCACCGTGGGCGGAGAGCGCCTCGTAGGCAGCAGGAATGGCGGTCTCAAACGTGTCGATCGGCAGAATCTGGCCAATCACGCCCGTGGAGGCAACCAGAATCTGCTGGGGCCCGCAGCCGATGACCTGCGATGCGATGCTGCACGTCTCGCGCGCGCATGCAAGGCCGGTCTCACCCGTGGCGGCGTTGGCATTGCCAGAGTTGACCGAAACGCCGGCGATGATTCCGTAGCCCTTGTCGGCACCGCCCAGGTTGGCACGGCTCACCTGCACGGGTGCCGCGCAAAAGCGATTGGTGGTAAACACGCCGGCCCCGGGACAGGGTTTATCGACGCTCGGGGTTCTTGCGGAACCCAGCGTGGATGCCTGCAGCCTTAAAACCAGCCGCAGCCGTAACGCCACCCTCGACGGCGCGAATCTTGATATCAAACAGCTCGGTATTCATCGTCTTTATGACTCCTTATGTCAAACAAAAAACGGACATCGGTTGGTGCGCCATGCCAGTCGTGATCATGAGACCAGCTTAAGAGTGGCGCCCCACTCGATGCCCGACTACCAAATCGTTAACAATCGAATGTGCTACACCGGGCACGCCACTGTGGGCAAGCCTCGTCGCTCGTCAAAGCCAAAGACGATATTGGCGCACTGGACTGCTTGGCCCGCAGCGCCCTTGCACAGATTGTCGATGGCGCCCGTAGCCACCAGGACGCCCGCGCACTTGTTGAGCGCGAGGCCGATCTGGGCGGCGTTGGTGCCGACGACCGAAGCCGTCTTGGGCTGCTGGCCGGCGTCGAGTACGCGCACAAAGGTGTGACCGGCATAGAACTGCTTGTAATAGTCGACAACGTCCTCAAGAGCCAAGGAGTCGATGGCCTGCGGCGCGAGCGGCATCGTCACCGTGGAGAGCAGGCCGCGCTTGAGCGGTGCCAGATGCGGGGTAAAGACGACGCGATCGGTTAAGCCAAGGATTTGCTCAATCTCGGGCGTGTGGCGATGTTTACCCACGCCATAGGCTTCCAGGTTCTCGTCGGCGCTGCAAAAGTGGGTGCGGGCGTTGCAGGACTTACCGGCACCCGTCACGCCACTGATGGCATCGACGATTACGGGACCGTTCTCTGCCACCCAACCCGCACGCACGGCAGGAGCAGCAGCAAGACTCGTTGCGGTGGGATAGCAACCGGCGCAGGCGACCAACACGGGCCTGCCAGCGGCATGGCTGGAAGCAGCGGTCTCTAAGTCCTCGCAGAACAGCTCGGGCAGGCCGAAAGCGCGGGTCTTGAGCAACTCGGGGCTCGTATGCTCGGCGGCATACCAGGCCTCAAAGGTGGCCGGATCGCTCAGGCGATAGTCGGCCGAGAGGTCAATGCAGGAGACTCCCGCGGCAAGCAGCGCGGGCACCTGTGCCATGGCAGCCGTGTGCGGCACGGCAAGAAAAACCGCATCGCAGCTCTTGAGCTCGGGGGCGTCATGCGTGGTGAAAACCAGATCGCTCACGCCAGCAAAGCTCGGATACACCGCGGACAGCGGCTGGCCGGCATCGGCGTTGGACGTAATGGCAACAAGTTCAAACTCGGGATGGCCGAGCACGAGGCGAATGAGCTCGGCTCCGGCATATCCAGCCGCGCCGACGATTCCAACCTTCAATGACATATCAGACTCCTTGTCTGCGATTTATGCACCGATGCGCATTTCGCAGTGGTCGTTATGAAGTGGGTTGAAACTTTAGCACCAAAAGATGCATGAACACGTAAATGGCTTGCATATTCATGCATTGAAACAATCCCGACACATTCGCTTGAAGGAATTGACAAATGGAGCGGGCCCCGTATTGACCGGCGCTCCTAACGGCACCGGGCAATACGGGGCCCGCCCATGCGAAAACCAAGTTGTTAGGATGAGCCAGCCGGCTAGAGCTCGACCGGCACCCATTCGTCGTGATTGCAGATAAAAGCCTCAGGATCCTCGACGCTAAAGAAGACGAGCGTGGGGTCGTTAGGCCCCTCATAGTGCTCGCCCAGGTGCTCTAGATGCTTCCACCCGGCTTCGCGCATTTCGTCTAAAGCCCGGTCATCCAAGCCGGCACGCCCGCGCAAGATGAGCCAGCCATGGCCCGGCCACCAACTCGTGGCCTCAAAGCGCTGGTTTTGCAGCAGCTCTTGCCACACATCTTTGGTGCGCGCTGTTACAAACCACAGCTTGCCATCCTGGATCTGCGCAAACGAAAACGGACGCACATGAGGCTGTCCGTCAACGCTCGTCGCCAAATACCATGCCGGCACCGACGTCAGATACTCCAACACCGTATTCAATCCGTCCACGTTTCCTCCTGTACTAGTTAGTTTGGGAACCTGGTTTGTGCGAGCTAGAGCTCCAGGCGCTCCTCGCTGCCGTCGATATCACAGAAGCGCGCGGCAATATTGCGGACCGAAAAGAAAGCAAGGCGGCCGTCGTTGGCACTCTCGTGTTCCTCGCCAATGCCCACCATGTGCTTAAAACCCGCTTGACGCACCTTGTCGCTCGCAACTGCGTCGTCCTCAAGTGCGGCTTCGCCGGTCAATACGATCCAACATTCCCCCGGCTTCCAGCCCGATACCTCAAACTTGGGATTCGCACTCAGCTCCGCCCACACGTCCTTGTCGCGCGACGTGCAAAACCACAACTTACCGTCATCGACCATGGCAAACGAAAACGGCCTCACGCGAGGCTGATGCCCGTCGGCCACATCGGTCGTGGCCAGATACCACGCCGGAATGCGCCTGAGATATGAACAGGCGCGCTCAAGCTGAGCCGTGCGGTCGTTGTCGGTCATAGGGACCCCTTTCTTGCGCTCGAATCGCGCCTAAACAAGTTGAAGATTGATGACGATGACGCAGATGAGCAGCAACGCCGTCACCACCGCCGCCAACGCATCGCCACGGCCAAATGCAAGCGCATGCAGACGTGTGCGGCCCTGCTCGCCATGATAGCAACGGGCATCCATGGCGGCAGACAGCGTCTCGGCATGGCGGCCCGTGAACAGCGGAATCGCCACACTGCCGAGCATACGCACGCCGCCGAGCGGACCGCCCGTCATGCGCGCACCGCGGCTCGCCTGCGCATCGGCCGTCTGCTTCATCTCGGTGGCAAACTGCGGCATAAAGCGCAGCGCGATACCCATGATCATGCCGAGCTCGTGCGCAGGAAGTCCCACACGCGCAAACGGCGCGAGCAGGCGCTCAAAGCCCGCGGTGAGGTCGAGCGTCGGCGTGGTGAGTGTAATGGCGCTCATGCCGGCCATCATCAACGTCAGGCGGCACGCCATAAAGGCGGCAGAACGCAGTGAGCCCTCGCTTATCTGCAGAAAGCCGAGCTGCCACAGGATGCGCCCACTCTGATCGGTAAACAAGTTGAGCACCGCGACCACGACGACGATTGCCAGCAGCGGCGCCATCGACGACAGAACGCGACGAACCGGCACCCGAGACACGGCATAGGTCAGCACAACGAAAATTGCGACCGGGGCCAGTCCGCGGAAGCCACTGACCGTGAGCGTCGTGATCAGAAACACAAAGCCCAAGAGCAACTTGGTTCGCGGGTCCAGGCGGTGGATTGCACTATCGCCGGGATAGTAACTGCCAAACGAAAACGCCTCCATCAGCAGCCCTCCTCTCGCGAGACCGTCTTGGATTTAGCAATGTCCGCGACGTTAGAAGGACCGTCCGAGCGACCGATCAGCAAATCTACCAACTCGTCGGCCAACGACTCAACCGTATAGAGCCCGCCGCGACGCAGCGGCACGCCCGCTTCCGCGAGCGCCAACGCCATGCGCTGAGCAGCAGGTACGCCCAAGCCGATCGACTTGAGCTCATCGGCATGCGCAAACACCTGCACGGGGGTTCCCTCGGCAAACACCGCACCTTCGTTCATTACGACGATACGGTCGCAGCAATTGGCCAGGTCATCCATACTATGCGAAACCATGACAACGGTCAGGCCATCGCGGTGAAGTCGATCGATAAGCTCAAGGAAATCCCTGCGCGCAGCCGGATCGAGCCCCGCCATGGGCTCATCGAGCACCAGGACTTCGGGCTCCATGGCGAGCACGCCGGCGAATGCCACACGCCGTTGCTGACCGCCCGAAAGCTCAAAGGGACTCTTGTCGCCGACCGTGGAAAGGTCGAGGCCCACGCGTGAGAGCGATGACTCGACACGACGGTCGACTTCATCTTGCGGCAAGCCAAGGTTATGCGGACCAAACGCCACGTCCTGCGCCACGGTTTCGGCAAACAGCTGACGCTCAGGATATTGAAACACCACGCCGACCTTGGCCTTAACCGCGGCGGCGTCTTTCTTGTTTGACAGATCGAGCCCCAGCGCGCGAACGAATCCCTCCTGGGGGCGAATCAAACCGTTGAGATGCTGGACCAGCGTCGACTTACCCGAACCGGTATGACCTGCCAAGCCCAGGAACTCGCCGCGACGCACCGTCAGCGATACATCGCGCAGCGCCCACGGGCTGCTTGGGTCGTTTCCCCAGAGAGCCTGTTTGTTCGATTTGTCCGCAGTGGCCGAGCGCTTGTGCCAGCGGTGGCGCTCGCGCGGACTGAGCGAATAACTGTACGAAACATGGGATAGTTCGATGACGGACTCCGACGCGTTGTCCTCGTTGTCTACCGGAACAGCGCCGTCAGCGATTTCCAACTGGGATGCGGAAGACTGTCCCGCGGTGTCTGCCCCACTTCGCTCGGCATAAGCCTGCGCAATCTCAGCGACCATATCCACCTCGCGCACCTGCGCATGAACAGGCACGCCCTTCGTACGAAGCGCCATGCCCAGACGACACGACTCCGGCATATCCAGGTTGAGCTGCGCAAGCTCATCCGCCCGCGTCAAAATTTCCTCGGGCGTACCGAGCATGGCAACGTGCCCCGCCCGAAACACCGCGACACGATCGGCCTCGGCGGCTTCTTCCATAAAGTGCGTAATCATCACGATGGTCATACCGCGAGCGTGCAACGCGCGGCAAGCCTTCATGAGGCCCTTACGTCCACGCGGATCGAGCATCGAGGAAGCCTCGTCCAAAATGAGCACGCGCGGTTCCATGGCAAGCACGCCGGCAAGCGCCACGCGTTGCTTTTGGCCACCCGAAAGCGCATGGGTCTCGTGGCGCTCAAAGCCCACCAGGCCCACGCCCTTCAGCGCCTCGCGTACGCGCTGCGCAATTTGCGCCGATGGCACGCCAAGGTTTTCGGGACCGAACGCAACGTCATCTTCGACAAGCGTTGCCACCAGCTGGTCGTCGGGATTCTGGAATACCATGCCCGCGGTCGAACGAATGTCGTAGACCAGCTCGGGGTCGGACGCATCCATGCCGTTGATGCGTACCGTGCCCGCATCGGGTTGCAACAGCGCATTCAGATGCTTGGCAAACGTCGACTTGCCCGACCCATTGCCACCGAGGATGCAGAAAAACTCCCCGTCCTCGATGTTCAGATCGACACCGTCGAGTGCCGACACGGCACCGTCATAGCTAAAGGAAACGCCCCGACACTCAATCATACGCGGCCTTTGACCTGGTCCTTTTTAGGCGTGATGAGGTTGGAGACTGCTTTATACACCGCCAGCGTCAACACCGAGTTAAGCACGGTCTTGATAAGGTTAAACGGCAGTACGGCAGGAATCATGAGCGGGGCGATCACACCGAGCCATACCAGAACCATACGCCAATGGTAAGGTTTGCGACCATAGACAGCGCTGTAGCGGCAATGACGCCGAGCACCAGGCCAATCACGGCACCCTTATAGGTATGCATCTTCTGGTAGACGATAGCCGCGGGCAGAATGTAGCCCAGCGTGGCAACCAGGTTCATAAGCGCGCCGACCCAGTCACCCGTGGTGAGCGCATGGATAACGATCGCCATGGCGGCAACAGCGGTACCGGCACCGGGACCATATGCAAACCCGCACACCATCGCCGGCACCAGCGACGGGTCATACGTCAAAAACGGCGCCGAAGGAAGGATGGGTAGCTGCACATACATAAACAGGGCGCCCAAAGCACACATCAGCGCCATGGTAACGAGCTGTTTGGTGCTCCACCTATTCGTGTTCTCAAAATGGATATGCTGCGACTGTTCAGACATTAAGATCACCTGCCTCTTTCATCCGGACTCTAACCGTTGGTACTGGAATCTCACCAGTTCAGCCGGCATGCGAACCAACACACGCACGGGTCGCGGACTCATCGGCTCGACGCAGGTCCTCGCCTGCACCACGGCACCCCTTTGGCACCGCCCAATTTACCGCCAGTGGGGAATTTCACCCCGCCCTGAAACAGCAATTGCAAGTGTAGCACGAGAGGGTATTCGTGCAAGTATGCTGAGGCTAATTTATGGCGGGGGAACGCTCCAGAAATGCGACCGGGACAAGTTAACGCGACAACCACGTTCTCCGTCCACGCCGACCTCAAGGCCGTAAACGCAGGGGATCCGGGGGCGTGACGGGGTTTCTCTCCGGAACATTCCGCACTGATATTTTCTGTATTGAAGACGTCGATGATGCACCCGTATACCATTG
>OBKS01001668.1_pt1 | contig 14804 bp, 14 predicted proteins | sample 1517381 | NCBI WGS metagenome assembly OBKS01 (sample SAMN04571686, study PRJEB22368) | human gut metagenome | biome: human gut; material: stool | host: Homo sapiens | place: Luxembourg | collected 2012-08-03 | reverse complement strand
TGGCATAGTGGCAGAAGCTGCTTAGCCAATATGTTGAATTTTTAACGGACTATTATAAAAATAAAGAAGTATGAAAAAGTTTATTATGATGTTAGTTTGTATGTTTGCAGTGCACACAATGGTAATGGCAGATAACGATAGACCGATACAGGCAAACCAGTTACCGGCAAAAGCGCAGACATTTATCAAGACTTATTTCAAAAACCATAAAGTGGCATTAGCCAAAATGGAATCGGGAGTATTCTACAAAAGCTATGATGTAGTCTTTACAAATGGAGAGAAAGTAGAATTCGATAAAGCGGGAGAGTGGAAGGAAGTACGGTGTAGACAAAGTGAAGTTCCCGCACAAGTTGTACCGGAAGCAATCCGTAATTATGTAAAGACCAACTATCCGGATGCAAGAATTCTCGAAATAGAATTCGATCATAATGAATATGAGATAAAATTGTCCAATCGTTGGGAAATTACATTCGACTCTCAAATGAGAGTAATCGATATCGACGATTGACAATGCCTGCCCTCAAAACATGAGGGATTAAAATACAAGAGTACAAAAACAGTTGTTCGAGTAAACTCCGAACAACTGTTTTTGTTTAAAAGCCCCATATATATCAGTCGGCAGATTATCAGCTCTTTTGAGAGCAAATAACACATTATTTAATATCTGCTCTCCAAACATTCCGTACATCATGAAAAATAAATGCCGCAATAAAGAATATAAACGCTTTATTTTTATACTTTTACACTCATTAAACAGCAAATTCAAATTATATAAACGATGGATAATTCAACTAACAATAAAAACATATTCCAGTCGGAGCTGCCTTGTGAAAAGAAAAACGGACACAGCATAATCCAAGAATTCATAAACAACTACCCTTACGGTGTCCAGGACTTAATAAAATTGCTCGAATGTGGTTATCAAATTACTTATGAAGATAGAAAAATCATGAAAGAGCAGTTCCCCACCGACACCTATAAATATTATGCTACTTTCTCCAGATTAGCATTCAAATTGTATCAGGAAGGGCAAGCTGAACTAATAACAACTCTAATTACTTCCGGAGTGGACCTTTCAGGAACAATTTATACGATTGAAGCATTACTTTCCAACAAACCCGAGTATTTCAGTTTTCAAACCAATGTATGGGTATGTATCGCTAATAACGCAATAACCCATTACAAAAATCATTGGATATTTTGTGAGGCAGCACTCAAACAAAGCGGTAAATGGGAAGAGGTTTACAAGGCAGAGTCATTCCTAAGAAAACACAACAAATTAGATAAAAATGAAATCATAGCATGGAAGAAACCTAAAGAATACAAAATATTAAAGCTGCTCTATCCTCAATTGCAAGTACCGGCTGTCCGTTTCTTAGAAGACGAACAGCCCGACCCTTACCAAACGGCCATCTCCCTCTTTCATAAAACCGAACTGTCAGATATGTTGGAAACATTAAGCATAAGTATAGAGAAAGAACGTCCGGTTTGGGGATATCATCACATAGCCGGTGCTACTGCTGAAGAGAAAATCAATACACTATGGCATACATTTCCCCACGAAGAATTCCTTGAGGCATTGTTTTACCTCGCTGATCACAAACACTCTTCTTCCATACTCAACCTACTGATAAAAGAGGAAGCTAATGAAATTAGAGATGCCATACACGCCCCCAATACACTTTATAAGTTACAAACAGGGCTGGAAGTAGGAAGAATATATCATCCGGAGTTTCTACTTCTATTATGGGAGTTAGGATACAGGCACAAAAAAACGGAAGATTGGCAAAAAGACAATAGCCTGACAAATACTACGAAAATGAGGCTTTATTGTTTAGACAAACTATTCGACAATACACTAAACATCGATTTAAAAGAAATATTAACTAGTAGTATTATCCAGGCAGTGTGCCTGATTGAAGACATCAGGAACAACCGCATTACTTTTACCAATCATCCTAATTGGAAATCACGTATAAACAGTATACGCAGTGCATCCAATCATCCCTTAAATAATTATTGGGGATACATTGATATGGCTTTAGATAATTTCCATACAAAAGAAGGCCAAAGCATGAGAACGTATCTATGCCAGAAAGAACCGGGAATCAAGCTTGATAATAAAGAGGAGACTATTGTAAAAGAGACAAACCTTTATAAGGCATTGACTATTTTATATCCGGATATTTATAATTAAATCATACTTATAAATACCGCTCCCCTTTACTGAAAAAAGAAGAATCCCGGTGATATTCGGACAAAGATTGAATAGCGTAAGCAGTCAAAAAAAAGCTATTCGCAACGGCAATAAGTATTTGCACCGCACGTACAACGGGGCAATAGTTGCTCGCTCAACTCATCGCGATAGAACTCGTACAGTTGCCGATACATTGTTTCATAGAGGGTTGCTATTTGTTGCTCTTGTTCACTCTCGCTTTGAAAACGATTTTTAAAAGGGTCTTCAAAGTTAAAATGCACCTGCCGTTTGGCATTGAGGGTGAGGAAGCTCAGTTCTTCCTCAGCTTCTTTACACAGGGTAACAACATAGTCCCATGACCGATGCGCATATACTCCGACACCGGAAGGCTTTTTACGCGATATGCCGTAACCGTTTTGCTCCATCACATTGCATACGACATCGGGAACGCAATTTCCTTCCATAACTCCTGCCGTAGAAATATTCATTCCTCTGCCAAATGTGTGCAGGAGTTCTTGTGCGATACGGCTGCGGCACGTATCCTCATTACTTATTAATAATATGTCCATTGTGTGTTATTTTACCAGTTCTAAATATTCACCATATCCTTCTGCCTGCATCTTCTCTTTAGGGATAAAGCGCAAAGAGGCGCTGTTGATGCAATAACGCAATCCGCCTTTATCGGCAGGACCATCTGTAAAGACATGTCCCAAATGGGCATCACCTGTTTTGCTACGGACTTCCGTACGTACCATTCCGTGAGTGGTATCTGCTTTCTCCTGAATCAGCTTGCGGTCAATCGGCTTGGAGAAACTGGGCCATCCGCAACCGGAATCGAACTTATCGGTAGAGACGAACAAAGGCTCACCCGTAGTAATATCCACATAGATGCCCGGACGGTGTTCATCCCAGTAGGCATTACGGAAAGGCGGTTCGGTGGCGTTTTTCTGAGTAACGGCATACTGTTCTGCGGTGAGTTGCGAACGCAATGTTGCATCATCGGGCTTACTGTAAGCCGCCACCGGTTTCTTCATCTTTGCTTTACGTGCCAGGTCGAATAGCGCAGGATTGATATGACAGTAGCCGCCCGGATTTTTATCCAGATAATCTTGATGATACTCTTCTGCCGGATAAAAATTCTTCAACGGCTCAATTTCCACTTCCAGCGGGCGGGTGTAGTTGGCAGCCAGACGGCTAACGGTTTCACGGATAACAGGCAGATCGGCTGCATCGGTATAATAAATGCCTGTGCGATACTGAGTACCACAGTCATTTCCCTGACGGTTCAGACTGGTAGGATCAATTGTCTTGAAATAAAGGTCGATGAGAAAAGGCAAGGTCACCTTATCAGAATCATACTGTACTTTTACGGTTTCGGCAAAGTCCGTAGTACCTGTACAGACTTGCTGATAGGTAGGATTGGCTATATTTCCGTTTGCATATCCCACTTGGGTAACTTCTACACCTTCTATTTGCTTCAGGAAATGTTCGGTTCCCCAGAAACATCCGCCTGCCAGATAAATTTCTTTCATTGACTTCATATCGTTTCTCCTTTCCGCCTGACCGGTCGATTTACCGACACAGGACAGACAACTTATTAGCATTACAAAAATAAAGATTATTTGCTTCATACCATTTACCATATATGAAGTAAAAAACAAAAAAGTCAACGCAATGGTTGACTTTTTCAAATAATATTGTTTATTATCAGAAGCTGAATTTCTCCAGTTTCATAGAAGCAAGGCTTTGTATTTTAGGAACCAAAGTCACAAAATGCGCCGCCTTTTCGTGTGCAGCCAAAGACTCCTCATCTTTCCATGTTTCGCAAATCATAAGGACATCTTCACGGGTTGCACTTTCAAAAATGTCATAAGCAATGCAACCGTTATCCTTCAGGGAACAAGCTACCAGTTCTTTTGCAGCTTCCATCACAGCAGCACGGTTATCCGCACTCACTTGAATAAAAACATTCAGTCTAAGCATATTCATATCTATTTTAAGTATGGCGCAAATTTATATAGAATAAATAAGAAGTCCGTTAAGATTCTGTGTAATTATTCCTCAAATGTGTTACCCGTTTCTACAACACTCTACATATTTCTACATTGGACTTTTCGGGACAACTTCGCATAATTATCCTGTAAATCAATTATATACCGACAACCAATACAGTTTGGCATTCTATTTGTCCTATGATAAGTGTTAGAGATGATAACCCCAAATATTCACTAAAAATCAGAAAGTTATGAAAAAGGTATTAGCAGCATTAGTAATGGTTTTAGGAACAGGAAGTTCTGTAGTATTCGCACAGGAAGTAAACAACTCATCAGCAATCGTGGCAGAAGCACAAGTTCCGCAAGACGAATTTGTGAAAATCGACCCGACAGAATTGCCACAGGCTGTTATGCAGACATTAGCCAAAGATTATGAAGGTGCATCTGTAAAAGAAGCCTACGTAAAAGAAACGGAAGAGACCACACTCTACAAAATCATCATCGTCACCCAAGACGGTCAGGAAGCGGAAACGCTTTTAAACGAAAAAGGCGAAATTGTCAAAGAATAGTCTTTTCTAAATGTAAATCTCATTAAAGAAAGAATTCCGGTTCGTGACGAATCGGAATTTTTTTATCCACAAAACACATACGTACCCACAGAGATTATTTGTACATTTGTTGCATCGTATTTAGATGCAGTATCCTATGAAAGTCAAGATAGAAGAGAGCTGGCGGCAACGTTTACAAGAAGAATTCGACAAGCCCTACTTTGAAAGATTGGTATCATTTGTGAAAAGCGAATACGGACGTGCCAACGTGCTGCCGCCGGGACACCTTATCTTTCATGTTTTCAACTCATGCCCTTTTGAAAAAGTAAAAGTGGTTATCTTAGGACAAGATCCCTACCCCAACCCCGGACAATATTACGGGATATGCTTTTCCGTACCGGAAGGAGTAGCCATACCGGGATCACTCGCCAATATATTCAAGGAGATACATCGAGACTTGGGCAAACCGATTCCTACTTCCGGCAATCTGGACCGCTGGGTGGCTCAGGGAGTATTCTCCATGAACTCTGTCCTTACGGTACGCGCCCACGAAACCGGTTCGCACCGCAACATGGGCTGGGAAACTTTCACAGATGCGGTAATCAAGAAATTAAGTGATGAACGGGAACATCTCGTATTCATGCTTTGGGGAGCTTATGCCAAAGAAAAGGCAGCCTTGATAGACAGCAGCAAGCATCTTATTCTGACAACCGTCCATCCTTCACCCCGTTCCGCCGAATACGGTTTCTTCGGTTGCAGGCACTTCAGCAAGGCCAACGATTATTTACGGAGCAAAGGCATTGAGGAGATAGACTGGTAAGACAAAGCCCAATCTTACAGCACTCCGTTTACCCCGCTGCCGAACAATGCGAAATCTCCCAAACAAGGGTCGTCCGGAAAGACTTCCGCCAAAGCCTCGGTTATGTTCCGCGCATTCTTCAGAGAGAATGTTTCCGTATCGGTAAGCCCCAAAAGATAAGCCACCCTGCAAACGTGCGTATCCAAAGGAATCAGCAAATCGCGACGGTCAAAGCTCTTCCAAATGCCGAAATCCACTTCCGACTCTTTCCGTATCATCCACCGCAGAAACATATTCAGTTTCTTTTGAGGGCTCTTGGCTGAAACTTCCAGAAATGCGCACAGCTTCTCCATCGGTGTACCCGGATAAACCGACAAGGCATCTTCCAAACTATCAAAACGGGTATAGGCAGCGTGTAGCCGGGCAAAGTAAGTATAAAAATCCGCATGGGAAAGCATACGGTAAAAGCTGCTCCTATCTGTCGGCAGGAAATCTTCTTTCCACCTGCAGGACAAGACATACCAGTAGGGTGAAGCTCCCATTAAACCATGCAGTCCGTCCGCTTTCTTCAATATCTGCCTGCGGTTGCCAAAACTCATTATAGCCGTGAGCAAGCCGCTAACCTCAATATCCTGTTTCTGCGTATACCGATGTGGAAACTGAACAGGATCACCTTGTATAAAGGCTGCACAATGATATTCTCTTGCCCACGCCAAGAGCTGCAATCGGGTTTTCTCGGTCATACTTTGTAATATTCAGCAATTTTCAGTTTCTATTTCTATTTTTCCATCCCGCCCTGCACCCTGCCACTATCCATACAGCAACAACGAACGGTGCGGTGAGGGTTGTTATTCCCCACTTCATACCGCCTATCTGGAGTAAGACGGACAGCAATACAGCCACTGTGGCCCACGCGCCGCCTTTCCATGTTTTATCTCCCAAAGCAATGGCGCACAACACTCCGTTATATCCCATCAATCCGGCATTCAAAACAGCATCATCCACTCCCAACAGCAGAGCGAACGGAATGGGAAGCCCCGCTCCCAATACAGCATAAAAGCCATTGATACGGGAATTAACCATGATACCCAGCAGAAAGAGCACTCCTGCCAATACTGTATTCCCCTGAAACATCACCTGACCGATGTTCAGACAAAAAGCCTGCAAAAAAGAGAGTGACTGGGCTGTCACTGCATTTCCGGAAGGCAATAGCAAAGACGGCAGCCAACAATATCCACACCGAAAGGATGAAAGGAGCGGTAAATCCCGGCACCCGCCGCTGCAAGCTGAAAAGACGGGCTATCCAAGCGGATAAGCACGCACCTGCAACCAACAATGAGAAAGAAGCTACGGAAACCGGCATAAATACTCCGATTGCTATTCCCACCAAAGTACCGTTAAACCCGTAAAGCCCGTTCCTTATATCTTCGCGACTGTAACCGGAAAGACAAGCCGTTAGTGTACTTACAACATTACCCGCAATCGCCAGCAAGGCCATTTGCCAAGAATTCAGAAGGATACCTGCCAGCATCAATAACCCCGACAGCGCATTGTTCTGAAACATCACCTGGCCTACACCACGCCCTAAAGTAAGAAATGCCTCTTTCATATACTCTTTCAAAAGCTATTTATATAATATAATCCGCTGCAAAATTACATATGTTTTGTCTTTTCAGATTAAACAAACAATGATTATTAACGAACTTCCGTCCAACAAATGTCCAACAAATATGCGGCAAACCACATTTATAGCAACATCGGACAAGTCCCCTACCCCTTTTCCCCTTATTTTTGCATCGTGAACAAACCGATAGAATATATGGAAACCAAGAAGACAACCCGGGAAGAGTATCAGAAGTGTGTGAATGCAGTGGTGGATTACATCAATCTCCACCTCGGAGAAGAAATCGACCTGAAATCGCTGGCCAAGATTTCCCATTTCTCTCCGTTCTACTTCCACCGCATCATGAAAGCTTTTTTGGGCGAACCCGTAGGTACGTTTATCGTCCAGACACGTACCGAAACGGCAGCACGGTTATTGCGCTACACCGATTTGCCGATAGCCGACATTGCTTATCGCATCGGTTATTCGTCTTCCTCGTCATTGTCTAAAGTGTTCAAGCAGTTCTACGGTATTTCACCTTTAGAATATCGTAACAATAAAAACTTTGTAATTATGAAACCAGCTATTATCCGTCCGGAACTCAAACTGAAACGGGAAATCAAAGAACTTCCGGTCCGAAATGTGATTTATATCCGATTGTTCGGAGACTATAAACTAAATGATTATTGCGGCACGTGGATGCGCCTTCAACAATTTGTCCAAGAGGAAAAGCTGCCAATGGGAGAAGTGATGCCTTACTGTATTTTTCATGACGACCCTAAAGTGACCCCGATAGAGAAACTGCGTACCGATGTATGCATGGTTATGCCTGCCGCCGTAACTCCGAAAGGCAATATCGGCTTCAAGCAACTCCCGGCAGGACGCTATGCCATATTCCTGTATAAGGGTTCGTACGAACACCTGCAAAGTGTGTACGACACAATCTATGGAAAATACATCCCTGAAATGGAATGTACATTCAGGGATGAAGCCAGTGCCGAACGATACCTGAATAATCCGGCTGATACTGCACCGGATGAGTTACTGACAGAAATCTATATTCCGATAGAATAAATTAAAATATGTAAGGTATGGGTTCGTCATTCTTCATTATGTCCGGAATGAGAAACCATACCTTATGAAACAGACAAACACCCCTACTTCACCTGCTTATAGTCCGCAATGAATCCTTCCGTCATCCACTTTGCCAGAGCCTGACGGTTGGAGCTGATAACGAAACGGCGCTGGTCGAACGTATTCTGGATATTGCCCAGTTCAACGAAGACCGAAACCGGAGCGGCTTGCAGCAACACGTAGAGGTTACGCGAACTGACAGTCCCTTCAAATCCGCGATTGGGCTGATGTTTGTCATATTTCGATTCGAAAGTTTCTTTCATGGTAACCGCCAGTTTCTTTCCCGACACGCTTTTCGGAGCATGGTAAAAGAATACATCCGTCTGCGCACTCCTACTGCGGCTGTCCACATGCAAGAATATAGCCCGGCAATACTTATACTTCCTACGGTCTTTCCGGTAGAGTTCATTGATTTTGGTGCAACGCTGTTGCAGGCGGGCTACCTGATTCAGCGGAATGGCATCGCCCATGCACGTTTCCCGCTTACTGTTGGAAAGGTAGCGGCTGTCGCGGATTCCGTCTTTGGCATCCTGAATGATGATATGCACTTCCGCCCCTTCCTGCATCAGGTTACGGGCAAGGCGCAAGGCAACATCATAGGCATATTCATCCTCGTGCAATTCCACCTTTCCTATTTTTCCGATAGCTCCGGGATCGGGACCGCCATGCCCGCTGACCACATAGAAGCAAGCACCCTGCAAGCGGTTGGACGTCACTGTCACATCGGCCAGCTTCTTCCCGAACAGCCGTTCGCGAACCACTCTCTTTTTACCGGCAACAGCTTTGGGCGAAACGGAGGCAGAAGTCCCTTTCTTCAAGGGCGGCAACACATATTTCACGCCCAATCGCAGTTCCTCTTTTCCACGCAGACGTTTTTCGTTCAGCTTCATAAACTCATTATAGTAGGCTTTTCCCGGACGTTTGTTCCGTTCCAGAAAAGACGAAATACCCTCGCCCGATTTGGGTGTGGCATATTCTCCCTGAGCAGAGACATCCAAAAGAAGAAAAGTACAGAAGAGAACAGCAAGCAAGCAAAATATACGTTTCATATTCCCGTTATTCGTCATTTATTTCGTATCGGCAGCAGATTTTCAACTGCTAAATTATAGCATTTTACCATTCGCGCGCACAAAATTATATTTTTTTCCCTACTTTTGCGACAACTTACGTGTTTTAAAGAAAAGAAACTCTAAATACAGATAGCATTATGGCAAAGCAATTCAAGCCGGAGACACTGTGCGTACAGGCAGGGTGGACTCCTAAAAAGGGAGAACCCCGCGTACTCCCCATTTATCAAAGTACAACTTTCAAATACGATACCAGCGAGCAAATGGCGCGTCTGTTCGACCTCGAAGACAGCGGTTACTTCTACACCCGTCTGCAAAATCCTACGAACGATGCCGTTGCCGCCAAGATAGCCGCCCTCGAAGGCGGTGTAGCCGCCATGCTGACATCGAGCGGACAGGCAGCGAATTTCTATGCTATCTTCAACATCTGCCAGGCAGGCGACCACTTCGTATGCTCATCCACTATCTATGGCGGAACGTTCAACCTGTTTGGCGTGACAATGAAAAAACTGGGTGTCGATGTAACGTTTGTCAACCCCGATGCGCCCGAAGAGGAAATCTCCGCCGCTTTCCGTCCGAACACCAAAGCCCTGTTCGGCGAAACAATCTCCAACCCTACACTGGAAGTTCTCGACATCGAAAAGTTTGCCCGTATCGCCCACAAGCACGGTGTACCTTTGATTGTAGACAATACTTTCCCCACTCCTATCAACTGCCGCCCGTTTGAATGGGGAGCCGATATAGTAGTCCACTCCACTACCAAATACATGGACGGACACGCCACCAGTGTAGGCGGAGCAGTTGTAGACAGCGGCAATTTCGACTGGGAAGCACATGCCGACAAATTCCCCGGTCTCTGCACACCGGATGAATCGTATCACGGACTTACTTATACAAAAGCTTTCGGCAAACTGGCTTACATCACTAAAGCAACGGCGCAACTGATGCGCGACCTCGGCAGCATCCAGTCTCCGCAGAATGCGTTCTTGCTGAACCTCGGTCTGGAAACTCTGCACCTGCGCATGCCGCAACACTGCGGCAATGCCCAAAAAGTAGCCGAATACCTTTCCAAAAACGACAAAGTGGCATGGGTGAACTATTGCGGACTGCCCGACAACAAGTATTACGCATTGGCACAGAAGTACATGCCCAACGGCTCCTGCGGCGTTATCTCTTTCGGACTGAAAGGCGGCCGCGAGGTGTCTATCAAGTTTATGGACTCGTTGAAGCTGGCAGCTATCGTAACTCACGTTGCCGATGCACGTACCTGCGTGCTCCATCCTGCCAGCCATACGCACCGCCAGCTCTCTGACGAGCAACTGTTGGAAGCCGGTATCCGCCCCGACCTCATCCGTTTCTCGGTGGGTATTGAAAATGCGGATGATATCATCGCAGATATAGAACAGGCACTGAACGCGTAAGCATCATCTGTTCAAGTGAAACGCATCATCTGTCGAGGGCTGTTCAATCATACATTCAGCCTCAACGGATGATGCGTTTCATTATTATTCAGTTTTCAATGTTATCGGCAGGCTTTCCTTACCCTGACAGAAGGTCTTTGCCTTCACTACCGGAGCATGGCACGGCACGGGCGCTTCCCACAAAGCAGATTGGGCATCCGGTTCCGAACCATCTGTTGTGTAACGTATTTCAGCACCTCGAATGGCAACGTTGGCATAAAGCTTACCGTCCTTCACCAACAATCCCGGATGAGGCAGGCGGAAATGGATACCGTTCCTTGCCCAATAAGGCATTTCCATATCGCTGATTTTTTCATAATACAACGCCAATGCTTTGTTGAAGGCTTGCTGTTCCTGTGCGCCCCGCAGTTCTTCCCATGCCGGATAAGCATTCCAGCCACGCTCTGCCAGTCCCATGATTTTCGGAAAAAGAAGGTATTCCACACCGTTAAAGCTACGGATTGTTTCGGCAAACAACTGACCTTGCACACCCAGGATATTCTTTCGCCCCTCTGCCGTCAGAACAGTTTTTCCCTTTTCCGCTGCATCCAAATCGACGGGATTGCCTGCACCGTCCGTACGCAACGAACGATAGATGCTGAAAGGAAGCATGGAGAAAGAGACTGACTCATCCACATAACCGCCCCAATCAAGCCCGCGCTCGTCGGGATGCCCGTTGTACGCCATATCCATATAGAAATTGCCCACATTACAGAGAATCACCGGATAGCCGTTATTGGCAATCTGATACACCACCTCATCGTATCCCGGAACCGTATTCCAGCAGTACACGCCCGCCGCCTGAGTCCGCAATTGCCGGTGCGCCTCTTCGGTATGCCCCAAAGCAACTTCCTGCCAACCGCTGAATTTCAGTCCGTTCCTTTGCATGATGTCTGCCATCTGCGTGATGAAATGCTCTGCCAAGTCATGCGGTTTCGTCATTCCTTTCTCTTTCATCAACGCCTGACATTTTGGAGAACCCAGCCATACGCCGCGCGCCACTTCATCGCCGCCAAGATGCACCGTAGCCAGCGGTACGCCGGCTTCCCTGTACATAGCCGCAAGTTCCTGAATCACTTTCTCCATAAAGCGATAAGTAGAGGGCATGGCCACATTTATCACATTGTCCGTATAATACTGCACGGATGCGTAGCGGGAAGTATCTTCCGGCTCACTCAGCAGATATTCGGCGGCCTTTTCCACATCCGTGTCCTTATACTTATTATAACGCGCTTTCATGGAAACGATAGCCGCACGGGCATGTCCGGGAGATTCTATTTCCGGTATGACGCGGATATGTCTTTCGGCAGCATAGCGCAACAGACCGATAAAGTCCTCACGGGAGTAATATCCGTTGCCTACGGTTGCGGCATCCGGGTCGTAACCGCCGTCATAGCACGGATAGAGACAACGGCTCTCGTCGGTGGTATGTCCGCGGCGGCCGCCCACGGCGGTCAGCTCTTCCAGTCCCGGAATTTCCAGACGCCATGCCTCATCATCCGAAAAATGGAAATGGAGCACATTCATTTTGTAAGAAGCGAAAACGTCCACCAGCTTTTTCAGATTGTCTACGGTAGTGAAGTTACGGGCAATGTCTATCATCTGCCCGCGATACAGAAGGTCGGGATAATCTTCCACAGACATAGCGTCCAGCCGGTACGGCGCTTCTTTACCTTTCAGCATCGCCAGCAAGGTTTGCGTACCGTTGAAAACTCCGTGCGGAGTGGCGGCGCTAATCGTTACCCGGTCGCAGTCTATAACCATATCATAGTATTCATCGTTCACAGCTTTCGCCTTGTCGGCCAAGGTTTCCAAAGCAATCGTAACGGGAGCTTTATCCACTACTTCCAAGCCGTACAGAGCGGATAACTTCTCTTTCAGCAACCTTGCCTCAACGGCATACGCGTCCGGATAAGCCAAAGCCACCTTGCCATCCAGCACAACAGCGCCTTCGGCAGGCGTCGCTTTCTTTACCGACGGCAATATATCCCATGGTTGCAAAGCCGATACGTTCTCCAAACGAAGATTCGATTCGTATATTTTAGTTGCATCCGGATAGCCGGGCAGTGACTCCGGCGAGGGCAACGCAAGCGTATTCAGCGTTACGGGAAGCGGACTGCTTTCCTTACCGTCTGCCGTAGCCACCCAATACGTGCCCTCAGGCGCATGCGAGTTCCGGTCTATCTTGTAAGAACACAGAAAAGTGATACGCATGGAATCGCCGGGAGCCAACGGAGTAAAGCTTTCCGTCGGATACATCTTAAAGAAGTTTCCGTTCACCGGTTCCACCTTAACGGCAGGATTCCCTACCTGCTTCACATTGCGGGGAAGTTGCGAATAATAGATTGTCCAATTTCGGGAAAGAGGAGCGCCGGAGATGTTTTTAAGAACAAAGGAGTTCTCATAGTATCCGGGTTCCGCATTACCCGTACCCATTTCCCAGGTCAGGGAAACCGGAGCTTCGGGTTTGTCACTCGTTCCGCATCCTGCCAGCAACGGCGCGGTGCAAAACAATAATCCTGCAAGAGGAAGTTTAAAAATCTTCATAAAACAACTGTGTTAAGTTAATAATTGGGGGTAATACTTAAATCTATTGCCAAAAATAAGCATTTTTAGTTTATTTACTGATAATTCTAATAGAAATTATCCGATACAGACTACAAATTAGAACTTTTATCTCTAAATTTGCGACCAAATCATAACAAATTTAACTAATCTACCATGGCTAAGATAACCAAAGAAGCTGCCTTGCTCTATCACTCGCAAGGCAAACCGGGAAAAATTGAAGTAGTGCCCACCAAGCCCTACAGTACACAAACCGACCTTTCACTCGCTTATTCTCCGGGCGTTGCAGAACCGTGCCTCGAAATCGAGAAGAACCCGCAGGACGCATATAAATATACAGCCAAAGGCAATCTGGTAGCTGTAATCTCCAACGGAACCGCCGTTCTCGGCCTGGGCGACATAGGCGCGCTCAGCGGAAAGCCCGTTATGGAAGGAAAAGGGCTGTTGTTCAAAATCTATGCCGGTATCGATGTATTCGATATCGAAGTGAACGAGAAAGACCCCGACAAGTTTATCGAAGCAGTCAAGGCAATTGCCCCTACGTTCGGCGGTATCAACCTGGAAGACATCAAGGCTCCCGAATGTTTTGAAATAGAACGCCGGCTGAAAGAAGAACTTGATATTCCGGTGATGCACGACGACCAGCATGGTACGGCCATCATCTCCAGCGCCGGACTGCTGAACGCACTGGAAGTGGCAGGCAAGAAGATTGAAGACGTAAGAATCGTAGTGAACGGCGCAGGCGCTTCCGCCACCTCATGCACCAAACTGTACGAATCGCTCGGCGCACGCCGCGAGAACATCCTGATGCTGGACAGCAAAGGCGTCATCACCAGCGACCGCGAGAACCTGACCGAACAGAAGCGTTACTTTGCAACCGACCGCCGCGACGTGCATACCCTTGCCGAAGCCATCAAAGGCGCCGACGTATTCCTCGGCCTGTCCAAAGGCAATGTACTGACGCAGGATATGGTACGCAGCATGGCCGACCACCCCATTGTATTCGCCCTTGCCAACCCTACTCCGGAAATATCCTACGAAGATGCCATGGCAGCGCGTCCGGACGTACTGATGTCTACCGGCCGTTCCGACTATCCGAACCAGATTAACAACGTTATCGGCTTCCCCTATATCTTCCGCGGCGCACTCGATACGCAGGCAAAGGCCATCAACGAAGAGATGAAGATTGCTGCCGTACACGCCATCGCCAATCTTGCCAAACAACCCGTACCCGACGTGGTGAACGAAGCCTACCATGTGAACAACTTCACTTTCGGTCCGGAATACTTCATCCCGAAACCGGTAGACCCGCGCCTCATCACCGAAGTGTCCTGCGCCGTGGCAAAAGCCGCCATGGACAGCGGTGTGGCCCGCAAGCACATTGCAGACTGGGATGCCTACCGCCTGCAGCTGCGCGAGCTGATGGGCTATGAAAGC
>OBKS01001662.1_pt1 | contig 14835 bp, 10 predicted proteins | sample 1517381 | NCBI WGS metagenome assembly OBKS01 (sample SAMN04571686, study PRJEB22368) | human gut metagenome | biome: human gut; material: stool | host: Homo sapiens | place: Luxembourg | collected 2012-08-03 | reverse complement strand
CGTTGATTCTTCTGAGGGCCTCGCCGAGATCCTTGGCACCACATACAAAAGGAACCTTGAACTGTCTCTTGTCGATATGGTATACGTCATCTGCTGGTGAGAGAACCTCGCTCTCGTCGATGTAATCGATCTCGATGGCCTGAAGGACCTGCGCCTCGACGATGTGACCGATGCGGCACTTGGCCATAACAGGGATGGAGACGGCCTCTTGGATGCCCTTGATCATCTTGGGGTCGCTCATGCGCGAGACGCCGCCTGCGGCGCGGATGTCGGCCGGAATGCGCTCGAGCGCCATGACGGCGCAGGCTCCGGCCTCTTCGGCGATGCGCGCCTGCTCGGGCGTGGTGACGTCCATGATGACGCCGCCCTTGAGCATCTGCGCGAGTTCGCGATTGAGTTTGACGCGATCGGCCTTGCTGGTCTGTTCTGCCATGGTTGCTCCCTTGGTTGGCATGTGCATTGCTTGACGGAACATCCTATCGGGGAGCTGGGTATGGCGAAATACTCAGATTTCGAGATAATGACAAGGTCAGACTAATACCAGATTGAATGACTTAATAAGGTCAGGTGATAGGCTCATGCTTGACTACAATTTGGAAAAACGCGGCGGAGCATCGCTCTATGAGTATGTTTACCAGCAAATTCGAGATGATATCGTTGCTGGACGCATTGCGGCGGGGGAGCATCTTCCGTCTAAGCGTGCCTTTGCCAGTCATCTGGGAATCAGTGTCATTACCATCGAGAATGCATATAGCCAGTTACTCGCTGAGGGCTATATTTGCTCAATGCCGCGTCGTGGCTACTACGCTTGTGAGCTTCCGGATGCACCGGTTTTGGCTTCGACTGCGGAGGGCATCGACCGAGATGCCGCCTCTGCGGGTCCCAGCGCGCATGATGTCAACGGACAGGTTGAGCTGTTCGATGCACTTTCTCCTTCCGCTTTGGAGGCGGCGCGGCTTTGGCAAAGCGCACTGCGGGCGACGCTGACATCCGAAGACGAGCGAGAGATCTTTTCGCCCGCACCGGCACAGGGCACCGTTCGGCTACGATGCGCAATTGCTCATCATCTGCGCGGGACAAGGGGTATGAATGTCGACCCCAATAACATTGTTATCGGCGCGGGCGCTCAGCTGCTCGATACCATGTTGGTTCAGTTGCTTGGAGCCGACAAGGTGTATGCCGTTGAGGATCCGGGCTATTTGCGCCTGACGCGCATCTATCAGGCTATGGGCTGCGAAGTTCGACATATCCCGTTGGATGACGACGGCGTGGACTTGAGCACTCTGCAGAAAAGCGGGACCGATGTCCTTCACCTGATGCCGTCTCACCAATATCCAACCGGCCTGGTGACGAGCATCGCGCGCCGATATGCGCTGCTGAGCTGGGCTGCTGAACGGCCGGGTCGATATCTCATCGAAGATGACTTTGATTGCGAGTTTCGTCTGGCCGGCAAGCCGATTCCCGCGCTTGCTTCGATCGATGCCGCTCATTCGGTCATCTACACCAACACGTTTTCGAAGAGCCTGTCATCGGCGTTGCGTTTGGCGTACATGGTGTTGCCCGATGAGTTAATGGAGCGGTTTAGGCGCAACCTTGGTTTCTACGCCTCGTCGGTGAGCTCTGTTGACCAGGTCGCTTTGGCGCGTTTGCTGGAATCGGGTGATTACGAGCGACATGTGAACCGCGTGCGCGTTCGTGCTCGCGAGGCGCGTGATGGCCTGATGGCGCTTGTGCGGAAGGTATTTCCGGCAGGAGAGGTCTCGATCGAGCATGCAGACGCGGGCCTTTACTGTATCGTGGTTGCGGAGCGTGGAACGGGCGGAAGCACTTTTGCATGGGCCCTCACGCGCTCGAGCATCCCTTTTATCGATATCGGTGACTGTTTTTGGTGTGCCGATGGCGCATCTGTCCCTGAAAACTCAACTCAAATTCTTGTTCAGTATGACGATCTGAGTCCAAAAGTACTAACTACCTTGGAATTGCAGCTAATGGGGGCACTCTGCAACCTAAGTGAGTAGACTTTAGCACTTTGGCGACCAGGCAGTTTTGTAACAAGCTATCTACCTGCGGTTTTGAAAAGCAGGATGACCGGCCTGCTCGGGATGTTCAAAGAAGTCTACTCACTTGCCGCGCAAAGCTTCTGCATGAGAAAAAAATGGGGTTTTCAACAGGGCTTCGTCCAGCTCTTGGCAAACTTTTGGCCAGTTGGGGAGGGCTGTTGAAAACTTGGCAGTCCGTTCGGCGCCATTTTTGGTGCGTTCGCGCCAATGCGTGACTGACTGGGTTGAAATTCGTGTTTTCCTGTGCCTATGAAGGATTTACTTTGTGACATATCGGCTTTTAGGTACTGGCGTTTGCCTCCTCAAGTCCGCGCTTTGTGTCCGCCGCTTCCACGACCGGAAGAAGACCGGCAGCGATATGATCTCGCCCGCAACCCGACGGCTGCGGTCGCGCTCGGTTTTCCGTTGTATACATTGGTTCGGACGAGAAACAAACGGACTTGTCCAGCCAGCATTAGGCAGCGGCTGTTTCTTGGTGAGCTTCCCAGGGAATCCGTGCTGGAAACGGAGCATGGGTTTTTGATTACGTCTCCTCTACTGACGGCATTCATCATGTCGCGGCACCTGACGGATCTCCAGCTTCTTTTGGTATTGGCGGAGATGTATGGCTTGTTTGCGGTGTGCGCTCTGCCGGCGGCACTTGAGGCGGAGCTTTCGCGTGCAATTGATTCGGGCGCGATTTCGACAACGTTCGGTTGGGTGCGCTGCCCGTCCGAGGACGGCACCGCCTCAAATTTATGGCGTCGAGACGCTTTGGTTTTGGGCGGAGACCTTGACCGTTTTTGTTCAGATGTTTGCGGGATGCGTTACGGCAATAGATTTATGGCGGTATCGCAACTCGTTCCATTGGGTGCCGCGTCGCCTTTTTAGGTCGAGGCGTATTTGCTACTTGCACTGCCGCGATCCCTGGGAGGCGAAGGTTTTTGCGACATAGAGCTTAATGTTGAAGTGATGCTAGGCACAAGTGCTCGAGCGATTGTGGGAAAGTCCCGTGTATATATCGACCTACTTCTTTCTTCACCGGACGGTAGGCGACAGGTGGCCATTGAATGTCAGGGAAAGGCCTCGCACGGACGCGCAGGGGATGGCTTGCGTGACGCTGACCGCATGACGGCCCTTCAGGCCATGGGCTACGATGTGCTTCTCCTGACACACAGACAGATATCGGATGAGGATAGATTCCGCGCGATCGTTAAGGCCATATGCAGGATGCTCGATGCTGAATATCGTGATAAAAGCTCGGATGAGCAAAGGGCTGAGATATTACTCCGGTCTGAACTATTCATTGACTGGACAAAATTGGGAGTAATCGACGGAAAGATGCCCGTTAGACACAAAATGGCTCGATCGTGGACGGCTGCGAATCTAAGTGAGTAGACTTTTGTCACTTTGGCGACTAGGTCGTTTTGCAACAAGGCATTTACCTGCGGCTTTATAAAGTGATATGGATGGTCTGCTCGGCAAGTTCCAAAAAGTCTACTCACTTAGTTTTTGACGAGAAGCCGATGCCGAAGACGGTCCTATTTCAGGGCGTTAACAAGTTCGTGAGGCACGAAAAAGGCCCGGACCAATACGGTCCGGGCCTCATCGAGCTAGAGGTTATGTCTCAAGCGGTTGGCTTAGCCAAAGTAGCGCTTAAGCAGGCCGGCAAAAGCTTTGCCGTGGCGGGCCTCGTCACGAGCCATCTCGTGCACGGTGTCGTGGATGGCATCGAGGCCAGCGGCCTTGGCGCGCTTAGCAAGATCGGTCTTGCCGGCGGTGGCGCCGTTCTCGGCCTCAACGCGCATCTCGAGGTTCTTCTTGGTGGAGTCGGTCACGACCTCGCCCAGGAGCTCGGCGAACTTGGCGGCGTGCTCGGCCTCCTCGTGGGCAGCCTTCTCCCAGTACAGGCCGATCTCGGGATAGCCCTCGCGATGAGCGACGCGAGCCATGGCCAGGTACATACCGACCTCGGAGCACTCGCCCTCAAAGTTGGCGCGCAGGTCGGCAACGATGTCCTCAGAGACGCCCTCCATCTTGGCGACGCCCACGACGTGCTCGGCAGCCCACTCGAGCTGGCCATCCTCCTGCTTCAGGAAACGAGAACCGGGAACGCCGCACTGGGGGCACTTGAAGTCCTCGGGCAGCTGATCGCCGTCGAACTCTTCCACATAACCGCAAACGGGGCAAACAAACTTCATGATTCGATCCTTTCGATCGATGGCGATTGTGCGCTCGTCCGGTCCCGTAAGGGCCCTCTCCGGACGTGCGTCTTGACGAGTTCTATTATCCATAAATGCAACCAAATGTGAAGCCTATTAGGAATGATTTTTAATAAAACAATTTTGAGATATGAAGATGTTGATTGATTAACGGTTTGCAAGTCATATACGGACGCCGCTGAGTACAATCGGTCGAGCAAATGTTGATCTATCAACAAATGAAGGAGTTTCCTTTATGCATCTAGCCCGTCGTGCCTGGTGCCGAACATATCAGACGGTTTTTCGCATTGCATTGCCGATCCTGCCCTATACCGAGCCGCGCATTTTAGAGCATGCCGAGGATGTGCCCGCGGTGCTTCAAAAGCGCTCGATCCAGAAGGTCCTTATCGTGACGGATCCCGGCATTGCCCGTCTGGGGCTCACGGCACCGCTTGAGACGGCGCTCGCATCCAGGGGGATTGGCGTTACGGTCTATGCCGAAACGCGTGCAAACCCCACGGTTTCAAACGTGGAAGAAGCGGCGTCCCTGTATCGAGAGAGCGCCTGCCAGGCCATTATCGGCTTTGGTGGTGGCTCGGCCATGGACTGTGCCAAGGGCGTGGGCGCACGCATTGCGCAGCCAAACAAGCCCATCAACAAGATGCGCGGCCTGCTGCGGATTCATCGTCGCCTGCCGCTGCTCATCGCCGTTCCCACTACCGCCGGTACGGGAAGCGAGGTCACGCTCGCGGCGGTTATCACCGATGACCGGACACACTACAAGTACCCCATTAACGACTTTGTGCTCATCCCGCGTTTTGCAGTCCACGACCCCGAGTTTACGTGCGGCTTGCCCGCTTCCATTACGGGGCAGACGGGCATGGACGCCCTGACGCATGCCGTTGAGGCCTTTATCGGGCGAAGCACCACGCCCTATACGCGTAAGATGGCGCGACAGGCGGTGCAGCTTATCCACGACAATTTGCTCGAGGCCTATGAGCATGGTGACGACATGCGCGCTCGTCGCAATATGCTTTCGGCGGCGTATAAGGCGGGCGTTGCGTTTACCCGCTCCTATGTCGGATATGTGCATGCCATCGCGCACAGTCTGGGCGGGCGTTACGGGATTCCGCACGGCTTGGCCAACGCCATCATCCTGCCGCACATGCTTCGCGCCTATGGCGAAGCTGCTGCTCCTAAGCTCGCTGATCTCGCCCGCATGGCCGGCATCGTGCCGGTTAACGCGCAGGACAGCCTGGCGGCCGAGGCCTTTATCGATTGGATCGATTGCATGAACGAGATCCTGGGAATCCCCAAATATGTCTCGGGCATTCGCCGCTCCGACATTCCCGAAATGGCGGCGCATGCCGATGCCGAGGCCAATCCGCTGTACCCCGTTCCGCTTTTGATGGACCGCTTGGAGCTCGAGCGTATGTACGAGGTCGTCGCGGGTGGTATGTTTGAGGACGAGAACTAGGAGGGTGCCATGAACACCGAGGAAATTGCGCGCATCGTCGGCGATCAGCGCACTTACTTTAAAACGCACGCTACGTTTGATGTCGATGCCCGACGTCGCGCGCTCGTGAGTTTACGCGATGCGGTACGGGCGCACGAGGCCGATATTGCCCATGCACTCAAGACCGATTTGGGAAAGTCGCATGACGAGGCATATATGTGCGAGATCGGTACGTCGCTTTCCGAGATTCGTCATCAGATCGCTCACGTGGCTCGATGGAGTCGTCCGCGCCTGCGTCCGTGTGACCTTGCCAACGCCGTGAGTGTGTGTAAAACGCAAGCCGTGCCCTATGGCGTCACGCTCATCATGGCCCCGTGGAACTACCCATTTTTGCTAACACTCGAGCCGCTCGCCGGCGCCCTTGCCGCGGGCAATACTGTGGCCATCAAGCCGAGCGCCTATGCTCCGGCATCGAGTGCGGTGCTCAAGCAAATCTGTGAAGAGGCATTTGATCCGCGCCTGGTGACGGTTGTCGAGGGCGGGCGCGCCGAGAACGAAGCGCTGCTCGATGAGTGCTGGGACAAGATCTTCTTTACCGGTAGCGTTCCGGTCGGCAAACTCGTCATGGAGCGCGCAAGTAAAAACCTTACGCCCGTGACGCTTGAGCTGGGCGGAAAGAGCCCCTGTATCGTGGATGCGACGGCAAACTTGAAGGTTGCGGCGCGGCGTATCGCCTTTGGTAAATGGCTCAACGTGGGGCAGACCTGCGTGGCGCCCGACTACCTGCTGGTCGATGCGCGCGTGCATGACGAGCTGCTGGACCTCATCAGGGAAGAGGCCCGCCGTATGTTTGGCGAGCATCCGCTCGATAACGAGGATTACGGGCATATCGTCAACGCCAAGCATTTTGCGCGCGTGCGTGGGCTGATCGATCCCGATAAGGTTGTGCTTGGAGGCACGGCGCGCGAGTCATCGCTCAAGATTGAGCCGACGATCCTAGACGGCGTGACCCCCGATGACGCCGTGATGCAGGAGGAGATTTTCGGCCCCATCTTGCCGGTGCTGACGTTTGAGAGCCTAGACGAGGCCGAGACGTTTATTACGGATCGTCCGACGCCGCTGGCTCTGTATATCTTTAGCCAGGATCGCGCAGTTCAGCAGCGCTTTGTGCGTTACGTGCCCTTTGGCGGCGGCTGCGTCAACGACACGATTATGCACTTGGCTACGAGCCATATGGGCTTTGGCGGCATGGGTGCGAGCGGTATGGGGCAGTACCATGGACGCGAGAGCTTCGATACGTTTAGCCACAAGAAGAGCATCGTGAACAAGGCAACGTGGCTGGACGTGCCATTCCGCTATGCTCCTTACGCAAGCTGGAAGCACAAGTTCGTGCGCATGTTTATGCATTAGAAAAGGGCGCAGGTAATACGAACAAGTGTTCCTATTACCTGCATTTTGCGTTAGACTACTGTTATGGAGCACGGATGGGCCAACTCCCTTTAGAAGGGATTTGGTATGAACGTAAGCGATGTTATTTCGTTATTGGCGTTGTTGATTGCGGCTATCGAACTCGGTCTGTTTATCGGCCGAATGAAATAGCCGCCCCCGCGTAAGCGAAGACGGCCACTTCTCACGATGAAAACGTGTATCGGAGTTGGCAAGACCCGCGGCAACGGGTGCCATCCGTGTTCCTATCTTATCTGCAAGCGTTCTGTCGCGCAAGCGTTGAGGCAAACGATTGAAGGACGCAGACAGGATGTATTTGTGTCCGCACGGGACCGTAGACTTCTCAATAAGGTTACACACCGGTTTATCCGGCCGTTAGAGGAGCTGCTATGTACGAGCCTTCGCGTGTTCTTCTGTCATTTCACATTGCAGGATTTCGGTATGCCGATGGCGCCTTGGTCCTGGGCGATCTTAAAGCGGGCGATAAGCTGACGCTGTGTGCCGAGCGCGATAATCCCCATGACCCTGAGGCGGTTGCGATCTATTACGGCAACACCAAGCTTGGCTATGTTCCGGGAAACGAGGTCGGCCCGCTGTCCTTGATGATGTATTACGGCCACGAGGACGTGTTTGAGGCCCGCGTGCAACAGGTTGCCCCCGAGCGCAGCCCGTGGCACCAGGTGCGCGTTGGCCTCTATGTGGTGGATGCCCGCTAATCGGTAAGGGAGGCTGCCATGCTTGACGACGATGACCTGTTCGATTTAACGGATGATCCGTTTGAGTGGGATATGCTACTCGATGACGATGAGCTGGAGCAGGATCGCAAAAAGCAAAAGGATAAGAACGCCCAGGGCAAAGGTTCGAATAAAAAGGACAAGCGCCGCCGCGGACTGTTCGGCGGGCTCTTTGGCTAACCGTCGCATCGCTGTGTCTGTATACTTAGCACGAGTTGGACGCATTGCGAAATGAGGGCATAGACGATGATGTGGTTTACCGCCGACCTGCACCTGGGCGATACGAATATCTTGCACGACATGGATCGACCGTTTGATTCGGTCGAGGAGATGAATCGCAAGGTCATCGATGCCATCAATGAGTGCGTGGCTGCGGATGACCGCCTCTATATTCTGGGTGACTTTACCTATCGTTTGCCCCCGGCGGAGGCGGTGCGCCTGCGCGAGCGTATCGAATGCCAGAACGTGACGCTCATCCGCGGTAACCATGACGGCGACTGGGAAGATTCCGACGTACCGCAGATTTGGGAAGACGTGCGCGATTACCTGGAGATTGCTCCCGGCTATGCCAAGGGCCATCGTCTGGTTATGAGCCACTACCCCATGCTCAGCTGGAACGGCAAGGCACGTGGCGCCATTATGCTGCACGGACATATCCACAGCAGGGGTGACCGCACCAACGCACGCAACCGCGATCGCGAGCGCCCGATCCTGCGCTATGACGTTGGCCTTGATGCCAACGACTACAGACCCGTAAGCCGTGACCAAATCCTTGACTTCTTTGGACTGTAATTTTCAAACTGTCACTCAAACCACCACAAAGGGGACAGGCACCTTTGTGGTGGTTCTGGCGCCGTTGCCATTATGGCGGCGGCGTCTTTTTTGTCCGTGCGGCGCGGTAGAGTGTAGGCGATTGAAATTTGCGTCCATCGAGGAGCTGCTATGAACGAGATCAGGTGCCCGCATTGCGGCGAAGTGTTTAAGGTCGATGCGTCCGGCTATGCGGATATCGTCAAGCAAGTGCGCGATGCCGAGTTTTCGCGCGACCTGGATGAGCGTGTGAAGGCAGTCCAGCGCGAGGGCGAGCAGGCGCTGGAACTTGAGCGCTCGCGTTCGACGGCCGCCTTGCAAGAGGCAGAGTCTCAGCGCAACGCTCAGCTTGTCGAGCAGAAGAACGCTGCGGCCCAGCAGCTGGCGCAAGAAGTCGCCAAGCGCGATGCCGAGCTTGCCGAGCTGCGCGCCAAGCTTGAGGGCGCTGCCACGGAGCGCGAGAGTGCAAGCCAGCGCGCGGCGGTTGAGGCCCGTGCGGATGCGCAGAAGGAAAACGCAGAGCTCCAGCGTGAGATTGATAACCTGCGCGCGCAGCTGGGACGCAAGGATGACGAAGCCAAACTTGCCGAGGCGGCGGCGCGCAATGCTGCTCAAAACGATCTGTCCGCCCGCGACGCTCAGATTGCTGAGCTACAGGCAAAGCTCTCCGCGGCGGACAAGGCCCAGGAGATGGCGCTTGCCGCCGCGGCGGCCGAGTCACAGCGTGAGCTTGATGCCGCTCGCAGCGAGGCCGAGCGCGCGCTAGCTGACTATCGCGCGAAGGTACAAGAGAAGTTTTCCGCCGCAAAGGCTCAGTCTGAGCAGGAGGCCGAGGGCCTGCGTGCGCAGCTGCGCGAACAGGAGCTGACGGCCAAAATGAACCTATCGGAGGCGGTCGCCGCGGCAGAGCGTGAGCGTGACGAGGCACGTGCCAAACTGACGAGCGAGCTGGCGGTGCGCGATTCGCGTGAGGAACAGGCCAAGGCAGCCCACGAGCTTGAGCTCGCGCAGGCCAAGCGCGTGAGCGACGAGTTGATCCGCTACAAGGACGAAGAGATTGAGCGCCTTAAGGAAATGAAGATCCGCCTGTCCACCAAGATGGTGGGCGAGTCGCTCGAGCAGCACTGCGAGACCGAGTTTAACCGCCTACGCATGACGGCGTTTCCTAACGCGTACTTTGAGAAAGATAACGATGCGTCCGAGGGCACCAAGGGGGACTTTATCTTCCGCGAGTGCGACGCGAGCGGCAACGAGGTCATTTCGATTATGTTCGAGATGAAAAACGAGAACGACGAGACTGCGACCAAGCACAAGAACGAGGACTTCTTTAAGAAGCTCGACCACGATCGTCGCCAGAAGGGCTGTGAGTATGCAGTGCTCTGCACGCTGCTCGAGCCCGAGAGCGAGCTTTACAATGCCGGCATCGTGGACGTGAGCTATCGCTACGAGAAGATGTACGTGATCCGCCCGCAGTTCTTTATTCCCATGATTACGCTTCTTCGCAACGCTGCCATAGGTTCGCTGCGCTATAAGCAGGAGCTGGCGGAGTACAAACAGCAGAATATCGACGTTACGAACTTCGAAGCCAAGATGGAAAAGTTCAAGAACGACTTCGGCCGCAACTACGAGATCGCGAGCCGCAAGTTCCAAACGGCGATCGATGAGATCGACAAGACGATTAGCCATCTGCAAAAGACCAAGGAGGCGCTCCTGTCGTCCGAGAACAACCTACGCTTGGCAAACAAGAAGGCCGACGACCTCACGATCCGCAAACTCACCTGGGGGAACAAAACCATGAAGGCGGCCTTCGACGAGGCGCGTGAGGTGGCGGCGGACACGGTTGATGAGCCCACCGATGCCGATTCGTATGAGATCGAGGATGCCGAGTAGGGGATAGCGTATCGCACAAAAGCGGGGCCGCTTCGTTCCATTGCGCCCGGCTAGTCTTCGAGCAGGTCCTCAATAAAGCCGACGCGGTAGTTTTTGAAGATGACCTCGCCGCCATCTTGCGTGGCATCCAGGTCGACATCGCCCATGATGCCAAAGTCGTGGTCGCCATCCTCGTCGGCAAAAATCTGGTGCACGTGCCACACGTGATCGGTCTTCTCGTCGCTCTCGTCGATGGTAAACATCGCGGCACTGCGGGCGTCTCCGTCGGTGAGGATTTCCTCGTGCTGCTCGTGATAGGCGTCGAGGGCCTTTTGCCAGCGGACCTCGCTCATGCCCCAGTCCTCGTCGAGCTCGCCCAGATCGCGCACGTGTCCACGGGCCGCAAGGGTCACGCGGCGGAAGAGCGCGTTGCGCACCAGCAGCGTGCAACCGCGGCGGTCGGCCACGACCTCGTCGATGCCCTGCGGCGGTGTGGCGTCGAGTGCAGCGGGGTTGCCGGCGTTCTCCCACTCGTCCACCAGGCTCGAGTCGACCGAGCGCACCACAAAGCCGAGCCACGAAATGATGTCACGCAGGCGCTCGTCGCGCTTCTCAATGGGCACGGTGCGGTCGAGCGAACGATAGGCTTCTGCCAGATAGCGCAGCAAAATACCCTCGGAGCGGGCGATGCCGAGCTTTTGGATATAGCCCTTAAAATCGCTCGCGCTCTCCAACATGTCGCGCAGGACGCTCTTGGGCGAGAGCTGGTAGTCGTTGGCCCAAGGTACTTCCTGGCAGTACTTGTCGAAGGCGGCATCGAGCAAGTCCTCGAGCGGCTTTTCGTAGGTGACGTCCTGGATGCGCTCCAGGCGTTCCTCATATTCGACGCCGTCAGCCTTCATTTCGGCCATCGCGCGGTCGCGTGCGGCGCGCTCCTGTGCGCGCAATACCTGCTTGGGGTCCTCGAGCGTAGCTTCGACCATCGAGATGAGGTCCATGGTATAGGTCTCACTCTCGGGGTCGAGCAGCTCCAGCGCGGCAAGCAAAAACGGCGAGAGCGGCTGGTCGAGCGCAAAGTCCTCGGGCAGATCGACCGTCAGCGCATAGTCGATGTCTGGTGCGGCGTCAGCCGGAGCGTCAGGCGCGGGCGGCACCTCGGTGCGAACGACGACGCCGGAATCGATGAGCGTGGCGAAGATTTCGTCGGCGCGAACCTCGAGCTTGGCCCTTTCCTCGGGGGTCTGCAGGCTCGTCTCGATGAGGTCGTGTACGCGGGCTCGGGTATCGCCACCTTGCTCGACCACGCTAATCACCATGGAGTGTGTGATGCGCAGGCGCGGCTTGAGCGTCTCGGGCTGCGTCTCGATCAGACGCTCAAAGGTCTGCTTGTTCCAGGTGACAAAGCCCTCGGGGGCCTTTTTCTTTTTAATCTTGCGGAGCTTCTTGGGGTCGTCGCCCGCCTTGGCCATGAGCTTGGCGTTCTCGATCTCGTGCTCCGGGGCTTCGGCAATGACCATGCCCTCGGTATCAAAGCCCGAGCGACCGGCGCGACCAGCAATCTGATGGAACTCACGGGCGCGCAGGCGACGCATCTTGTAGCCGTCGAACTTGGTGAGCGCGGTGAGGACCACGGTGTGGATGGGCACGTTGATGCCGACACCGAGCGTGTCGGTGCCGCAGATGACGGGCAGCAACCCCTGCTGCGCCAGGCGTTCAACCAGCAAGCGATAGCGCGGCAGCATACCGGCGTGGTGCACACCGACGCCGCAGCCAAGCAGGCGCTTGAGAATCTTGCCAAAAGCCGTCGAGAAACTCGTGCCCTTGGCCGCTTCCTTAATGGCCTCGCGCTGCTCCTTGCTGGCGATGCCAAAATTGGCGAGGGATTGCGCCGTCGCAAGGGCGGCATCCTGGCTAAAGTGCACGATATAGAGCGGGGCCTCGCCGCTGCGCATGGCGAGCTCGACCGTGCCCTCGAGCGAGGTCGTCACATAGTCGTAGCTCAGCGGCACGGGACGCGGGGCATCGACAACCAAGTCGCAAGCAGCGCCGGTGTGCTCCTCGAGAGAGGCGGCGATGGCAGTGACATCGCCGAGCGTGGCACTCATGAGCATAAACTGCGTGTGGGGCAGGGTGAGCAGCGGTACCTGCCAGGCCCAGCCGCGGTCGGGGTCGGCAAAGTAGTGGAACTCGTCCATGGCGACGCAGCCCACGTCGGCATCCTCGCCCTCGCGTAGCGCGTCGTTGGCAAGAATCTCGGCCGTGCAGCAGATGACGGGCGCCTTGGTGTTGATGTGCGTGTCGCCGGTGATCATGCCAACGTTATCGCGGCCGAGTACCTGTACCAGGTCGAAGAACTTTTCGCTGACCAGGGCCTTGATAGGGGCCGTGTAATAGCAGCGTTTGCCCTGCGCCATGCCCATAAAGAGCATGCCCAGCGCGACGAGCGATTTACCCGATCCGGTCGGTGTGCCCAAAATGACGTGATCGCCGGCGGCCAGGTCCATGAGGGCCTCTTCTTGGTGATCCCACAGCTCAATGCCGCGGCTGCTCGTCCACTCAAAGAAGCGTTCGAAGGCCTGGTCGGGCGTGAGCCACGGTTCGGGCTCACTGCCGTCCTCGGGCTCCCACCAGGTGGGGGAGAGCGCGCCGAGCGAGCCAAACTCGGCTTCGGTTCCCGTGCCGCCCGAGAATGAGCTGGCGGCCCCGGCGCCGGAGACGGTGCTGGCGGCGGTATCTGTCGTGGTCTGTGCCATGTGGTTGCTTTCTCTCGCGATTGTCCGCCAACTATTATGGCGTAGCGGCGGCGCGGGGTGCCAGCGCGCGAGAAAATGCAGGAAATGGGCGTTCTGTCCAGCTGTTTGGTGCAGTTGCCAGCTAAGTGAGTAGACTTTTTGCGATATCGCGAGCACATGGCTTTTGCGCAAGGGATCTACCTGCGGTTTTAGTTTTCGTTATGCGGGTTGTGCTTGGCTATTGCAAAAAAGTCTACTCACTTAGGTTTGAGGGTCGTTTGCTGGCGCCTATTTGCGCTTGTTTGCGCTTGTTTGCTGACGCCGCGACCATCAGAAGCCCCCTAGGACTCCTGCGGCAGGCGCTTCTTGCCTTTGCGGGCACGGTTTTTAAAGTTCTCGACGGCCTCTTCCATGCCGAGAGGCACGTAGGTGAGCTCATCGAGGTTGTCGGGCAGGTAGCAGGCAAGGCTTTGCTCCTGTGCTCGGCCTGCCGCGAGCTGTTCATCGCTGGGCTGTGCGCCGGGTGCGGCGCAAATGCCGTAGACGACGGCACCCATCTCGCGCGTGCGGCACTCGTACTCGGTCTCGGGATGCTCGGGATGGTCGCGGCGTACGTCGTCACTTACCCAAAGCGTGTCGTAGCCGGCCGCGGCAAACTGCCCCAGGGCGTAGTCGCGCAATGGCTTGCTGTCGGTTCGCAGCGTGACGGTGGCGCCAGCTGCAAAGAGCGGGCGGTAGAGCATCAGATGGTCGACATGGACGAGTCGTTTTTTGGCGTACTTGGCCTTGGGCTGCGGCGTGGGAAAGTTGATGGTGATGGCATCGAGCTCGCCTGCGGCAAACAGCTGTGGCAGCGATGCGGCGCCTCGGGGCAGGACGAGTGCGTTGGATAGCTCCTGCTCGCAGATTTTCTGCGCGGCATAGGCGATGCAGATGGGCTCCTGGTCCATACCGATAAAGAGCGTGTTTGGCTCGTGGGCCGCGCGCTCTACAAGGTACGTTCCCTTGCCACAGCCAAGATCCAGGTGAAGGTGTTCGAAGGGCTTGCCGCCTGCGGGCGCACAGGCCTCGCGCCAATCTCCGGCATAAGCCTCGGGATTCGTCTCAATCGCATCGGCGTAGCGCTCCAGGCGCTCTTCGAGCACAAAGTTCTTAGGCGTGCGAACGTGGACGGCTCCCATGAGGCTCCTTGGTCATAAGTATGGAACGCATAGCTGCGCGTTCCGTCAATGGGTTGAAAAAGGGGTGGGCATGGTTTGCCCGAAAATTGCGACGCGGCTCGACGGCGAGTCGTCAGTGCCTACAGGCGCTTGAGAATCACATAGCGGTTGAGCTCGCCGCTGCGACCGTCGGCATGGAAACGTTCAAGCTCGCGCACGGGGACCTCGCCGCTCTTGTAGAACGTACGCACGCCGCGCACCAGGTCGGTGATCTGCTGATCGTCAAAGTGATGGCAATAGCGGTAGGCGTGGCGGTCGTTTTGCCAGCCAATGAGGTGGTCGCCGGCTTCAAACTGCGCGGAATCGTAACCCTCAAACGGCGGGGTGA
>OBKS01001661.1_pt1 | contig 14839 bp, 9 predicted proteins | sample 1517381 | NCBI WGS metagenome assembly OBKS01 (sample SAMN04571686, study PRJEB22368) | human gut metagenome | biome: human gut; material: stool | host: Homo sapiens | place: Luxembourg | collected 2012-08-03 | reverse complement strand
CGGGGAGCCCCGACGTCGTATGACGTCGGGGCTCCTTTCTTTGTGTGCACGGGGCACGCCTTGGCCGCGCCCGCCGGGACGCCGTCCGCCTCACCAGCGGCACGCCCACTCCGCCAGTGCGGCGGCTTTCTAAGGGTGTCGCCGTTGCGTCTCTGTGCTGTCCCAGTCCGTTTCCCCAACCGTCTCATAATCATTAGTTGGGGCTCCACCCTTTGATGTTCAGTCGCTTACGGAATGCTGCTAGTCAAATCTGACTGGCAGCATTTTGCTGTTTCCTGTCTTTCACACGTTTACTGATCACGCCTGAATTAACTTTGTATCCACGTTTACATACACGTTTCCTTACGTGCAGCCTCTCTGTCTTACTATCAACTCTATAGGCTATGTACGCTTGCCGATGTATATAAATTGCATGCAAATTGTTCACTCTTAAATAATTGTATCTATGTTGAAAATCTCTAAGGACGGAGTCTCCGTCATAGCTGTGCTTGACAGGCGCAGAGCAAAGAAATCAGGTGTGTTCCCAGTCAAGATTGAGGTTGTTTACAACCGTATCCAAAAGTACTACCCAACAGGAGTCGATCTCCCTGCCTCAGAGTGGAAACGGATATCCTACTCTAAGCGCATGCCCGATTGCCACGCTGACATCATCACGAAATTCAATCAGATAAGCGCCGAAGTTGAAGCTTTACTTGAGAAAGGTGCGTTTTCATTTGAGACTTTGGAGGCCAGATTAGGTAAACCCGTTGACAAGACGTTAAACGCAGCGCTCGAGTCAATGATGGACAAATTTCAAGCTGAGGGGAGGATAAACTCCTACTATCGCTGCCGTACGACTCTGAAAAATGTAGAACGGTTCGCCGGTAAGGAAATCTTGTTCAGTAAGTTGTCTGTTTCATGGTTTAACGCTTTCGAGAGTTTCCTCAAGAAGGAGAACAAGGCGATGACCACAATCTGCATCTACATGAAAACCCTCCGTTGTGTTATGAACGATGCCGCGGCCGCTGGCTTGGTCAAGGAATCAATGTTTCCGTTCGGCCGTGGCAAGTACATAATTCCCAAAGGCAGTTCCAGAAGCCTCGCCCTCTCGTACGATCATATTCGTAAAATAGTCGCCTACAAAGGCACCGCGTCCAGGGAGCGCTACCGCGACCTATGGCTCTTCTCCTACCTTTGCAACGGCATCAATTTCCGCGACATGCTATTCCTTAAATATAAGAATACAATAGACGGTGAGATCTGTTTCCTTCGCTCCAAGACTGCTCGTGCCTATGGCGGATCAAAGATTATCCGTGCCGTGATCACTCCTGAGATGATGGACATTCTCCGCCGCTGGGGCAATCCATACGACGGCAATCCCGAAACCCTCCTGTTTGACTATGCCGAAGGTGCCACTGACATGCTTTCCATCTCCAACACCGTCCGTAAAGTCATCAGCATGTGCAACAACGCCTTGAAGAAAATAGCCGAGGAGTTGGGAATACCACCGTTCACAACCTATTCAGCCAGACACAGTTTCGCCACGGTTCTCCTTCGTCAGGGCGTGGATCTCACATTTATCTCGGAATCTCTCGGCCATTCCAGTCTCTTGGTCACCGAGCACTATCTTGGCGGTTCAGACCGTCTGGACAGAATGCGCAACGCCCGTCTCCTGACCAATTTCTAGAATATCTCATTCTTGCCTCGCTGAGCCAAACAAGTCTAACCCTTACATAAACATAATGATTGAGGCCGTTGGCTTCTCCGCCACCGGCCTCTTTTTTTGCAGTCGCTCGTTGATTGGAATGCCGAGAACCACCATTCCCTTGTTTGGTAGTCTGCCGCGTTTTGTTCCAGACAACCTGTTATTATACTAAGATATTCCAGACTCCATTACGCTTCGCGCCGTCTCTCTGGATTATCCCTTTGCTTTTAAGGCTTGACAGGATGCGCTCGGCTTGTCTGGGTTTCAGTCCTATCTTATCCGATAATTTGACCGCCGTGATCCGCCTGTCTGCCCTTATGAACCCTAACGCTTGAATCTCACTCTCGCTGAGGTTGTACTCAGCACCGATTTCATAGAGAGATTTCCCTTGGTGCTCCATGAGAGTGTCAAGTATCTCTTGAAGCATAAAATCAATGAATGGCTGGCAGTCCCCCTTTGACGAACTTTGGGATATTGCCTGATAATAGTCATGCTGGTGCGAATAGACCATATTCTCAACCGGAAGGTGTTCGAATATCGGGTTTATCTTCCCGAGAATGAGTGATTGCCATAGTCTCCCAGTCCTGCCGTTGCCGTCCGAGAATGGGTGGATGAATTCAAACTCATAATGGAATACACAACTTCGTATAAGTAGATGATCGGACGATGACCGCAGCCACTCGAACAAATCATCCATCAAATCCTTTACCCTTTCAGCCGGCGGTGCGATGTGTATGATATTCGTTCCATCAAAGACTCCCACACCATTTTTCCTGAATATTCCGGCATCATCAAGCAGGCCGCACATCATTGTATAATGAGCCTTTAGAAGATCCTCTATCGAAAATGGGTTGAGTGTGTTGTATAATTCGTATGTTTTGAGAGCGTTCTTTACTTCAAGAATCTGCCTTTGCGGGGCGATTACTGTTTTCCCCTCCAGGATAGCTGTCACATCGCCTTCCGAAAGAGTATTGCCTTCAATCGCCAATGAAGAATGCACCGTCTTCACGCGATTCGCTTTTCGCAACCTTAACGAATCACTTTGCTCCATTCGTATCGAATAGCGCTCTATTTGTGCGGAGATCTCCGCTATGAGATTGATGGCTTTTGCGGAGACTGTGAAAGGTGGAGTGTACATTTGTTCCCGTGTTATTCCGTCATTTATTCCGTCATTTATTCCGTCATCCACTTCATCGGTCATGGCGTCCGTTATGATAGACGTCTATTTATCAGTCGGTCTCTGGCTACTGCACCGCACAGAGCCTACCGAAGTGTTGAAGAGCCTGACACCTCCAAAGGTAGTGAATAATTCCGTCATTTCCGCATGCAAAGTGCATGTCGGAGGCGGGTTTTGCTTATGAATATGTCCGTTCCGGAAGCTTGTGACGTGGATTCCCGTGAGAAATGGGATGTCACTCTTAGTAATAAATGTTTTTTGAGCTTTTTTTTGCGATTTCTTGACGAAAAAACTTGTTTATGAAAAATTAAACCCATATATTTGTCGTTGTGTTATGGAGTACCACCTTGGTGGGTGCCGTAAAACATATTTATTACTAAGAGGAACAATGAGAGCAAAATAGGGCAAAGATTGCCCGCTTATTTAAAAAAGACCATAAACAATAAAGTTATTTTATTCTTTTATTTTATTTTTTTGTTATGAACAAAAAGTTGATCAATTCTTTCCTGCTTGGAGCCACATTGGTTCTCTCAGCGGGTGCTTTCGTGTCCTGTCAGGACTATGAAAGCGACATCAACGACCTTACCGATCGCGTGAGTGCAGTCGAGAAGGTGTCTAAGGAATTGCAGGCCCTCATTCAGAAGGGGTCTGTGATCACTAATGTGGAGTCTAGCGCGAAAGGTGTCAAAGTGACATTGAGCAGCGGCGAGACATTCGAGATTACCAACGGTACCAATGGCGCCGATGGTAAGGATGGTAAAGACGGCGCCCCCGGTAAGGATGGCAAGCCGGGAAGCGTGGTGACAATCGGTTCGGATGGTTACTGGTACATTGATGGTGTCAAGACCGAGTACAAAGCCCAGGGTGAGAAGGGCGACAAAGGTGACCAAGGTGAGACCGGAGCCCAGGGACCACAAGGCCCGAAAGGCGAGGATGGCAAGGATGCCACTGGTATCTACTACTATCCTGGCACAGAAGGCGCAGAGAAGGGTTTCTGGGTAAAGGTTACCGTTGTCGGAGGCAATGAGACCAAGGAAGTGACCACCTTGAGGTGGGCTCCAAAGGAGGAAGACCGCATTGGAGTTGTTTGGACTGACGGCCAGCTTAAGCTGACTAACGTCAAGGGTTATGATGGTACTCTTACGATTGACCTTAATACCTATCTTAAGGCTCTTGTCTTTAAGCCGGAGATGGTGCTTGACGGTCAGAACGCGATGGAGTACATCTACATCCCTTACGAGCCGATGACCTTGGGTCCTAAGGAGGAAGGTTTGAAGCATGCCCACATGCGTCACACCGCTGCTGGCTGGACCCCGGTTGAGAATACCTATTCCGTAGGTGCCACGACAAGTCATGAGGGTCTTGCTTATCTTAACCCTACCTATGACAAGCTTTACAGCCTTGATCCTTCAAACGCGATTGTGCCTGATTACACACAGAGGAATCTCGGGACAGTGTCGCAGGATCCTGATTTCGTGAAGACAAGAGTTGCTTCCGTGCCTAACTATGCGACCAATCCTGCCGCTTCCAAGCCTACAGCAACTTTCCTTGATGTGAAGGACGGCATCATGCATGTCGGCATCACTATGCAAGGTGAAAAGGTAATGACTCAGGAAGAGGCCAGCCCTTATCATGCCTTCGATTTCTATCCTCACGAGAAAGACAACGGCAAGATTACTGACCTCGCCGTCACCGCTCCGTTGGGAGAGGGCAAGGAGACAATCACCTCGACCTGGGCTTCTGTCTATGCCTCTCAGATGGTGTTCGAGAGCCTTGCCTACACCACTTTTGCCAAGCAGTACACCTACATTGACCCTGAGCATGAGTACTCTTCCTGGAAGTGGGACGCCACCAAGAAGAAATTCGTACAGAACACAAGTGAGCCGGGCAAGCTTCTTGGCTATGGTGATGATCCTCACAAGGCTCCGGTGGAAGGCGGTATGCATCTTTATCATAGTGTTCACGACGCCGCTCAGATGGTGGCCACTCTTGAACTTCAGTACGACAGCGAGGTGGGTATCAACCTTAACAAACTCGTTGAAGCTGATGTCATCTTCAACTCCTGCCGCTCTTGGAATGACCGCAAGATCAAGACTCGCACCGAGGCTCAGCTTAAGGATCTTGGAATGAAGTTCAATTTCGTTCAGGTTCCTTACTCTGTTGGTGAGAATGGAACGGAACAGACCCAGAACCACAGCCTTCTTAAGAATAGGGCTGACGGCACTTACATCGTTGCCTGTGGTGTCAAGTCAAACAGCGACACCGATCCTCTTGCCTGCGAGCCGGATGAGACCAAGGTAGGCAAGAACGCTCCGAAGTCGATCGTCGGCAGAACTCCGCTTATCCGCGTAGAACTTAAGGACACTGTCAACAACAAGATTGTCGAGGAAGGTTACATCAAGTTCATCATAGTTGAGCCTGAGAGACCTATCATCACCAAGGTATTCGACCTGGGCTACTTCTACTACAAGTGTACAGAGCAGTTCCAGCCAACCACTTGGCACGCCATAGAGCAGAAAGTCCTTGACGAAGCTGTTGACATGGGTAAGGAGACTTTCAATGTTCTCTATGAGGCTGTGAAGTACTCGCACGTGCTTGAACTGCCTTACTTCCCGCCGATTGACCCTAATCATCCTATCTTTCATCCTATCTTTGAGTTCGCTCAGTGGGTTCCTACGGGAGAGAAAGACGTTTATGGTCAGCCAATATTCAAGCTTGCTGACAAGAAGATTGGTCATATCTTTGAGTACAAGGAGCCTGATTCCGAGACAACCAACATGTTTGGTATTTACCTCGGTCGCGAAGACTTCGTGAACTGTGTGAACGACAAGACATATCCTGTTGTTGAGGAGGTAAGGTACATTAAGTTCATCCCAAGGAAGGGTCTGGGCAACACCAACTTCAACCGTGAGCCAGTCTATCTCCCGGTAAAGATTACATTCGCTTATCCTAAGGGTGTGATGGCCAACAAGATACCTAAGTACTGGTACGCTGACAACAGTTTCAATCCTGCCAATGATGTCCTTGACAAGGATAAGCTTAAAAACATCCACGGTAACGTCGAGGCTCCTGGCAACGAGGCTGACCTTAAGGTAGGTGCTGCTGACTTCGAGGTTTATCTTGACGAGCGTTTCGCTAAGACCACAACTGGTCATACTCATAGCGCTCAGTGGACTGCTGATGCTTGGAAGCCTGGATACTTCTGCTTCTATGACGAGACTAACACTTGCAACGACAAGTCTGAGAATGCTCCTTCATTCAGAATTGTTCCTGAAGCGTTCAGCCCGGCTCAGACTTGGAACATTGAGGAGAACTTCCCTTCATTCGTTCAGGAAGATCTTGTTTACCTCTACTACTTCACTCTTGGTAACGTCAAGACTGTAAAGGGTGTGAGCGGCACAGAGTATAAGCTTTCTGTTGACAATGCTGTTGCCCACTCTCCAGTGATGCTTTACACTGATCCTGCGAAGTATGAGTACAAGAACACGGTTCTGTATGCTAATGGAACGGCGATCGCTGAGATTAAGTACCAGTACAACGCCACTCAGCATGGTGCTTCCGCTACTCGTGAGCATGAGGCTAAACTCGTGGTTCTGAACAACGAGGTCACCAAGGATCTCATCAACATCCCTGAAGGAAAGGCAAGTCTTGCCACCGCTGATTCTGAGGCTGTTGTCAAGTTCTTCGAGGACACCTTCGATGTTGAACTTGGTGTGGCTGTCTTCAATGAGGAGTGTGGCGCTTACCTGCCGCTTGCTGACAACACATTCAAGGCTGAGCTCCTGAAGCCTGTTTATGTTGAGCCACTTGGACCTATCACTTTCACTGACGCTCTTGACAATGGTGGAAACAAGGTCGCTCTTTATGACCTCGTTAAGTTCTATGACTGGAGAGCCGCTGCCGGTGACAAGGGTGCTTATGTATTCTCATCTCATACACCTGTCGATCTCTACAAGTACTATGAAGTTGACCTTATTACTGTTAACCCTGAGGAGATTATGACTGACCTTTCCGGTGAGTTCAAGACTCTGAAGGAGTACAGCAACGGTGTTGAGTTCCAGGTATACGACAGCAAGAACAATCGTCTCGACGATGGTAAGGTTGTTGACCCTGCACATAAGTGTACACCTGGTAAGGCCAAGGCTAACTATGATTACCTCTGGTACTCTAACAACACCGCAACTGTTGTTAACTTCAACATCAAGGTTCCTGTAAGAATCCACCACAAGTGGAGCCAGAACGACCTGATCGTTTGGGTTGAGGGTACTGTTAACAGAACTGTAGGCAACTAATCGCTGATTTCTGATTAATCTATAATAAATTTCCCCGGTTTGCGAAAACGAGCCGGGGATTTTTTTCTTAGAAGACCGTGACTTCCATACTAAAAAACACTCCTTAAGAGCAGATGACGAGAAAATTTATGTTGATCTGGCTATTCACGCTTGTCTTTGCGACTGTCGCATCCGGAACCGACCGTAAGGATGACCGGCATCTTGTTCGTTCCATCAATTCTGTTTCCGCTGGCTTCACTCCCGAATGGAATGTGCGGATTTTGGGAGGAGGTGCCTATTCGTTGGGTGAGGCCGATTTCGCCGATCTACTCTCTCCTGCGGCTCAGTTGTCTGTCGGATGCAGGTTCGACCAGATGTTAGGAGCGAGAATCTCTTTCAACGGCTGGCAGGCCAAAGGCAGGTACAACTATCCTTACCTTGATTATCAATGGAATTATGTGCTTTCGAGTGCTGAGATCGTCTTTGATCTGATGTCGTTGTTTGGAGGCTGGCATCGAGATCGCCTACTGAGTGTCAATCTGTTCGCTGGCGGTGGCGCCGCGGCTGGTTTCAGGAACATCGAGGCCGCCCGTATGCTCAGGAATAACGAGACTTTCTATGGCTTCGAGAAGCTGTGGACGGGTACTAAGATTTTCTGGGGTGCCCGTGGTGGCCTTGAACTTGATCTGCGTCTTTCGCACTGTCTCTCACTCTGTCTTGAGACAAATGTGATAATGTTCCCTGATGAATTCAACTCTAAGGTAGGTAAGGATGACCCTTTCGACTGGCAATTCAACTGTCTTGTGGGATTTAAATTCAGTTTTGGCCGATAAGGCAGCGCATGCCGAACCATTCTATTAATATTATTTCAATTATTCATTAATTATATGAGAAATTATTTCAAGTCGGGCTTCCGCTTCGTCACCGCCGCATTCATTACTTTGTCGGCGTTGGTGTCGTGTACCGACTATCAGGACGAGATCAACAATCTCGGCAAACTCTATGAAGACCACGAGCAGCGCCTTAAGAACCTCGAGACGTTGACTGATGATTTTAGTTCGCAACTTAAGAGTCTGGCTGCCCTTGTCAATGCTATGGAGAGAGGAGACTACATCAAGTCTGTTGTCCCTGTTGAGAATGGCTACACAATCTATTTCAACAAACAGTCTCCGGTCACCATCACCAATGGTAAGAATGGCAGTGATGGCGCTGACGGGAAAACGCCTGATGTCTCGATCAGGAAGGACGCTGATGGATTTTACTATTGGACTTTGAACGGAGAGTGGATCTTGTCCGGTGGTCAGAAAGTCCGAGCCAATGCTGTTGACGGAGAGAAGGGCGACAAGGGCGACAAGGGCGATAAGGGTGATCAGGGGGATAAAGGTGATAAGGGCGACAAAGGTGATTCCGGGACTGTCGGTGCCGTCCCTTTGCTGCGTATTAATGCGTCCACCAATGAGTGGGAGGTCTCTGCTGACGGAGGAAAGACTTGGACCACCACCGGAACCAAAGCGACTGGCCCGAAAGGTGACCCTGGGGAGAAGGGTGACAAGGGCGATAAAGGCGATGGAGCCAGCGGTCTGTTCGCTGACGTAAAACTCTCCGAAGACGGGAAAACCTTGATTCTGACAATGACGGATGGCACCGTCTATAATATTCCTATCGCTCAGAAGGAAGATGAGCCGGTTGAGCCGGAGGAGAAATACATCTGGGTAGGAGGCAACACGATTGACTCCAACAACGCTTCCAGCGTCGGAGGAACCTGGCTCAAGAAGGGAAAGGTTTCGTACGATTTTGAGACCAAGATTCTCACACTCGAAAATGTGGAGATAGAGACCACTCTCAACAATGTCGGCATCAAGTCGGAGGTGTCCGGGTTAACAATCAATGTGATAGGTAATTGCTCGATCAAGTCTTACGCTACTGCTGTCAGTGCCTTCGCTCCAATGACGATAACCGGTGCGGGTGTCCTTAAGCTCGAGGGTTCTTCGGCTGGTATAATGATGCAGACCGGATCTTCAGTCACCATTTCCGACGTGGATGTCAGGGTGAAGGGTGCCTGGGGAATCACCAGCCGTCAGGGTCTTGACGGCTATCTTAAGGTCGAGGGAACGAAGACTTATCTTTCGGCGGAAGGAACTTCCGGTTCGATCGCCGATATTGGTGGCCTTGGACTTGACGGGTGCAAGATCACCGTGCCTGAGAGCGCTGTCTTTGACTCTTTCTCCGGCTCAGTAGTCGTTGGCGAGGATGTAGTGAAGACTCTTGTGGAGATTAAGAGTGTGTACGACCTCTCCATCGGAGGAGAGAAAGTCTCCGCTGACAACGCCGCAAGCATCACCGGTCCGTGGCTGAAGGGTGGCAGCGTCTCCTATGATGTGGCTTCCAACATCCTTACTCTGACCAATGCCGAGATTGTCTCCTCCTCGACGGGAATCGTGTCTTCCATTGAGAATCTCAAAATCCGTGTGAACGGGAAATGCTCCATCAACTCGTCCGGATCAGCCATTCAGTCTGCCGGTTCTTTGAATATTCTCGGAGCGGGAGATCTGAATCTGACCAGCGCTTCCGGCAGCGGTGTCGCGCTTACTGAGAATACATCCAGACTCACGGTCCGCGGCGGCAAGGTGAACGCGTCCGGCGTTTATGGCGTCTCCGGTGTGGCTGATGGCTTGACCTATCTGACTATCACGGGTTCCGAGACCGAGGTGACGGCGAGAGGAAGCTCCGGCTCAGTGGTGAATATAGATGCCCTTGACCTCGACGGCCTTGTCATCTCTACCCCGGAAGGAGCCAAGTTCGATGCCGCTAACAGAGGCATAGTCAAGGATGGCGAGATTGTCACATCGAAGGTTGTGATCGGGAAGAAAACCACTTATGACCTTTGGATCGGTGGTGTCAGGGTGACTGCCGAGAACGCCTCCAGCATAACCGGATCTTGGTTAGGAGGTGGCTCGATCACCTACAGCGCCGCCAGCAATCTACTGACTTTGAACAGTGTGACAATCAGCCTGACGGATGATTCCACGATTGGTATTGACTCCCGTATCGATGGACTGAAGATCTATCTTAGCGGCACGTCTTCCGTGACCTCGAAGGCGCAGGCGATGTCCGTGTCCGGCTCTGTCTCCCTGATCGGAGGAGGAACTCTGAATCTGGAAAGCGAGGGTTGCGGCGTCTCCTTGGCCGCCAATGGCGCGATGTTCAGCGTCGCCAAGGCCTTTGTCAATGTCAAAGGCAAATGGGGCATTGTCGGCGGAAAGGCCTACAATGCCTACTTGGAACTCTCCGATGCCGCGGGAGAACTGTCGGCTGAGGGGGCCGAAGGCTCGATTGTGGATATTGGAGGACTTGCATTGGCTGATGGATGCGCCATCACTATCCCTGACGGGGCTGTTTTCGACACCGCCAGGAAAGCTGTCGTGACAAGTGAGGGTGAGGTCGTCAAGGCCAAAGTGAGAATCGGCAAGAAGTAGAAGCCGGACTCTGTGACTGGTCAAGCCATTTCGCCAAGGCTCTTTATGGGGCCGGTGAAGTGGCTTCTCCTTTTTCCTCTGCCTCCAAGACCTCCCCTCTGACCCTGAGGATGATCTGGTTTGGACTCGAGGAAACGTACACGGCGATGGACTTGTCGAAGTGGCCAGATCCTATCTGATTGGAGAACAGTACCTTTATCTCGCCGTTCTCTCCCGGTTTTGTCGGTTTTCCCGACCATTCCACCTGCGTGCAGCCGCACGATACGATCACCTTTTGTATGACAATCGCCACGTTGGTGTTGTTTCTGTACTTGAATAAGCAGGTCTGTGATCCACCGCTCTCGGCGAACTTTCCGAAGTCGTGCACCTTGTTCTCGAAAGTCAGCGTTTTGTCCACCACCACACTTTGGCCTTGTGCCGCTGCGGAAGAGATGACTCCTATCGGCAGTGTCTGAACAGTCAACAGCAGAACACTGGACAGAAGATATTCAATAACAGCAATTTTTCTCATTTGCCTATGTTTTTGGATTCGGCTCTTTACGGACATTGCAGCAGGGCTGCCGAATCGGTTGTGTCATTATGCGCAAGTCCATTCAAATATAACGAATTGTCGCCAAATATGAAAACTATGCTTGGCAAAGAATATACCAACGAAAACACCGATTGAAATGCCACGAAAACACCGATTGAAATACCACGAAAACACCGATTGCTTTGTGCTTTTACGTTAATTTTCATAACTTTGGCAAATAAATGAAAATTTATTATGGAATATCTCAAGAGAATCGCTGATCGTATATTGCAAGACAACCTTGAAGCCTCGGGCGCGGTGCTTGTTGAGGGGCCGAAATGGTGCGGAAAAACCACGACATGCAGCCAAATTGCTAACAGCTCCATTAGTTTGCAGGATGTTGACATGAGGGATGAATATCTGGCGACGGCGGCTTCCAAGCCATCGCTTCTTCTGATGGGCGACACTCCACGTTTGATTGACGAATGGCAGGACGCACCAGTGATCTGGGATGCGGTACGAACAGTATGCGATAAAAGAGGTGGTGTCCCGGGACAGTTCATCCTTACTGGCTCCAATAGGGTGGAAAAAGAAGAGACCAGACATTCGGGAACAGGCAGGATCGCAAAGATGAAAATGCTCCCTATGAGTTTATGGGAGTCAAAGGAGTCGACAGGACAGGTCTCTGTCGGTGAACTGTTTAATGACCCGGAATATGATATTGACGGTAGAACTTCAAAACTGTCTGTCGAGGAATTGATTCTTGCGGCGTGCCGTGGTGGATGGCCAGCATCGCTTCTTCCTGCAAAAAACAAGGCCCGGTTGCTTGTTGCCAAGAATTATATGAAAAGTGTCTGCTCGGAGGATATTTCCAGAATAGATGGAGTTCAGCGTGACGAGAAGACTGCCGCGATGATAATGCGTTCATACGCCCGTAACATCTCAACGATTGTCAAAAAGACATCAATGCTTTCGGATGTCACTTCTTCCGGTGAGGTAAGCTGCTCTTCGGACACGTTTGATGATTATGTCAAGGCTTTGGAAAAATTGTTTGTCATTCAGGATATAGGTGCATGGTGTCCGGCGATAAGGAGTAAATCAAACATCAGAAGTACCCCTAAAAGATCGTTCTGTGATCCGTCTGTCGCGGTCGCCGCTTTGGGGTTGTCTCCGGATATCTTAATGACACAATTGAAGACATTTGGGTTCCTGTTCGAGCAGATGTGCATACGTGATCTTCGGATTTACACGATGGATCAAGATAGCCACCTTTCGTATTACCGGGACAGGTACGGACTTGAGGCGGATGTCGTGTTGCATCTTTCGGACGGACGCTATGCCTTGATTGAGTGCAAACTCGGCAGCCGCGAGATTGAGGACGGTGCGGCACATCTGCTTGAACTTAAGCGGCTGATAAAAACACACAACGAATCTGAGATGCAGAACCCGCTGAGAGAGCCGGATCTGCTTATGATCATCACAGGTGGCCAAATGGCGTACACAAGGCCTGATGGGGTCAAGATTGTTCCTATTGGGTGCTTGAAGGACTGAGCGTGCGCTGTAACTATATTATAGGTATATATATTTAAGCCCTTACGGCCGCCGAGCCAGCCGAAGCATCCGGCATCCCGACCATAACGACTGTTTTCCCCTGCTTTCGCATGCAAAGTGCATGTCGGAGGCGGGTTTTGCTTATGAATATGTCTGTTCCGGAAGCTTGTGACGTGGATTCCCGTGAGAAATGGGATGTCACTTCTAGTAATAAATATGTTTTGCAACCCCCACAAGGGGGTACTCCATAACACAACGACAAATATATGGGTTTAATTTTTCATAAGCAAGATTTTTCTGCAAGAAATCGCAAAAAAAAGGCTCAAAAAAGCATTTGTTACTAAGAGGAACAACGTTTAACTTTTTTATTAACATTTATCCTTTATGAACAAATTTTTTAGATTGGTTTCGATGTTCGCCATTGCTGGCGTAACATTCGCGTACACCAGTTGTACGGACTACTCTGAGGATATCAACAAGGTTGACAACCGCGTTGATAACGTTGAGGGCCGTCTGACTACGGTGGAGGGCCAGGTGAAGAATCTGGAGACTACGACCACGCAGTTGAAGGACGCCCAGGCGAAGACCGACGCCGCAGTCAAGACCCTCGAGACAACCCTTAAGGAGCTTCAGACGAAGCACGACAAGGATGTCGAGCGCATCGAAGGTATCACCGATGCTCTTCGGAAAGACGTGACGACTCTCCAGGAGAAGGCTGCCGCTGTTGAGGCTCTGATTCCTACCCTCGCCACCAAGAAGGACCTCGAGGAGGTTTCTAACAAGACCGCCGAGGCCATCGCTGAGATTAACAAGACCATAGGTGCTCTGCAGGGAAACCTTGAGACCGCCCAGAAAGCCATCGCCGCCCTCGAGGGCCGGGTTTCTACCCTTGAGGGGGATGTTGCGGGTCTTAAGACCGCCGTTGAGAAGGCTCAGAAGGCCGCTGACGATGCCCAGACCGCCGCTGACAAGGCTCAGAGTGACGCAACTCTCGCCCTCGGCAACATCGAGTCGTTGAAGAAGGCTCTCGGCAAGTATGCTGAGGAAGGCGCTCTTGAGAGTAAGATCGCCGCGCTTGAGAAGATGGACTCCACTCTTCAGGCAGACAAGTTCGACACCGAGAAGTTCGGTACATTCTTCGCCAAGGAGCTCAAGGACGTGATCGGAGCCTATGCCGAGAAGGGTGCTCTCCAGGCTAAACTTGACGCTCTTGACGGAAAGGACGAAGACCTTCAGGATCAGATCAACAAACTTGACGCTAAGGTTGAGCAGTACAACACTGCCCTTAACGACAGGATCACCAAACTCGATGAGAAGGTTGAGCAGTACAACACTGAGCTCAACGCAAGAATCGACGCTGTCCTCGGCATCATCGCCGACCGTCTCAGCAGCATCGCCTTGGTTCCTCAGTACTACTATGACGGAGTTCCTGCGATTCTTTTCGAGACCATCGCCTACAATCCGCTTGCTGACGACAATGAGGACGAGAAGGCTGTTGCACCAAAGTACAGAGGCGATCAGAACAGTTGGTTGGTGAATCAGTTCAAGAAGTACACCTCTGCCGAGTCTGTGGCTCAGTTCCGTCTGAACCCAAAGACAGTAGGCGTTGACTGCGCTGACTTCTCCCTTGTTGGAGACAAGGCTGACTATGTATTCACAAGGGCTACTGCCCCTGACGCTCCTGTCAGCATTGTCGGAACTCCTTCCTATGACCCTAAGACCGGTTACGCCACGTTCAAGGTTAAGAAGAACGAGAATATCAACACTGACGAGAACGAAGACAAGAATCTTGATATCGTAGCCCTTAAGGCTGTCCTCAAGAAGGGTCTTACCGATGCCGAGAAGGAGGCTGATGCAAAGCCTGAGGTTTACTCTGAGTTCGTTCATGTAAATGAGATCGCTTACACTGCCGATCAACTCGCTATCTCTGACAAGGCGAAACTTGCCGGCAAGACGGCTGATCACGAGTACGCCAAGACCTTTGCCGAGGCGACTAAGAATGATTATGTTTACAAGATGCCTTACGACAAGGAATTTAATCTTAAGGCTCTTGTGGCCACCTGCATCAACTCCGAAATCTTTACTAGTATATTGTAACATCTAAATGTTGCATAAAACTAAAAATAATTGTATCTTTGTTGTATCACATACAGCACGATACGATTATGC
>OBKS01001636.1_pt1 | contig 15027 bp, 10 predicted proteins | sample 1517381 | NCBI WGS metagenome assembly OBKS01 (sample SAMN04571686, study PRJEB22368) | human gut metagenome | biome: human gut; material: stool | host: Homo sapiens | place: Luxembourg | collected 2012-08-03 | reverse complement strand
AATTTTGCCATACAAAAACCTCGTTTCTATGTCCAAGAAACGGGGTTCATATCATCCTAGGAGTTCCTTTAATTTATTTAATTTTTCTAAATATTGTTCATTAGCTTTTCTTAATTGTTCTATTTCTTTATTTAATATATCATTTTTGTCTAATTCTTGCTTATAAAGTTCTTCATAATTTTCAGTTACAACCGGTCTTTCTTCTTTTGTTTCTTCCAATGTAACTGGTTTATTTTTTACTTTTTCAGCTACTGGTTCTACACTAGGTGTACTTTCTACTGGAGTTTCTGCTTTGCTTTCTTCTGGCTTAATTTCTTCTGTAACAGCAGTATCAGTATTTTCACTAACAGGCTCCTCAAAGCTAAATGCGTTATCAAATGTATTTTCTTCTTTTACAGGTGTAACAAATTCTGTTACTTCTGGCGCCACTGGAACTTTAACAGTATTTTGTTCTTCAGCCATTTTCTGAACTATTTCAAAACTTTTTTTATTTTTTCCGAATAGCTCAACAGATGCTTCTGAAAGTTTAAATGGTCTTTGTGAATTGATTTTTAAATCAGCCACTTCAGCAGGATTGCTATCTTCTATAGTTAAAGGACGACCTTCTTTATTTTCACTAACAGTCTTTTGTAGGAATGACTTAATTAAAGCCCATTCATTTTCGTCTGTTATGTTTTCTCCTACTTTGATACCGCTATCACTAATAACTTTTGTTATATATAAAAGAACATATCCATTCGCATCTTTTTCATTCTTTGTATATATTAAATAATGATCATTTACATTTTGAAAATATCTAACAATTTCAGCCTCAAATCTTTCATTGTCAGGACCAATTAAAAAACCTTTCATATATTTACCCTCTTTCTATTCTTTAAGTATTATACCAAATTTTCAAAAAAATTCAAGTGTTTTTCGTTAACTTTTCTTTTTTTGTATATTGTAAGATATTCTTGCTTGTAAGGAAATAGGTAAAAATCTTGTAAAAAATGTACCTAATTTTATACTTATTCCTGGTATAATTATTCTTTTTTTCTTTAACATCTTTTTGATAGCGTATTCTGCTACATCATAACTTTCAAGAGATTTAATTGAAAACTTAACGCCTGCAACACTATTAAATTCTGTATTAACTGGTCCCGGACAAAGGACTCCTATATATACATTTGACTTGTTTCTTCTTAGTTCTTCATTAATTGAAGAAGTAAGTCTTAAAACATAAGCCTTAGTCGCATAGTAAGTAGCCATTAAAGGGCCTGGTAAAAATGCGGCTGAAGATGCTACGTTCAAAATATAACCGCTATCTTTTTTAACAAAATCATTTAAAAATAGTTTTGTTAAAGTATGAAGAGATTTTATATTAACGTCTATCATATCTAATTCTTTGTCTAAGTTAGTTGAATTAAATTCGCCGAATAATCCAAAACCAGCATTATTAATTAGAATATCTATGTTTTCTTTTTTTACTTTGTTGTATAATTTCATACAGTTAAAAGTACTAGAAATATCCATACAAATTATAGATACTTCTGCTTGTAATTCTTTTTTTAAAGCTTCTAATTTATCTTTTCTACGCGCAACTAATATTAAATCGTAACCATTACTACTTAGAATACGAGCCATGTCTCTACCTATTCCAGAGCTTGCTCCTGTTATAAGTGCCTTCATTCTATCACCCTATTATAATTATACTAAAACTATTTATAGTTGTAAATGAAAAATAGTATCATTTAACTGATACTATTCCTAAATCATTATTAATTGTTCCAACATTATAAAGGAAAAGGACATTGCTTATCTCATTATCTTTAATAAAAGAAGAAATTTCACTTTTATAATATCTTGGATCAATAACATAAACATATTTATAATTATTAACAATAAATGGTACAAAACTATTCGCATAGCTATCCTTTATAATTAATATTTTTTGTTCATTATCTAAATTATTATTAGTAATAGTTATTAAGCTATGATTATTATCTAAAAAGTAAGAATATTTATCTTTTTTGTCTAAATACTCCGTAGCATACAAACTATTAACTGTTTTATCTTCATACACAACAGTATAATCGGGATTATCTACTTCAAAAATATTAATAGAATCGGCTTTCAAAGAATAGTCATTTGTTTTAGAATAAAATGTTCCATAGAAACTATTAGAAACTTCTTTTATATTATAGTCTGTTATTGGTGTTATATTTTTGTATTCACAATAATTAAGATAAGCTACATAAGCTCCAAAACTGGTCCAATGATGGTCTAACTTATAATATAATTGATATTTGTCTTTGTTATTATACAAAGAATCATAGACATTTATTTTATTAGTATTAAGCAAGTTATAAAATTTATTTATTTCTTCTTTTTCACTTTTATTAATTGCGTATTTTGGCAGTTTATCACTATTTATATCAGTACTTGTAGGTACTAACATAACATCTAGCTTAAAATCTAGTTTTTCTTGTAATTTATTAATAGTAGATACTATTTTATCAATATTAGTTAACTCTTTAAATTCTTCTAATAAATAGCCATCACTACCTAAATAAATATTATTAACTTCTCTTATTCCAACTATTTTATAAGTATTAGTTTTTAAAGATACCATATAGTCTCTTAAAGGAAAATGATCAATCAAATAATTTTCTATTTGAGTCATATACCTACCACTTTTTAAAGCCTCAAAATTATATTTAGGAGTTTTAGCCAAATATCTATTTTCATTTTCTGAAAATACTTTCTTTTCATTAATAAAGAAAAATACACTTAAAAATAGAATAATACCAGATATAATTAAAGCAAATATTTTTTCTATATTTTTCATGAATCCTCCTAAAATCTAAAATACAAAAATGGATTATATGTATCACTTACAATAAATGATATAGTTATAATAAATAATAATAAATAAATTAAATACAATATTATTTTTAACCAATTATTTTTATTTATTTTTTCTTTTATTTCTTTATATATTGGTGTTGAAAACACTATACCTATTATAATAACCAAACCATAGTTAGTTAAGTAAAACATAAAGTTATTATCTATAAATTTATTATTAATTCCTATTAATGATTTAAAATAATTAGTAAACAAACTCATATCTTCGAAAGCAAATATTAACCAACCAATTATAATTAGTAGAATGCTATATAAATGTTTAAAAAATAATGGCAATTTTTCTAATTGTTTTTTTAACATATATTTTTCTACTATTAATATTAAGCCAAAATATAAACCCCAAATTATAAAATTCCAACTAGCACCATGCCAAATACCAGTAAGTAACCATACAATAAGAATATTTCTAATATTAATTATCTTTTTGCATCTACTTCCTCCTAAAGGAATATACACATAATCTCTAAACCAACTAGATAAAGATATATGCCATCTTCTCCAGAAATCTGTTATTGAAGTAGCTATATATGGATAATTAAAGTTTTCTAAATAGTTAAATCCTAACATTTTACCCATACCTATTGCCATATCAGAATATCCACTAAAATCAAAATAAATTTGTATTGAAAAAGCAATTATTCCAAGCCAAGATGTTAATACTGAATTATAGGTATTAGAGCTTATTATATTCCATAAAAAACCTGTAGTATTGGCAATTAATACTTTTTTAAATAAACCTTCTAAAAATCTGATTAATCCATTTTGATAATTTTCAAAATTAATTTCTCTTTTTTCTAGTTCTTTTTCGACTGTTTCATATCTTACAATAGGTCCCGCAATTAATTGTGGAAACATAGATACGTAAGTTGTAAAAGTAAAAAAATTATGACTAACTTTTACTTCTTTTCTATAAACATCGATTACATAACTCATAGTTTGAAATGTAAAAAAACTTATTCCAATAGGAAGTGATATATCTAATTTATTTATATTTAAATTAAGTATTGAATTAATGTTTTCTATAACAAAATTCCCATATTTATAAAATCCTAATAATAAAATGTTTATAATTACACAAAGAATTAAAATCAATTTTTTCTTTTTTTCAAATTTTTCCATGAATATTCCACATAAGTAGTTAAATAAACAAGAAAAAATCATTAAAAAAACATATACAGGTTCTCCCCAAGCATAAAAAACTAAACTAAAGAAAAGTAAAACATAGTTTTTTAGTTTAAAAGGAACTATATAATAAAATAATAAACAAAGTGGAAAAAAGAAAAAGATAAAAGGAATACTTGAAAATACCATAAAATCCTCCTAAAAAATAACATTAAATAAATTCATTATAATACCTGTTACTACGCCTACTAAATATATAATTGAAAGAATTTTTATATTTTCTTTTAAATTATCATTTATTTTAAAAAGTATTAATAAAGCAATTCCACTACCTGTTAATAAACCCGATAGCATAGATCCAGCGCTTATTATACTATCTAAATATAATTCTGTTATAATAACGCTAGAAGCACAATTGGGTATTAAGCCAATTAAACTAGATATAATTGGTCCTAGAAAAATATTTTGAGTAAACAAACTTGATAATTTATCTTCACCTATGTAATAAATTAAAGTGTTAAGAATAAATGAAAACACTAATATAAATAGTAATATATTAATAGTATGTTTTAAGCTTGATTTAAATATGCTATGATTACAATCACAGTGTTCTTCATTACAAAAAGCTTCTATATCATTTTTTGATTTTTTAAAAATTAAATCACATATAAAACCAATGGTTATTCCTACTAATAACTTAACTGATATTATTTTTAAAATCACTGAAATTTCTACATTTTTTGAAATCAAAATTGGTAGCATTTCATCTGATGTTGTTAAATAAATAGAAATAAGGGTTCCGATTGTAATTATTCTGGCACCATATAAATTAGTTGCCATTACAGAAAATCCACATTGCGGAAATATTCCTAAAATACCACCAATAAATGGTCCAAATTTACCTGATTTTTGAATCATTTTTTCTGTTTTTTTATTCATTTTATGTTCTATATATTCTAATAATAAAAACGCTACTAATAAAAAAGGAATTAACTTTAATGAATCTATTAAAGTATCTAAAATAATTTCTTTCATTATTATCACCTGCTAGTAATAATTATACCGTAGAAAAAGAAAAGAGTAAACATAAATATTAAGAAAAAAAAGACATATAGTCTTTATCTAACTTTGTGATTTTCTAATCTTAATTTATCAGCAATTGTTACAATAAATTCTGAATTAGTTGGTTTTGCTTTATCTATATCAACGCTGTGACCAAATATTTCTTCCATTAAATCCCAGTCACCTCTATTCCAACTAACTTCTATAGCATGTCTTATTGCTCTTTCTACTCTAGAAACTGTTGTATCAAATTTGGATGCTAATTCTGGATATAATTCTTTAGTAATACCACCAATTGTTTCTGGTCTTTCATAAATTATTCCAATTGCATTTCTAATATATTGATAACCTTTTATATGCGATGGTATTCCTAATTCATGTAAAATTTTAGTAATAGAAGATTGCAAACTACTATAGCCAAAATCAATATTAGTACTATCTGTTTTGTTAAACAATTCAGATATTCTTTTATCTAAATCTTTCATATCATATGGTTTAAGTAAATAGTATGATGCTCCTAATTCACTTATTTTTCTTATTACTTCTGGTGAATTGTAGCTTGTTGAAACTATAACTTTTTTATTAATTTCTAATTTTTTCATTTCTTCTAAAACATAAATACCATCTTTATTAGGCATTATTAAATCTAGAATAATCGCATCATATTCATTTTGTTTATCTTTAATTAGTTCTAAGCCTTCTACACCATCGTATGCTTTTAAATTAACCATAACAGAATTACTACTACTAAAATATTCTTCAATCATATCTACTAAATTTTTATTATCGTCTACTACTAATAGTTTAATCTTTTCCATAACTAATCTCCTTAATCTACTATTAAATTATACAATATTTATACTTACTTTATCTAGAGCTAAAAAGTTCTAATTTTGTCGAAAATATCCTATATTTTAATAAAAGAAGTCACTCTTTTACAGCAACTTCTTTATTTTTTTAAAACATACTTCAGTTTTTCAATAAAACCTTTTTTCTTATGATTAGGTCCTACTGCTTTTTTATAAACTTCTAAAACTCTTTCTGCAAAATATTTAGATGAATATGGTTCTGCACTAATTCTAGCTTGTGTGCCAAGTCTTAATAAGAGTTTATTATCTTTTATCAGTTCATCTATTATTTTAACATATTCTTTTTTATTTTTAAAGAGTTTTCCATTTAAATCATCAATAACTACGATTTTAAAGCTATCATCATCTACACATACTACAGGTATTTCAGCTGCCATTGCTTCTACTACAGTAAGTCCTTGTGTTTCACTTCTTGAAGCAGTCGCAAAAACATCGGCTATTTGATAGTATTTAGGCATATCGTCCCACGGAACTTTACCTGTAAATATAGTGTTATTATCTATTTTATATTTAATAGATAGTTCTTTATATTTATTAATATCTGGTCCATCACCAACAATAAGAAGTTTAGCATTATTATGCTTTTTTATTATTTCTTCATGACTTTCTAAAAGAAATTCAACATTTTTTTCTTCAGCAAGTCTTCCAACAAATAATATTACAAAATCTGTGTCATTAATGTTTAATTTTCTTTTTAAATTAATAATATCTTGTATTTTACTATTCTCTTTATAGAATCTAGATATTTCTATACCAGTTGGTATAATGTGAATATTTCTATCAACCTTATATTTTTCTTTAAATAAATCATAAGCTTTTTTAGTAGGAACAATTAGTTCTGTAACAGTTTTGTCACAATAAAATTTAGTTAAGTATTCTACTAATTTAATGCCTGGTTTAGTAAAGTATCCTTTAGTTATATAATGAACATAGTCCTCATACATCGTGTGATATGTATGAACTACTGGTATTCCATATTGTTTTCCAAAAATACGAGCAAATGTCCCTATTGCAAACTCTGTTTGTGAATGAATTACATCTAAATTCCAACTTTTTATTTTTTTTATTGCTTTAATTGGATATATTCCAGTTAATCTAGAATCATAAATACCAGTTGGTATACCAGGTATTTTTAAAACTCTTTCTTTTTCATCATAACTATACTTGAAATTTTCTAAATTAGCTGTAACAACATATACTTCGTGACCTAATTTTTCTAAAGCGTGTTTAAGCATTACTTCACTTGTTACTAAACCGCTTATATATGGTGTATATGTTTCTGTAAATATTCCTATTCTCATTCTATACTTTTCCCCCTAATATTGACCATTATAGCTCCAATTATTAAACCAAAATAGTAAGTTACTACTCTCCAGATTAGCATTAAAGCTGATAATACAGGTCCTGTTATAAAATTTCCGTAAAAGGCTATAAATCCGTATTCTAAGCCACCTGTTCCACCTGGAATTGGAACAAATGAACCAATAAGCATAACATAAGCACTCGTTATTATAGCTTTGATTGGAGTTACGCTTGTAAAGTCTCCCATACCATATAATAAAACACATGGTATTAAATATAGAAGAACTAGCGCTACTAACGAAAGTAAATATAATTTGATAAATCTTAATTTATTTTCTGTTAATTTGTGAGCACCTACATTAAATCTTTCTATGTGTTCATCCCATTTATTTAATGTTTCTTCTTTTTTATTTTTCTTAACTATATGAAATTTAATTAATAAATTGATTGTTATTTTTACTAAAAATTGGTCTACTTTTTTGAAATAAGCTAGAATAAATAAAACTACTATAACAAAGAAATTTATTAAAAACCCTAAAGCAACTAAATATTCTAATAGTTTAACTTCTGGAAATAATTCAAATATGGCATTATAAATAATCGCTATTATACCTAAAGTTACTAAAGAAAGCTGGTAAATAATAAATTCTTGCATTACTATATTAGTTCCATCGTTATAATTAAAACCATCTTTTTTTAATGAATATAATTGAAATGGTTGACCACCACTTGCGAATGGTGTTATAGCATTAAAGAAATGTGTTAATAATTGAATTCTAAATGCTTTTTTAAATGTATATTTTTCTTTAAATGTTTTGGATACATCATATAAAATAATAGCTTTAAAGAACCAGTATCCAAATATGAATATAAGAGCAATTATTAAATAAAAAAGATTAATATTAACTATTTCATGAATTATTGCGTCATAATTATCTCTAAGCATGAAATAAAGGACTAATATGGTTGCGGCTAAAAGTAATATAATATTAATTGTTTTTTTACTTTTTTTCATCTATTATACCTATTCCAGGAAGGATTTTTCCTTCTAGTAGTTCTAGTGATGCACCACCACCTGTTGATATATGTGTCATATAGTCTTTATAACCAAAGTTAATAACTGCAGATGCAGTATCGCCGCCTCCTACTATTTTTTTACCTTTATTTAATTTTAATGCTTCGCATATGCCTTTTGTTCCTTTTGAATATTTAGTCATTTCAAACATTCCTACTGGTCCATTCCAAATAACTGTATTACTTTTTTCTATTACTTTTTTAAATATTTCTATTGTTTTACTTCCTATATCCAAACCTATATCATCATTTTCTATATTGTTTATATCTTTTTCATAGAAACTGCTTATTTCTGTTATTTCTTTACTGCAAACAGTATCTACAGGAAGGATTATTTTATTTCCATATTGTTCTAATATGTTTTTACAAAATTCTAAATTTTCTATATCTAATAATGAACTACCTATTTCATAACCTTCACTTTTTAAAAATGTAAAAGCCATTCCTCCGCCTATCAAAATATAATCAGCTATTTTTACTAAATTTTCTATTACTTTTATTTTGTCTTTTACTTTAGAGCCACCTAATATTACTGTAAAAGGTCGATCAGGGTTTTCTAAGGTATCACTTATTTCTTCGATTTCTTTTTCTACTAAAAAGCCTATTCCATTTTGTAAATTACTAGCTATACCTACATTAGAAGCATGAGCTCTATGACATGTTCCAAAAGCATCATTTATAAATATATCACCTAAACTAGCCCAATATTTTCCTAATTCTGGATCATTTTTACTTTCTTTTTGACCATTTAAATCTTCAAATCTAGTATTTTCAATTAATAATACTTCTTTTCTTTTTAAACTATTTATAGCATTTTCTAGTTTTTTACCACGTGTTTCATCTATAAATATAACATCTTGGTTTAGTAATTCACTTAATCTATCAGCTACTATTTTTAAGCTATTTTTTTCTTTGTCTTGTTTTGTTTCTACTCTACCTAAATGAGACATAAGTATTACTTTAGCATTGTTATCAATTGCATATTTAATTGTTTCTAAACTCATTTTTATGCGATTATCATCTGTTATTTTATTATCTTTTATTGGTACATTAAAATCACATCTGATAATTACTTTTTTGTCTTCTAAATCATAATCTCTTATTGTCTTTTTCATATTAAGACCCCTTTCTTAATGTTGGTAAGCCATTATTTTTTATATTCCAAATATTTGTGAAATCCCAACCATTATATGAGCTTTCTATAAGCATATCTTTTTCAGTTAAACCTTCAGAATTAGTTATTGTATCAGACGTGCTACTACCTATTAAATCTCCATTATATAAGCTAGAATTAAAATATGAAGATGTAATGGTTGAAGAATTAGAACTTCCAATTAGGCCTCCTATAGTATTAGTTCCAGTTCCGACTATAGTACTAGAAGAATATGAATTTATTATTGATGTTCTTTCTATTGATGTACTTTCAGCAGCTAGAACCAAACCAACTAATCCTCCTATATTAGCCCCAGTAGAATTTCCATAATTTATATTAGCTAAACTATATGAGTTCTTTATGATCATACTATTTGCACTTCCAATTAATCCCCCTGCTACTTCACAATCTACGCAATCAATATTAGCAATTGCATATGATGACTCTATATTATTACTATACGCCACGTAAAAAACTAACCCACCTATATGTGGAGCACTTATGTTTCCATTATAATAACTATTTTTGATTGTTAATGAATATGCGTCAAAGACCAAACCAGCAGCTCCATGTGTTGCTGAAATATTTGAAGTGCTAAAAGAATTGATTATTTCAATATTTTCAGCACTGTTAGCTAAGCCTGCGACATTACCTCCAACTAATTTTCCATTAGATGATGAATTAATTATTTTACTATTGTCAGTAAGTTGCACACCTATTCCTCCTATGTCTTCACCTAAAATGGTTCCTTCTTGTTTGCAATTATTTATTGTCGTATCACTAGCTTGTCGAAAAAAGCCACCTACAACACTATTTTCAGGAATATTAATGTCTGTTACTACAAAGGAATTTTGCATATTTACGCTATTTGCAGCACGAGCTACTCCACCAATACTAACATTAACTAAATTTGCATTATATGGAATCTTTATATCAATATTTAAATTATTAATGTTAGTTTCTTCTATATTATCTGCAAGTAATCCACCCATTTGACCATCAATAACTCCTGATAAATTGATATTTTCTATATTAGAATTACTTATCAATAAAAACAAGCCTAGACTATCACCTTGCATATATATATTATCAATGGAATAGCCATTACCACTTATATTACCCATAAATTCAGAACTCTTTTGTGTCAATCCACTAGTATTTAAGTATAGTTTTAAAGTAGATCCTTTATAAGAAGTATTTATATCTTTATAAGATTCATCTTTTTTGAAGTCTAAATCTCTATTTAAAATAATAGTCTTTCCTTCATAAGTGTCATCACTATCTAAAATTTTAATTAAATCTTCTATATAATTAATAGTTATATATTGATTAATAGCATAATTATATTTAAAAGAGTTATCAACATCTCTTGTAGCTTCTACTACACCATCTTCATCTATTACTCTTTTATTAGTATTAGGATTAATTAAATTATTAGAAAGTAATCCTTCTTCTATTAATTTATTTGCACTTATATAACTAATTTCATTATTTTTAAATCTTTCATAATTCATTTCCAAATAAGTTTCAGTAGCTTGATATAAACTATCTAAAAATTGTTTATTTTTACTAGTTGTATCATTTGTTAAAGAAGATATTATAGGAAAAGTAAAAAGTGAAATAATTACTAGTATAGTAACTACTCCTAAAACTTCTACCATTGTAAAACCTTTATTATTCACGACTATCACCTACATTAATTTTATAACAATTAACATTAAAACTCAAGTAAAAATAACAAATTTGTTTTTAATAAAAAAGACAACTATCTTTCATAGTTATCTAATTTATCACATTCATCCCAATCTTCAGTACCACAACCTGATATGTGTTTACTTATATTATTAGCAATTACTTCCATATCACCTGGCATATTATCTACAGAAATACTTTCTCCTCTTACAAATTTACTCTTGCATTCAGTTCCTTCTTTACCCTTTTTACCATTACAATATAAATAGAAGTCATCATAATTTGTTTGAGCATTATATTTTCTTATTTCTTTTATTAAACTAGGGTTTAGTGTAATTGTATACATTGGTTCTTTTTTATATACATTATTTCCACTTGTATTTCTATTATTTAATATATATTTTTGAACATTTTCATTGGTGTTTTTACAATCAGTTGTTTTATCTGAATTAATTATGCACCAATTTGAACCTGTATCTCTACCATTACCACTCATTGCTGGAAATGGATACTCTAATGATATTGGTCTATATATTAAATATACGCTTTCTAAACAACCTTTGCTTGGACAGTAAGGTTTACCTTCTTTTACTTCGTAATAGCAATCATGTAATAATTGGTTTTGCCCTTCTGTACTTACTAAGCTTTTATCACTAAGCGAGAAATTGTAATTTTTTACTGCTGTTTGATATGTATTATATAAATAGTTTTTATAACCTACATTTGTTATTCTTATATTTAATCCCTCATAAATACCTTTTGGTGTACTATAGTGTACTGGATAATTAGCATGTCCAATATCTATAAATCTATTATATTTCTTATAGTCACCTACTGGTTCAGTTGATATTGATTCTCCACTTGGTAGTTTTACCCATTTATAGAAATTACCATCTAATCTATATTCATACATTGCTATGTATGTTTTGGCATACCAATCATACCAATAATCATTTAATGTAGTATTATTAGTTGCTGTACATTCTTTTCTTACACCAGATAAAGCACACGCTACTAAAGGTATTCCATCTTTACTAAATTTATATGTATTTCCAAAGAAATTAACGTATCTAACATAGTCTGATTTATTGCTTGGCTTAATAATATCACTACTATATTTTCCAAGTAAGTTTTCGTTGTTGTTTTCATTATCATTTTCACTTATTTTAACTAATCTAGTTTTAGTTACACCATCTTTATTTGGAAAATAGAAATTTCTAGATGAATCATTTGTTTCATTATATTCTACTTCCATTTCTGTATCTAAGTAGTAATCATAATCTTTTAAACTATCATGACATTGTTTTATATCATGAATTAAACCTAATAGTTTACCTAATTTCTTTTCAATTTCTGTTATATTGGCACGGTAACATTGTCTAGTAATTGGTGAATAAGAATATCCTGATGGACAAGTTGATATGCTAGATGTAGTACATCTACTACTTACTCCAGCCGCAACTATTCCTTGATCATCTCCTGTACCTTCTGTACCACACTTTACTTTATATCTTTGATATTGTGTAAATGTAGTTGCTTCTCTTTTACAAGAGTATGTAGTTTTAGTTGTGGAACATTTCCATTGTCCCCCAAAATCTTCGCATTCGGCATCATCCGTTATATATCTACTTGCTGTACAATGGCAAGTTGTTTTTCCTCTATTAACATTTATACCATCACAGCAAGTTAGTCCATGATCTTTAACCAATTGTGATTCATCAACGCTACTACCGCCTCCTGCTAAAGCACATCCTACTTTGGTATCAGTTGCATCATATCCGTAAGTTACACCTACTGATATTCCATCATTTATATTCCAACCAGGGCTAGCTGCTGTATAGAATTTTTGATAATTACTATCCACTTCCCAGTGACAACAATGTCTTTCCCATGTGTCCACTCTTATTCTTACAGTGCTGACTGTTGTATCTCCGGCTTGAACATAATTATACATTTGGTCAACATTATCAAATTTAGTAGCATCTAATCCTTTTGCTCTACCATCACTAAAAACTCTAAATACTCCATCTAATGAATTATCACTTATATTTACTGGTCTTGACGTTACGAAATATCTGTTAGAGGCACTTTCAGAATATTTTTGAAAAATACCTTGAACCTGATTTTTATTAGTATTTATTTGTAAAGCATCTGTTATCTGTGTAAAGTTTCCACTACCTGAAAGTTGTTTTAATTCTTTATAGTTTTTAAATGTATTATAATCGCTTGAGGTCATTAAATGATATGTAGTAGAAACTGGTGTTGTTTTAAATCCACAGTATGAATGAGCTGTGCCAATTCCTTGATGTGGATCATTAACACAATTAGAACTACCTGAACTAATTGGACCTCTTTTATCAATAAGATTTTCAATCTCCTTCATAACATCACTATAATCTTTTGTCCAAGTATCTAAATCGACATGAGTTCTACATACTTTAGTTCCATGTAGTCTAACTGTTAATCCATCTATTATATTTTTATCTTTATTCTTTCCTATAGTCCATGTAAAATTTCCTCCAGAATTAGTTACTGGTGCATATCCAGGAAAGTTAAATTCGTTTTCTTCCACACAGTATACTGGACAATATTTAATTTGACGAAATCCGGAATCTTTTTTATTATTAGCTGCTTCTTCAAATTCTTTATTTGAATATTTGTCCAAGAATTTTTGAACACAACTAAAATTGGGTAGTTCATCTTCTGCTCTAGGTATTTTATTACCATAATCATCATATAGATAATTACCTTTATCATCCATTTTATAATAAATACAATCTAGTAAAGAATAATCCATATCTTTATTACCCTTTAAATTATCTTGTACAATAATAGAAACAGGGCACTTATCATTTTGTGTTCCACTATCGGTTGTATTTTCATATTTTAGATTAGAGCCTGCTTTTACATTGGACATAAAGGAAAATATAAGTATTGAACTTATTAAACCTTTATATACAAATTGCTTATGCATATTTACCTCCACTACCAATACCTTTACTTTATAACTAAATAATATCACACATTTACAATTTATACAACAAAAAACTACAATATTTCTATTATAGTTTAAAGCATTATTGATTTATTTTTTTTATTACAAATTGTTTTTCTTCTTCTGTAGCTGTGTAATAATTTTCATTAATTACTTCCACTCCAGGATATTCTAGTAAACCATTCATTGTTCCATGGTCATAATCAACTGTATCAACTGGAATTCCTACTATTTCTACGTGTAAACCTTCTTCATCTATGAATAGTGGTTTTAAATAAGCTAAGCCAGAAGCACCACTTTGTTTGGCAGCATCCATCATTACTTGAAAAAATATAGCATTATCAACAACTCTATACACTCCATAATCGTGTAAAATCTGTAATGCTTCATCTGATATTTGAGTAATGTCTTGCAATTTAATATAAGGTTCATAATTATAAGTTATACTTCCGTAGTCTTCATAATTATCATAAGAAATTTCAACTTCTTCTTCATTAAAAGGCATATATCGTTGCGTGCTTAAATTTGCATACAAATAGCAATAATCACCTGTAAATTGCTGTTCTGTATTTTTTCTAAAACCATCATCTTCAACTATTCTTTTTTCATCTGTTCTTTTTAAACCATCTATTTCTGGTAAATAACTAATTAACCATTTTTCTTTTTTACCGTCTTCACTTACATATTTGTGTTCATATATTGCATATTCAGGTCCACAATAATCAACTTTGAACATATCAATTAATTCAACTTGTGTTTCTTCTTGTACTAGTTGTTCTTCTCCTTTTACAAGCATTGGTTTACATCCCATTAGAGTAAATGCTAAAAATCCTGCAAATATTCTATTCTTT
>OBKS01001610.1_pt1 | contig 15214 bp, 18 predicted proteins | sample 1517381 | NCBI WGS metagenome assembly OBKS01 (sample SAMN04571686, study PRJEB22368) | human gut metagenome | biome: human gut; material: stool | host: Homo sapiens | place: Luxembourg | collected 2012-08-03 | reverse complement strand
GATATCCGGGTGCCGGACCATCTGATAGTCGGTGGCAACCAGGTTTTCTCCTTTGCGGAACACGGCCTGCTTTAACCCGTCACCGCCACAATCACATCACACCTGTTTTCACTTTTATCTTCTGTCTTCAGAGGTATCACACTATGAAAATCATCACCCGTGGTGAAGCCATGCGTATTCACCAACAACATCCGACATCCCGTCTTTTTCCGTTCTGTACCGGCAAATACCGCTGGCACGGCAGTGCTGAAGCGTATACCGGTCGTGAAGTGCAGGATATTCCCGGTGTGCTGGCTGTATTTGCAGAACGCCGTAAGGACAGTTTTGGCCCGTATGTCCGGCTGATGAGCGTCACCCTGAACTGATGTTCCGTCACCCGGAAAACGAGTACGACTGGCTGAGCTCAGACGCCGCTGTGGATGAGGTCCTGCTCATCAACGAATACACCTTTACCGAAGCCGGTCTGCGCGCCGGCTGACCCGTCATCGTTAAACTATCATTCACCGATTTTCTATGAGGATTTTATCGTGTCAGACACACTCTCCGGGACAACGCATCCCGATGACAATCACGACCATCCCTGGTGGGGACTACCCTGCACAGTGACGCCCTGTTTCGGCGCCCGTCTGGTGCAGGAGGGTAACCGGTTGCATTACCTTGCCGACCGTGCCGGTATCAGAGGCCTGTTCAGCGATGCAGATGCGTACCACCTGGACCAGGCCTTTCCGTTGCTGATGAAACAACTGGAGCTCATGCTCACCAGTGGTGAACTCAGCCCCCGCTATCAGCATACCGTCACGCTGTATGCGAAAGGACTGACCTGCGAAGCCGATACCCTGGGCTCCTGTGGTTACGTTTATCTGGCTGTTTATCCGACGCCCGAAATGAAAAATTAACTCTCCAGAATAGCCTTCTGCTACGGCCTGGTGTTTTCACCACGCAACTTTCCCATTTTTATATCTGCATATCAGGAAAATCTTCAGTATGAAAACATTACCTGTATTACCCGGGCAGGCGGCCAGTTCTCGCCCGTCTCCTGTTGAAATCTGGCAGATACTGCTGTCCCGACTGCTGGACCAGCACTACGGCCTCACACTGAATGACACACCGTTTGCCGATGAACGTGTGATTGAGCAGCATATTGAGGCAGGCATTTCACTGTGTGATGCGGTGAACTTTCTCGTGGAAAAATACGCGCTGGTGCGTACCGACCAGCCGGGATTCAGCGCCTGTACCCGCTCTCAGTTAATAAACAGCATCGATATCCTCCGGGCTCGCAGGGCGACCGGCCTGATGACCCGCGACAATTACAGAACGGTAAATAACATTACCCTGGGTAAGTATCCGGAGGCGAAATGATGACACTGGAAGCCGACAGCGTTAACGTACAGGCGCTGGATATGGGGCACATTGTCGTTGACATTGATGGTGTTAATATCACTGAACTGATTAATAAGGCCGCTGAAAACGGTTATTCACTCCGCGTGGTGGATGGCCGTGACTCTACCGAAACACCGGCAACTTATGCCAGCCCTCACCAGTTGCTGTAAGACAATGCAGTGATACAGGGTATAGTGCCATTAACCACAGAAACAGCACTGTTGTCCTGTATTAAGCAGGCAAGAGAAGATGTCCTTACCCTGCGCCATCTGCAGCTTCTGCACCAGAACCGGTGAATCTCACTCAACAGGCTTCATTTCCCCTGACGCCAGCCTGAATACAGCTGGCGTTTTCATTTATAAACAGAAAGGAAAACCGATAATAATGGAATGGACGCCCCGACCATGAAGCAACGGTAGGATATTACTGATAAACCTTCCAGTGGAGGTGCGTTATGGCCGTTTTAACGATTAGCATTGACCTGACAAAAAATGAATTCCAAATCCACGGTCTGGGTAGGAACAGAAAAATCTAAGCTCAGAAAACGGATTAAAGTAAGCGTCAACGGAGCACCGTATTGACGCTTATTTATTGGTGAGAACTACGTTCCATGGCAGGAGTTCGTCAACACGGTTGGAGGGCCATTCCGGCAGTATGCTCAGAATATGGCGCAGATACGCTTCCGGATCGATACCGTTCAGACGGCAGGTGCCTGCTTTTCCGGCAACAAGCAGGAATCTCAGCGCTGAAGCAGGAATTAGAGGTAAAAACGCCCTACCGGGCCATGAATCACCCGGTCATTGGAGTAGTAACCAAAGCAGATTTAGCCAGCATGGAACAAATATCTTTGGTGAAAAGTTGGTTACGGGAAGCTGGAGCGCACAACGTGTTAGTAACCAGTGCAGTTAATAACAATGGAGTTACAGAACTTTTTGCCTTGCTGCATACAGAAGAAGGCTGTTGTTAATTTCGATTGGTTCTCAGATGAGAATGATGACGGTGATACACAGATAAGAATCAATGAGCAATGAGGGTTGCCGGGCAACCCTCATTGAATAAAACGGGAATTACTTCGCTTCGCCGTTTTTCATTTCGCCCATAGCTTTCAGCTTTTTGGAGATATCGCGGCGTTCTTTGGAGAGCTCGGCATTTTTGATGATGTAATCGTCAACGCGATCTTCATAGTCACCTTTCATGCTGGCGATGATGCCCTGGATTGCTTCAACGCTCATCCCTGGCTTGATGTAATCGCTCAGGTTGTCCAGCAACAGGACGCGCTTCTGGTTGTCACGGATCTTTTTCTCAACGTCCTGAATTTCACGTTGCAGTTTGTTCTTACGACGGAACAGACGAACAAATTCCAGTACGTCCTGGAATGAAGGCTTGGTAGTTTCCATTTTTATACCCCTGATAATGTGAGAGTCGGATTCGTTTAAGCAACCGCTATTCGTTAGGGCCAACATTACTCATAGCTGCCGCAGATGACAATGCTTTTATCCCTTTTCACTATCATACCCTTTATCCTTGCTGAATCGAAGCAGCAGCAAGATGATTCTGAAGTTCAGGAATTATTTGCGCAAGGCCCGGCAAATCAGATTCGATAGCAACTCAAGCTGATGTGCCGTTTCCATGTTCAGCCACACATAACCATAGATTGGTGTTTCCACGACTTTCAGATCATGGTGGTTATCGAGCAACTGACGCAGCTCTTCCACAGCATCGTTCAATTTTTCCGTATTGGCAAAAACCGGCTGCGGATTACCTTCGTACAGCGCATGAACAAGGCTCAGCAGTATTTGCTGCATCATGTGCTGGGTATCACGAAGTTTTTGCGCGTTCAATAACACGAAATGGCTGGGGCGCGTGGCCCAGTATGCATTGATTTGCAACTCCAGCATACAAACCAGATTGCGATTAATGGTCTGGATACCTTCATATATCGATTTGGGAATACGGGTTTCTTTGCTGGCGGGCGCAATCAGCCCACGCATTTTCACGGCATCGGTCAGCAGTTTTTGTAGATGGCTTTCCAGACGTGGGCGTTCGAGTAAGTTCGGTGAGAATGCAGATTGATAGACCCGATTATACTCGGTCAGACTTTTCGCCAGTTGAATGCGCCAGTGGATGAACGCCCGTTGTGGCCAGATACCGGTAAACAACATTGCCAGTAAAGAGCCGAGGATCACATCGCCGCTTCGCCATAACGCCGTATCAATTTCACCTGTCGGGGAACCCACAACAATTGCCAGCGTCACCCCAATCAATAATCCTTGATACGGTTTCTTGCCCAGCGCCAGCCAACCGCAAAGAAACATCGCCGCCGCGCACCAGACTAACATCAGCGGTAACGAAATTAACTCCAGTTGCAGAGCGATAAGACCTAAAATCGACCCCAACACCGTACCGCCAATACGTTCGAAGGCACGAGGGACAACGTTCCCCCAGAACGAGATTGGCCCCATAATCACCACCATGGTGACCAGCGGCCAGGTGCTTTCCGGGATAGTAAACAGGCGGATAATGAGAAAAGTGAGCAGGAATGCCAGCGCGACCCGAGTACCATGCACAATGCGGTAATGGCGGTATACCCGGATTTCAAACGGGCTTAATGACTTATCGGCACGCACGCAGAAACTCCGTAATGAAGATTAAAAGCGCTCATAACACATCTGTCGGCCAGAAGGCGCGCCTCTGAGTTATCCGACGGACATACCGGGAACAGTGTAATTTCCCGGCAGGAGCGAAAAATTTGAAAGGCGCATCTTACTCTTTTCGCTTTCAAAAAAAGAGTGGTCTTCGCGTTAACACACCGCCCTGAGATGAATTAGTGATGTTTTGGCTGCACCGCAACATACATTTCGATATCCCAGTACCCATCTTCCGCGCCATTGTTCAAGTAAACCTCGAAGCAGGGCTTTGGTAACATTTCATAAGCACTGTCCTGCAAGAGGCTATTAAAGAACTGATACCAGGGTTTAGCAAAATCATCACCGACTACACGAGCCACCGCCACCGCATACTGACCACCTGAAATTTCTGTCAGAATGACGCCCTCACTGTTTTCGGGGAGCGTAAAGTTATTCGGTACCGTCACGACGGTGTCGCAGCGTAATTTTTCGGCGGGTGTTTCATCTGGATTGTCGTAATAGACAGCAACCCACTCCTTCGGCACAATATTTTTGCTATCTATCCACATCATCAACTGCTCAAAACCTTTCTTTACCGTCTGCTCCCACGGGCCAACAAGATGGAAACCTGCAACGGTACGTTTATCTTCCTGCTTAATCTCGTAGTTCATGACGCCTCCACTAACACTGTTTTTATATACAGTATAGTTGCAATATTAAAACCACAAGGAATGAGTGTTGATTATGCGAGCAGACTCGCACTCCTGCCAGTCTGCTGCAAAAGAAAGGTCAGGCCTTATGGTGGAAATAATCACTCAGGCGGGAAAACATGCTGCCTTCCCCGACAGATTCCAGGGTAACCAGCGGCCAGTGCGCCACCTGTTTATCACGGTCGTAAAGTTCAATTTCCCCTACCCGCTGATGGGCGCTAATTGGCGCGGTGAGTTCTTTACCATCAAGGGTATATTTGGCTTTGATATGTGGAATTTCGGCTTTCGGTAGCACCATCCAGAACTCTTGTTCCGTTCCCAGGGCGATATTTTCTTTATCACCATACCAGATGCGTTCCGTACCGACCTTTTTCCCACGGTGCAAAATTTGCACCGTAGTAAAGTTTTGTTGCCCCCAACGCAGTAATTTTCTTGCCTCTTCCTCACGACCTTTTGCACTGTCAGCCCCCATTACCACTGCAATGAGACGACGCTGCCCGTCCACAGCCGAAGCAATAAGATTAAACCCGGCACCAGAAGTATGACCCGTTTTCAGGCCGTCAACATTCATGGTCTTATCCCACAATAACCCGTTACGGTTTTGCTGGGTGATACCGTTCCAGGTGAGGCTTTTCTCACTGTACATATGATAAAACTCGGGCTCGCCGTGGATGATAGCGCGAGAAAGCACAGCTAAATCATAAGCCGAGCTATGCTGGCCAGGTGCATCCAGACCATGCACTGTTTCAAAATGCGTATCCTTGAGATGCAGCTTCTCGGCATAGTTGTTCATCATTTCAACAAACTGCCGTTGCCCACCGGCAATATAGTCAGCCAGAGCAACACAAGCGTCATTTCCGGAATCCACAATTAAACCACGGCTTAAATCACGTACCGATACGCGATCGCCCTCTTTCAAAAACATCAGTGAAGAACCGACAAACACCGGATTATCTTTCGCCCACGCATCACGCCCCACGGTGACAATATCGTCTGGCGTAATGCGATGACTATCGATAGCGCGATCCACGACATAGCCCGTCATCAGCTTTGTCAGGCTGGCGGGATTGCGCTGTTGATGCTCATTACCCGCGGTGATAATCTGACCGGTGGTGTAATCCATCAATACCCAGGACCCGGCATGAATCTCTGGAGGCTGAGGTGAAAAAGGAATGTTTTCCGCCGCAAAACCAGACGATAAATTAAAAACGAACAAAGAAGCAGCAATAATAAGACGGCGTTTCAACAGCAAACCCTCAGGTGTTTCAAATAGCTGTTCTTTTTACGGAAATACTTATGAACTGGCTGGAATAAAGTGCAAGAAAATGTGACTACTATCTCATTTTTATCTGACATGATCTGTTGCCACTCGCTGCCAAATTGTCGCGCTAAAGCTGATTAGCACGGTGATATTTGATACTCTGGCAGACAGCAGAAATAACGGATTTAACCTAATGATGAATGACGGTAAGCAACAATCTACCTTTTTGTTTCACGATTACGAAACCTTTGGAACGCACCCCGCGTTAGATCGCCCTGCACAGTTCGCAGCCATTCGCACTGATAACGAATTCAATGTCATCGGCGAACCCGAAGTCTTTTACTGCAAGCCCGCGGATGACTATTTACCCCAGCCTGGAGCAGTATTAATTACCGGTATTACCCCGCAGGAGGCACGGGCGAAAGGAGAAAACGAAGCCGCGTTTGCCGCCCGTATTCACTCGCTTTTTACCGTACCGAAGACCTGTATTCTGGGCTACAACAATGTGCGTTTCGACGACGAAGTCACACGCAACGTTTTTTATCGTAATTTCTACGATCCTTACGCCTGGAGCTGGCAGCATGATAACTCGCGCTGGGATTTACTGGATGTTATGCGTGCCTGTTATGCCCTGCGCCCGGAAGGAATAAACTGGCCTGAAAATGATGACGGTCTACCGAGCTTTCGCCTTGAGCATTTAACCAAAGCGAATGGTATTGAACATAGCAACGCCCACGATGCGATGGCTGATGTGTACGCCACTATTGCGATGGCGAAACTGGTAAAAACGCGTCAGCCACGCCTGTTTGATTATCTCTTTACCCATCGTAATAAACACAAACTGATGGCGTTGATTGATGTTCCGCAGATGAAACCCCTGGTTCACGTTTCCGGAATGTTTGGGGCATGGCGTGGCAATACCAGCTGGGTGGCACCGCTGGCGTGGCATCCTGAAAATCGCAATGCCGTAATTATGGTGGATTTGGCAGGAGACATTTCGCCATTACTGGAGCTGGATAGCGACACATTGCGCGAGCGTTTATATACCGCAAAAGCCGATCTTGGCGATAACGCCGCCGTTCCGGTTAAGCTGGTGCATATCAATAAATGTCCGGTACTGGCCCAGGCGAATACGCTACGCCCGGAAGATGCCGACCGACTGGGAATTAATCGTCAGCATTGCCTCGATAACCTAAAAATTCTGCGTGAAAATCCGCAAGTGCGTGAAAAAGTGGTGGCGATATTCGCGGAAGCCGAACCGTTTACGCCTTCAGAGAACGTGGATGCACAGCTTTATAATGGCTTTTTCAGTGACGCCGATCGTGCAGCAATGAAAATTGTGCTGGAAACCGAGCCGCGTAATTTACCGGCACTGGATATCACTTTTGTTGATAAACGAATTGAAAAACTGTTGTTCAATTATCGAGCGCGCAACTTCCCGGGGACGCTGGATTATGCCGAGCAGCAACGCTGGCTGGAGCACCGCCGCCAGGTCTTCACGCCAGAGTTTTTGCAGGGCTACGCTGATGAATTGCAGATGCTGGCACAACAGTATGCCGATGACAAAGAGAAAGTGGCGCTGTTAAAAGCGCTTTGGCAGTACGCGGAAGAGATCGTCTGAAACAAAAAAGCCGGAGCGACAAACTCCGGCTTTTTGAGATTTACCGGATGATTATGTCATCCGGTTTGTAAGATTACGCTACGTCTTCGTACTGCGGAACCGGGTTACGGAAGCTCTTGGTTACGCAAGCCAGGTAAATCAGACCGATAGCAGCCCAGATCAGACCCAGAACCATTGAGCTTTCTTCCAGGTTAACCCACAGCGCACCAACGGTCAGCGCACCACACATCGGCAGGAACAGATACTGGAAGTGATCTTTCAGCGTCTTGTTACGCTTCTCACGGATCCAGAACTGCGAGATGACCGACAGGTTAACGAAGGTGAACGCCACCAACGCACCAAAGTTAATCAGCGCCGTAGCCATTACCAGATCGAAGTTGATTGCCAGCAGGGCAATCGCGCCAACCAGGATGATGTTCATCGCCGGAGTACGCCATTTCGGGTGTACATAACCGAAGAAGCTTTTCGGGAACACGCCGTCACGACCCATTACGTACATCAGACGCGCTACGCCTGCGTGCGCCGCCATACCGGACGCCAGTACGGTAATGGTGGAGAAGATCAGCGCGCCAACCTGGAACGCTTTACCCGCAACGTACAGCATGATTTCAGGCTGTGACGCATCCGGATCTTTAAAGCGAGAGATATCCGGGAAGTACAGCTGCAGGAAGTAAGTTGCAAAGATGAAGATCATGCCGCCGATCAGCGCGGTCAGGAAAATCGCACGCGGGATCACGCGCTCTGCATCTTTGGTTTCTTCCGACAGGTTGCTGATGCCGTCAAAACCGGTAAAGGAGAAGCACAGGATTGTCGCCCCGGTAATCATCGGGATAACATGCGCATCGCCAGACCAGAACGGACGAGTGCTCGCCAGCGTACCCGCGCCTTCACCTTCAAATACGCCATAAACAACCATGCCCAGAATCACCGCGATCAGCACTACCTGCAACACGACGATTACAGTGTTGAAGTTCGCTACGGATTTCAGACTACGCAGGTTAAAGGCGGTCATAAAGGCCACCAGCGCCACCACAAACATCCACGATGGAATGGAAGGCACCAGAGCTTCAAAATAGATTTTCGCCAGCAGAATGTTGATCATCGGCGCGAACAGATAGTCGAGCAGAGAAGACCAACCCACCATAAAGCCGACAGTCGGGCTAATGGATTTCTGGGCGTAAGTGTATGCAGAGCCAGCAGAAGGATAGCGGCGAACCAGCTTCCCGTAGCTCAGAGCCGTAAACAGGATCGCAATCAATGCGAACGCATAGGCTGTCGGCACATGACCATCCGTGAGGCCTGAAACGATACCAAATGTATCAAACAGCGTCATCGGCTGCATATAGGCTAGACCCATCATTACAACCGGAACTAACGTAAGCGTTTTACGCAATTCCACGCGAGAGGTGTTTGGAGTAACGTTATGCGACATGGTCATTCTCCTTTACGGTGATAACCGTCGCGTAAGCAAAAAATTGCCCCATTTTTTTGGATTCCTCAGCGACAACAACTGTCGATTTTTAGTAAATATCTATCCGGTACGAAGCCCGGCCTCTTGGTATGAATGATTGGTTTGAAGCAAAAAATAACCGACGCTAATTAAACGTCGGTTTTTAGTCATTTTTTGACAGCGGCGCATTGTGCCTAAATGGGGGGGAAATGACAAGAGAATGAGAGGCTTGTCATAATAATTTTTCTTTAAATGGCTGATTTTCCGTCATCAGATTTTGCATAAACACCGGCGATCGCACTATTTGCTAAAATTTCATCTCGCCACCAGCCGCTGGCAAGCCCTGCGGTCTGTTCATTCCAGCCAATCCAGACGGGTTCAAAGAGAGTTTGGGCGACCACTTTCTTCTCGATTAACGCGCCACTATCGAGAAAACGTTGCGCCAGATACCGTGGTAAATAGCCGCAGCCAAGGCCGCTAATTTGCAGCTCCAGTTTGGTTTTAAAATCGAAAACGGTAATGGCTTCTTGTTCGTCGAGAAGTTGTGAGGCCGTAGAAGCGCCTGCCTGCGCAGTGTCCCCCACCACAATCGCCCGATATCGTTTAATGATACGACGGTTTAACGGTTCTTCTTCCTGGGCTAACGGATGATGAGGCGCGACCGCAAAGACTTGTTCAAGATCGCCCAACCGCGAGAAACCAAACTCACTGGAAGATGGTGGCTCATGCATCGCGCCAACGATAATATCCGCTCGCCCCTGAGTCAGGGCATCCCAGGAACCACCGAGTACGCCATTGATAAACTTCAGGCGCGTCACGCTATGATGTTGATAAAAAGCTTCAATGAGAGGCGCAAGCAGAGAAAAAGGAAACGTGTCGTCCACGCCAATCACCAGCTCGTTTTCCCAGCCTTCATGCAGTTTGATCGCCTGCTTTTCCAGTTCTCGCACGGTATGCAGAACTTCCCGCCCTTTCTCTAATAACATTTTTCCGGTACGGGTGAATTTAGCGCGGTGTCCGCTACGATCAAGCAATTGAATATTAAGGTCGCTTTCCAGCTTGTGAACGGTGTAACTCAGAGCGGACGGCGTCTTGTAGAGTTTGGCTGACGCCGCCGCAAAACTGCCTTCTTTTTCTAAGGCATCGAGGATCATCAACACATCCAGCAGTGGTTTCATACACGCCCCCTTGCAGTGCATGCGGCGTCCTGCTGGCGTGATCGTTTACTCCAGCGGCATTACCAGCGGATCGGGATACTGGTATTCAAATCCCAGTTCATTACAAATCCGACTGCCATCAATAATCTTACCTTTGCCGCTGTCCAGACTATTTCTGAACTGCGGAGGTTCCAGCCCCAGTAAACGGGCCATCTGCGGATAGAAAACATTACGCGCAGGGTGAGCTGGCGCACATATATTATAGATGTGTCCGCCTTTAGGTGCCTGTAACAACAGAGTGATAGCGCCAATAACATCTTCTAAATGGACTAAATTAACACCATGTTCACCATCAGGGGCGGTTTTTCCGGCAAAGAAGCGTCCGGGATGACGTCCCGGTCCGACCAGGCCCGCAAGACGCAGAATATCGACCGAAGTACCGGGTAAATTGTGCAGCCAGTCTTCGAGTTCTTCTAATACTCGTCCACTGTTGGTTACCGGATTACGCGGGGTGGTTTCTTTCACCGTGCCTTGTGCGTCGCCATAGACAGACGTCGAGCTGGTAAAAATAATACGGGGAATACGATGAGCCAGCGCGCTATCCACTAACTCTTGTACCGCTTGTAAATAGAACTCATCGCCGGGGCCGCTACGACGTGCCGGAAGCGTAATGACCAGCGCATCGGCATCCATCAGGGCATCCAGATCGTCAGAATCGCAAACTAACTCAGGCTCCATGCGAAGCAGATAGCTATCAATGCCACTCATTCGGGCCGCTTCGACCATCTTGTGTGGTTTTACTCCCGGTGACTTGCCAGCCTCGCGCTGAAAGTGACATCGCCAGCGGCATGCCTAACCACCCTAACCCGACAATTGCGACCTTTTTCATCCGTTATCTCCTGATACACCTTAGATCTATAAGGCTACGCTAGCGTATCAAAACTGACAATTCATTCTATGAATGAATCTGTTCAATAATGATAACGACATGCTGCAATGAGCAGTGAATCGTCGGTAACCGCGTATACCAGACGGTGCTCCTCTGTAATGCGTCGGGACCAGAAGCCTGACAAATTATGTTTCAGGGGTTCTGGCTTCCCCTTACCTTCAAATGGTGTTCTGCGTGTATCTTTGATAATTTCATTGATCTTTTTAACAATTCGCTTATCTGTTTCCTGCCAGTACAGATAATCATCCCATGATTCCTCAGACCAGATTAGTTTCACTCAATAATGTCCTTTTCCGTTCCTTTGCCTGATTTCAGGCTATCGATTGAGTCCATCAATCTCCGGGCGTTAGCGGGGGAACGCAGTAGATAAGCCGTCTCTTCCAGCGAGTTGTATTCTTCGAGTGACATCAGAACACAAGCCTCTCCATTCTGACGAGTAATGAGGATCGGGGCATGATCTTCAACGGCTTTCATCATTGTTGCCGACAAATTCTGACGCGCTTCGCTGTAGCTAATTGTACGCATGTAAATCTCCTCTTTTGTACAGTTCATTGTACAATGATGGGTGTTAATTAACTATTTATTAATTAGTTTGTAGATCAAGACATTGTCAGCGAGACGAAAAATCAGACTTTGCTCTTTTTGGTGCTGTCAAGTTAGAGGACAGTCCTCTTAGCCCCCTCCTTTCCCCGCTCATTCATTAAACAAATCCATCGCCATAAAATATATAAAAAACCCCTTGCTTTCTAACGTGAAAGTGGTTTAGGTTAAAAGACATCAGTTGAATAAACATTCACAGAGACTTTTATGACACGCGTTCAATTTAAACACCACCATCATCACCATCATCCTGACTAGTCTTTCAGGCGATGTGTGCTGGAAGACATTCAGATCTTCCAGTGGTGCATGAACGCATGAGAAAGCCCCCGGAAGATCACCTTCCGGGGGCTTTTTTATTGCGCGGTTGTTAACGGTTCAGACAGGTTTAAAGAGGAATAAGAAAATGACAGACAACACTCGTTTACGCATAGCTATGCAGAAATCCGGCCGTTTAAGTGATGACTCACGCGAATTACTGGCGCGCTGCGGCATTAAAATTAATCTTCACACCCAGCGCCTGATCGCGATGGCAGAAAACATGCCGATTGATATTCTGCGCGTGCGTGACGACGACATTCCCGGTCTGGTAATGGACGGCGTGGTAGATCTTGGGATTATCGGCGAAAACGTGCTGGAAGAAGAGCTGCTTAACCGCCGAGCCCAGGGTGAAGATCCGCGCTACTTTACCCTGCGTCGTCTGGATTTCGGCGGCTGCCGACTTTCACTGGCAACGCCGGTTGATGAAGCCTGGGACGGTCCGCTCTCCTTAAACGGTAAACGTATCGCCACCTCTTATCCTCACCTGCTCAAGCGTTATCTCGATCAGAAAGGTATCTCTTTTAAATCCTGCTTACTGAACGGTTCTGTCGAAGTTGCGCCGCGCGCCGGACTGGCGGATGCGATTTGCGATCTGGTTTCCACCGGTGCCACGCTGGAAGCTAACGGCCTGCGCGAAGTCGAAGTTATCTACCGCTCGAAAGCCTGCCTGATCCAACGCGATGGCGAAATGGAAGAATCCAAACAGCAACTGATCGACAAACTGCTGACGCGTATTCAGGGCGTGATCCAGGCGCGCGAATCAAAATACATCATGATGCACGCACCGACCGACCGACTGGATGAAGTCATCGCCCTGCTGCCAGGTGCCGAACGCCCAACCATTCTACCGCTGGCGGGTGATCAACAACGCGTAGCGATGCACATGGTCAGCAGCGAAACCCTGTTCTGGGAAACGATGGAAAAACTGAAAGCGCTGGGTGCCAGTTCAATCCTGGTCCTGCCGATTGAGAAGATGATGGAGTGATCGCCATGAGCTTTAACACAATCATTGACTGGAATAGCTGTACTGCGGAGCAACAACGCCAGCTGTTAATGCGCCCGGCGATCTCCGCCTCTGAAAGCATTACCCGCACCGTTAACGATATTCTCGATAACGTGAAAACGCGTGGCGATGAGGCCCTGTGTGAATACAGCGCGAAGTTTGATAAAACCACGGTTACCGCGCTGAAGGTGTCTGCTGATGAGATCACCGCCGCCAGCGAACGCCTGAGCGACGAGCTAAAACAGGCGATGGCGGTGGCAGTAAAGAATATTGAAACCTTCCACACTGCGCAAAAACTGCCGCCGGTAGATGTAGAAACGCAGCCAGGCGTGCGTTGCCAGCAGGTCACGCGCCCGGTGGCTTCAGTGGGTTTGTATATTCCTGGCGGCTCCGCCCCGCTCTTCTCAACGGTATTAATGCTGGCAACTCCGGCGCGTATTGCGGGCTGTAAAAAAGTGGTGCTGTGCTCACCGCCGCCGATTGCCGATGAGATCCTTTATGCGGCGCAGCTGTGCGGTGTGCAGGACGTGTTTAACGTCGGCGGCGCACAGGCCATTGCCGCGCTGGCGTTTGGTACGGAATCTGTGCCGAAAGTGGACAAAATCTTCGGGCCGGGTAACGCCTTTGTCACCGAAGCAAAACGCCAGGTAAGCCAGCGTCTGGACGGTGCGGCGATCGATATGCCCGCAGGCCCGTCGGAAGTGTTGGTCATTGCTGACAGCGGCGCAACGCCGGATTTCGTGGCTTCTGATTTGCTCTCTCAGGCTGAACACGGCCCGGACTCTCAGGTGATTTTACTGACGCCCGATGCTGAGATGGCGCGTCGCGTAGCCGAAGCTGTCGAACGCCAACTGGCAGAACTGCCGCGTGCCGAAACCGCCCGTCAGGCACTGAGCACCAGCCGCCTGATTGTGACTAAAGATTTAGCGCAGTGCGTAACGATCTCCAACCAGTACGGCCCGGAGCACCTGATCATTCAGACCCGCAACGCCCGCGAGCTGGTCGATGGCATCACCAGCGCCGGTTCGGTATTTCTTGGTGACTGGTCACCGGAATCGGCAGGCGACTATGCCTCCGGTACCAACCACGTACTACCGACTTACGGTTATACCGCGACGTGTTCCAGCCTCGGCCTGGCTGATTTCCAGAAGCGTATGACCGTGCAGGAGCTGTCGAAAGAAGGTTTCTCCGCGCTGGCGTCGACCATTGAAACACTGGCCGCCGCCGAGCGCCTGACTGCCCACAAAAATGCCGTTACTTTGCGTGTTAACGCCCTTAAGGAGCAAGCATGAACACCGTGACTATTACCGATTTAGCGCGTGAAAACGTCCGCAACCTGACGCCGTATCAGTCGGCGCGTCGTCTGGGCGGTAACGGCGACGTCTGGCTGAACGCCAACGAATACCCCACAGCCGTGGAGTTTCAGCTCACTCAACAAACGCTCAACCGCTATCCGGAATGTCAGCCAAAAGCGGTGATTGAAAATTACGCGCAATATGCAGGCGTAAAACCGGAACAGGTGCTGGTCAGCCGTGGCGCGGACGAAGGTATTGAACTGCTGATTCGCGCTTTTTGCGAACCGGGTAAAGACGCCATCCTCTACTGCCCGCCAACGTACGGCATGTACAGCGTCAGCGCTGAAACCATTGGCGTCGAGTGCCGCACAGTGCCGACGCTGGACAACTGGCAACTGGACTTACAGGGCATTTCCGACAAGCTGGATGGCGTAAAAGTGGTCTATGTTTGCAGCCCCAACAACCCCACCGGGCAACTGATCAACCCGCAGGATTTTCGCACCCTGCTGGAGTTAACCCGCGGTAAGGCGATTGTGGTTGCCGATGAAGCCTATATCGAGTTTTGCCCGCAGGCATCGCTGGCTGGCTGGCTGGCGGAATATCCGCACCTGGCTATTTTGCGCACACTGTCGAAAGCTTTTGCTCTGGCGGGGCTTCGTTGCGGATTTACGCTGGCAAACGAAGAAGTCATCAACCTGCTGATGAAAGTGATCGCCCCCTACCCGCTCTCGACGCCGGTTGCCGACATTGCCGCACAGGCGTTAAGCCCGCAGGGAATTGTCGCCATGCGCGAACGGGTGTCGCAAATTATTGCAGAACGCGAATACCTGATTGCCGCACTGC
>OBKS01001603.1_pt1 | contig 15305 bp, 9 predicted proteins | sample 1517381 | NCBI WGS metagenome assembly OBKS01 (sample SAMN04571686, study PRJEB22368) | human gut metagenome | biome: human gut; material: stool | host: Homo sapiens | place: Luxembourg | collected 2012-08-03 | reverse complement strand
CCACTGCTTATTGCTTTTCGCAATGGAAGCAGGGGACTTACTTGATTCGGTTAAAAAAAGGATGATTTTTGCTAGACATTTTCCTGATCCCTGTTATAATAAAATTATAAAGGTGTTGCGCTAAACCTCACCAAAACACTATATTTTCCATTTATGTTACAAGGAGGATGACATGGTAAAAAAATTTGTCTACGGAACCCCATTTGAAACCGAAGCCGTTGTAAAAGAGATCCCCTCTTCCGAAGGAAACCCGGATTACGGTACCTTCTCCACCGAGAACGGCTTTTCCTTCACCACAAAGCTTGCTGACGATGACATGGTATTCGGGCTTGGCGAAGCCAACCGCGGTATCAACAAACGCGGCTTTCTTTACATCAGTGACTGCGCCGATGATCCAAACCACGTAGAGAGCAAAACCTCTCTGTATGCAGCACACAACTTCATCATCATCTCCGGCAAGACACACGTAGGATTCTTCTTCGATTATCCGGGCACCCTGCGTTTCGATATCGGCTACACAACTTCCGATACGATGACCGTTTCCTGCGAAAACGCAGATCTCTACGTTTACATGATCACCGGTGATTCCGATCTTGATATCGTAAAACAGTTCCGTGGCATTATCGGACGCAGCTACATTGCTCCGAAGTTTGCTTTCGGTTACGGTCAGAGCCGCTGGGGCTACAAAACAGAGGATGATTTCCGCACGGTAGTGAAAAAATACCGCGAAAACCATGTGCCGCTCGATATGGTTTACATGGATATTGACTACATGCAGGATTACAAGGACTTCACCGTAAATGAAGAACGTTTCCCGGATTTCGAGGGATTTGTACAGGATATGAAAAAAGAAAAGATCCATCTCGTTCCGATCATCGATGCCGGTGTGAAAGTCGAAGAGGGTTATGACATTTACGAAGAGGGCTGTGAAAAAGGCTACTTCTGCCGCCGCGAGGATGGCTCCTACTTCGAAGCTACTGTATGGCCGGGCTGGACTCATTTCCCGGATGTCTTAAATGCAGATGCCAGAAAATGGTTTGGTGACAAATACGATGTTCTCGTTTCCAAGGGAATCGATGCCTTCTGGAATGACATGAACGAGCCATCCATCTTCTATTCCCAGGAAGGCCTTGCTGATTTCAAGGAGACTGCAAAGAAATATGTGGAAGGTGACCCGGAGGTTCCGCACTACATGGTAGGCGGAAAGCTTCAGGCACTGGCAAACAACCATGAGGACTATAAACGCTTCTATCACAACGTAAACGGCGAACAGGTCCGCCATGACAAGGTACACAATCTGTTTGGCTACAACATGACCCGTTCTGCAGGTGAAGCTTTTGAACGAATTTCCCCGGATAAGCGAATCCTGATGTTCTCCCGTTCTTCCTACATCGGCATGCATCGTTACGGTGGAATCTGGACCGGAGACAACTGCTCGTGGTGGTCACACATCCTGCTGAACCTGAAGATGATGCCGTCCCTCAACATGTGCGGTTTCCTCTATACCGGAGCCGACCTCGGCGGATTCGGTGCAAATACCACAAGAGACCTGCTGCTCCGCTGGCTGGCACTTGGTGTTTTCACTCCTCTGATGAGAAACCATGCTGCACTCGGAACACGTGAGCAGGAACCTTACCAGTTTGAGCATATCGAGGACTTCCGCAACGTCATCGGCGTCCGCTACCGCCTCGTTCCGTATCTGTACAGCGAGTACATGAAGGCTGCTTTAAACGACGATATGTACTTCAAACCGCTTGCCTTCGTTTATCCGGACGACAAGCTGGCAAGAAATACAGAAGATCAGTTGATGATCGGTAACGAGATCATGATTGCACCGGTTTACACCCAGAATGCCATCGGCCGTTACGTATATCTGCCGGAAGAAATGATGCTTGTAAAATTCCTCGGCAACGGAAACATGTTCCAGGAGGTTCTTCCAAAAGGTATCCACTATGTAGAAGTTGCCCTGAATGAGGTTCCGCTCTTCATCCGCAAAGGCTGCGCAATCCCGGTTGCCGATTTTGCAGAATCCGTACCGGATATCAAAGAGGAAAGCATCCGCATGGTCGGATACGAAGGCGCTTCCTACGAGCGTTATACCGATGACGGAGTTTCCCGCATCTGATTTTAAACACAATTTTTGAATCATCTCTCCCCTTTACAGGAGTTCTTCGGAATCTAAAGCTTCCGGGAACTCCTGTCATTTTTTTCAAACGCCTCCCGGGAGTTCCTTTTGTCCGATCGCTCTCCCGACAAAAAAACGGGAACCTCCTGCATCTTTTTCCGGAGTTCCCGCCTTTGCTATTCTCTCTTCTCTTTATTCTGTCTTCGGAAGCCGTACTTCTACAACAGCTCCGTAATTTTCATCCATGTTAGAACACGTAATACTTGCCCGTTCCCCATACATCAGCGCCAGGCGGCGTTTTATATTGGAGATGCCGACATGGTGACGGCCGTGGTAGATGATAGGCGTGTCGTTTTCGATTGCATCCAGTGCCTCTTTCGAAAATCCGTTTCCGGTATCGGAAATGCAAATGTAGAGGTACTCGCCGTCTTCATACGTCTCATTTGTCAGATACAGAGAAATCTCACTCTTCCGATCCAGGGATACACCGTGTACCACGGAGTTTTCCACCAGTGTCTGCAACAGGAGAGACGGAACCTTCCATTCTCCGATATCACCGTCCGTCGTTGCTTCAAAGGAAAAGGCTTCTTCACCGTACCGCAGCTTCTGGATGCGGATATATGCCTCAATATGCTCCAGTTCTTCCTCTACATCTCGCTGTTTTTTGGAATCCTGAAAAATATAGCGCATATAATCCGACAGCACCGTTGTAATTTCCACAATCTCTCCCTCATGATTCTTATCCGCAATGCCATGAATCAGGCTCAGGCAGTTCAGGAAAAAATGCGGCTTGATCTGTTCCTGCGTATATTCCAGCTCGGCTTTCTGTTCGGCAAGCTCTTTTTCGTAGATCGCAATTTTCAATCCCTGTATTTTCCGTAGCAGTTCCTTGAATTTGCCGCTCACAGACTCCAGCTCTAACAGATTGTTGCTTCCATCGTCATTCAGACTCTGTTCTTTTTCCAGCTCCTCCAGTTTTTGTCCGAATTTTTCCAGCGGTTCCAGAATCCGGTGGTAATATGCTGTAATTTCCAATGCGCAGACAAGCAGAAGAACCGCGATCAGGACAACGAATGCAATCTGCATAATCAGTACATTCTCAAGAATACCACCTCCCGGCAGAACCATGAGATTGATCTTTCCGACCGTGCCAAGCTGGTAGGAATAGACCGTCGCATTTTTCTCTTTTTTCTCTCCCGCTTTGGAAAAATCGATAATCTCATTTTTATATTTTTCCGACGTATCTGCCTGCGTCATGACACGGCCTCTGGCATCCACCATAAACGGAATGACATCATACTCCTCTGTTTTGGCGCGGATGATCCGGAAAATCAGATTCAGATTGATGACACAGCCGATGACTTTTTTGTTTTTCGCGTACCAGCCGACAATATAGTCGTCGTCGCCAAACGTAATCACAGTCCATTGTGTGCTGATCGAATCCTTTGATGTCATAATCTGCAGATAGGACATCAGCATCTGATTCAGCGTTGTCATTCCCTTACTCTCGGTAAACATAGTTCCGCTGTCCGTAATCAGAACATTGGCTTTCTGACCGTAGACGAAGAAGGTCTGTACCTCATGGTAACGGATTTTCAGCACACGGTTTCGCTCCCGCAGCGTCTGCTCCATTTCATAATACTGAGCATCTGTCGATGTTATCTGATCCGGGATTTCTTTGATGTTGCTGTCAGAATCCAGCAGATAGATCAGTTCACTGTTGATCTGCGACATATCACGGTTGATCTGATCGACATAGAGCTTTGCCGTATCGGCAATATATTTATCTGCCAGCTTGCGGTTTTCCCAAACGCCCCAGAGCAGGCAGACAACAAGCCCCATCAGGACCAGAAAAACCGGAGTCCCAAGCCGCAGGGACGTATCCTTCAAACTGCGTATTCGAACGCTGCGCAGCATCCTTCGTTTTCCTTTCTGCCAGAGATTCATAAGCGCATCCACCCCTCCTTTTTTTCTGTCTGCAGAGCGACTGCCGGACGCCGCACCTTACCTCGCAGCTCCGGCAGTCCTTTTACACTCACGGAATGCATTTGCAGCTATGTTCTTTGTAACACAGCCCATTATATCACATTTTCCGGCTTTGTCCATGCAGAGTCCGTGTTTCACATGGTGAGAACAGAATTCTCTGTTCCCGTTCGCCTGGTACCGGTGAACGGGAACATTCTCTTATTCAGAGAAAATATTCAGCAGATGTTCGGTATCTGCTCCTTCCTTTACGAATACCGGAATGGTATCCATCGGAGCAGCAACCGTTACATTCTGTCCTCCCTCATACTTCTCTCCGGTCCATGCGTTAAACCATGCCGTTCCGGCCGGAAGATAAACCTCGCGCTCCGTTACGTGATCCTCCATCACAGGTGCAACATAGAGATCCGGTCCGAACAGATAAGCGTCCTCCACATTCCAGCTTTCCGGATCTGTCGGGAAATCATAGAAAGCAGGCCGCATCACCGGGGTTCCGTCCTCATGTGCTTTCTTCATCTGTACCCGGATATAATCTCTCAGGCGCTCACGCAGGAAAATGTATTTCTTTGAAATCTCATATGCCTCATCGCTAAAGCTCCAGATCTCATTGTCACTGCCGGATCCGATCTGTTCTGCACCGTAGCCCTCCTGTGGGTTGCGGTTTCCGTGCAGACGCATGACAGGGCAGAAGCATCCGTACTCAAACCAGCGGATGTACAGACGATGGAAATCCGGGTCATCGGTTCTTGCGCCGTGGAAGCCGCCGATATCAGTGGTCCACCACGGAATACCGGCAATTGCCATGTTAAGACCTGCCTGTACCTGGCGCCGGAAGCACTCAAAGGTACTTACAATATCGCCAGACCATACGAGTGCACCATATTTCGCGCTGCCTGCCCAGGCAGAACGGATCAGGCTGATCGGCATGGTATCGCCTTCTGCCGTCATGCCGTCATAGAACGCTTTCAGATAATATTTCGGATAAATATTTCCGACCTCCTGTACGCTTCCGAGCTGATAACGGTAGTTCTTGAAATCATAAACGCTGTATTCCGGCTCTGCCACATCCAGCCAGAAGAGCTTGGCACCCTGATCATAATAATTTTTCTTGATCTTCTCCCAGACATATGTTCTTGCATCCGGGTTGGTTGCATCGAAGAAGACTTCATTTCCACCGCAGAGCATCGTCAGCGGTACACCGTGCTCCGTGCGAACCAGATAGCCCTTCTCTTTCATCTCCTCGAAGTTTTCGGAATAAATGTCAACGGTCGGCCATACCGACACAACAACCTGAATTCCCATCTCCTTTAATTCGCGGCACATGCCCGGCACATCCGGCCAGTATTTCGGATCAAATTTGAACTCGCCCTGCTTCGTCCAGTGGAAGAAATCGACGACAATCACATCAAGCGGTACGCCAAGCTCTTTGTATTTTCTTGCTACAGACAGAAGCTGTTCCTGATTCCAGTAGCGGAGCTTACACTGCCAGAAGCCCATGCCATATTCCGGCATCATCGGCGGTTTTCCGGTCAGCGTCATATAATTCTCCTCGATCTCGGCAGGCGTATCACCTGCAATCACAAGATAATCGATCTCTTTCCCGGATTCCGTTACCCATTCCGTTCCATTATTCGCAAACATCACCTGTCCGACGCCCGGATTGTTCCATAAGAAGCCGTAGCCGATACTGGAAAGATAGAACGGAACACTGACCTGTGAGTTTCTCTGTGCCAGCTCCAGCATACAGCCCTTCAGATCCAGCTCATGCTGCTGATACTGTCCCATTCCGAAGATTTTCTCACCTTTTCTTGCTACAAACCGCGCTACAATATGGAAATTATCCCCGACGCCGTTGCTGTACTCGCGTCCCATGATGTTGAGCGGCATGCTTTCCTCATCGCGCAGACGGCGGAAATGCTCCTTTAACAGAACTCTTCCATCCTCATGATAGAACGTGATGACGCTGCCGGAATCGATCACTGCATGAAGCTTTCCATTTGTGATTTTTCCGTAGGAAGTATCCGTTCCCTCGTACATATTGGCAAAGGCTCCGCCTTTTGCTGATGGATCCTCAAAGATTTCAACCTCTCCCGCATGCGCGTCCTTTGCTTCCAGCGCCCAGTCGCGGCCGGTAAAGCTTCGATTTTTTGTCGCGCGCACACGCAGTGCATCTTTTCCCCACGCTTCGATGCAGACGGTCTCGCCATCGTAAGAATAAATTAACTTACCCTCTTTTTCCCAAAACATGTAAAAATCCTCCTTTTGTCAAAAACGGCAGGTCATTTCTGGCCTGCCGTTTCTCCTGCTGTTTTGCACTTCAGACATTGACCCGCCGGATCAACGCCTGCTTCTTACAGGTAATATTTTTTCTGTTTATTTTGCCAGATTTTCTTTGTATGCATTGTAAGCATCTGTCTGAATCTGAAGGAACTCGTCAATGCCCATAGCTTTCAGCTGATCGATGTAGGAATCCCACTCATCATCGATGCCGCCGTCTACTACCCAGTGCGCATACTGTGCTTCTACATATTTATAGATATCGGTTCCAATTGCCGTGATTCTGGAAAGGTCTTCGTCGGTATACTGAACCATCGGGAATCCACAGTTTTTCTCAGTATCAACGTATTTCTCATTGATCGCATCATCGGCCAGTTTGACACCGTCGCCCTGATCCTCCGGAAGAGAAACTTTGTCATAGAAATCCTCGTTCATGTATTTTGGTCCGAAGTCACGTAAGGAGTTGGACCATGCGGAAGTATCCAGAGAAGATCCATCGCTTGGCGCATCTACATTGTAGGTTCCGTCGCCATTGTCTGTGATCTGGCTTCCGATCGTACCATAGAAAGTCTGTAACGATGCAAGATCGGTGTAAAATTCATCCGCCCACTTCAGCAGGGTGTCAGGATCTTTACAGTCTTTGGAGATCATGAGCTCACGATCGGAGATATCAAGGTAATTGGTTGCTGCTTCTACGTAGTGGTTTCCATCGTAGCCTTCTACTGCCTCAAGAGTCTTAAACTGATTTACGTTCGGGCCAACCTCAGCATCTGCAGTCCATCCAAAGATAAGACCTACCTGAGAACCTCCATCTGCCTGCTGTTTTGCTGTCTTCATGGAGCCATCCTGTGTGAAGTACTCAGGGTCAACAACGCCCTCTTCCCATAACTGACGCATCCATTTTACTGCTTCTTTATAGTTTTCTTCCATCGGCATGAAGACCGGTTTTCCTTCGCCATTCAGTCCCATGTAGTTTCCATCGCGGCTTACCATGGTTCCGAACGGGGAAAGGATGTGGCGCAGATCACCGCTTAACAGTCCGCTGCCTGCTGAATTTGTGATACCGATTTCGTTGGTCGGATCCCCGTCACCATCAGCATCTTCTGTTGCAAATTTAACAAGAACCTCTTCCAGCTCTTTATAGGTCTTCGGAGTTTCCAATCCTAAGTTATCCAGCCATTCCTGGTTGATACACATAACATCGCCGCAAACCTTCGGACGAAGCGGAAGCTTCTTCGGTAAGCTGTAGATTCTTCCGTCACGGCTGGTGCAGACTGCTTTCAGTTCCGGATCAGCCTCAAAGGCTGCTTTCAGATTCGGCATATTTTTTTCGATCAGATCTGTCAAATCCAGGAATGCCGATTTGTTCTGTGCCATATCTGCCTGTGTTAAGCAGATAGATCCAAGGAATGCATCCGGGAGGTCTCCGGAAGCCAGCAGCAGAGATTTCTGCTCGGACCAGTCACTGTTGTAATAAACCTGCCAGTCGATGTTGATATTCATCTTGTCCTCGATTTCCTTCATGACTCCTTCCTTCAGGAAATCGGTCGGCCAGGTATCGGTCCATCTTACCGTTGCAATTTTGTAGGTTGGGCGGTCACTGGTATCTGCTGTATCACCGGCAGAAGATTCTGTCTTGGCAGAACTTGTGGCAGTGCTTCCACTCTTACTTTCCGATCCTCCATTACTTCCGCATCCTGCAAGCAGTCCGGCTGCCATTGCGGCCGAAAGAGCAACGCTCCAGGCCATTTTTGTTTTCTTTCGCATCATCATCATCTCTCCTTTATGATTTTTTATTTGCAATACTTCTCTCCTGTCCGCAGGATCAGCCTTTCAGTGATCCGAGCATAACACCCTGATTGAAGTATTTCTGCACTAACGGGTACATACACATGATCGGCGCGGAGGAAACCACGATGATCGCGTATTTGATAAGGTCGGCCATCTGCTTTGCCTCAACGGCTGCAGCGCCGGTACTCATGGCACTCATAGTCTGATTGCCGACCAGAATGCTTCGAAGGACAATCTGCAGCGGCTGCAGACTTTCGCTTCGGATATAAATCAATGCATTAAAGTAGGAGTTCCACTGTCCTACTGCCGCCCACAGGGCAATAACAGCGATAACGGCTTTGGAAAGTGGAAGGACAATTTTGAAGAAGAAGCCAAGGTATCCACATCCATCCAGCTGCGCCGCCTCCCAGAGATCCTCCGGGATACTGTTATTAAAGAATGTTCGTCCTACGATGATATAATACGTTACAACGGAGAACGGAACAACCATAACCCAGAAGGTATCCAGCAGATGAAATCTCTGTACTGCCAGGTAGGTCGGGATCAGACCACCGGTGAAGAACATCGGGATCAGATAAAATGCCGTGAAAAATTTTCTTCCATATAAATGCTTTCTGGAAAGCGCGTAGGAAGCCGGAATATTGACAACAAGTGTCACAAGTGTTCCCATAATTACGTAAGCAATCGTGTTACGGTAGCCGGTCCACAGCTTTGCGTAGCTCGCCAGCTGTTTGTAGCCTTTGAAGTTAACTCCTTTTGGAAGGAGGATAATCTGTCCGTTAGATACGGCTGCCGGATCACTGAACGATGCAATGACGATGAAGTACATCGGATACAGGGTAATGATGATCAGAAGCACACCGATCGTATACAGGATGATATCGAAAATCCAGTCTTCTCTGGATTTTTTTACTTTATTTGTTGATACTGCTTTTGCTTTACTCATATTTTTGCTCTCCATTCCTATGTAGGCTCAAAATTCTGTCAGATCAGTGAGGTATCACTCATTTTACTGGAAAGGAAGTTGACTGCCAGAAGAAGAACCAGATTGATAATGTTGTTAAACAGGCCAATTGCAGCGGAAAGGCTGTACTGGCTGCTCACAAGACCCATCTTATACACATAGGTGGAAATGATCTCACTTGAGGTACTGTTCAGTGTATTCTGCAGCAGGTAAACCTTCTCAAATCCAACGCTCATGACGCTTCCCATTCTCATGATAAACATGATGGTTGCCGTCGGCAGCAGAGCCGGAACATCGATGTGGATCATTTTATGCCATTTGTTGGCACCGTCCATCGTTGCCGCTTCATACAGGGTCGGGTCTACGGAGGAAAGCGTTGCGATATAGAGGATACTGTCCCATCCTACATGCTGCCATGCCTCAGACCATACATAAATGTGCGGGAATGCTTTTGCGCTTCCCATCAGGTTCGGGAGTTTAAATCCAAGCAGTCCGACCAGCTTTGCGATAATACCTGTACTCGGGGAGAGGAACAGGATCAGCATTCCGGCCATAACAACGGTAGAGATGAAGTGCGGCAGGTAAGTCGATACCTGGAAGAATTTTTTAAATTTCTGTGCCTTCATCTGGTTAACCAGCAGTCCCATGATAACAGGGAGCGGGAATGTTACTGCGATGGTGTAAAGACTGATGATGATTGTGTTTTTGATGGTCAGACCGAACTGATAGGAGTTAAAGTACTGTTTGAAGTATTTCAGTCCAGCCCAGCTGCTTCCCATAATTCCATCCGCAGGTGTAAAGTTTTTAAATGCAATCACAATTCCGTACATCGGATAGTACGTAAACAGTGCAAAAATGATGATGGAAGGAAGCATCAGTAAGTATAATGGCCTGCTTCTTCTCACTCCCTCTACAAATCCTATGGAGCTCTTCTTTTTGGTTTTACTATGGTTGGCGCTCACATATCATCCCTTCTTTCCTTTAGATTTTTCGTAACTGTTCAGAGTCCCATCTCGATTTTTCTTCCATTTCGCATGGCTCTGAATCGTTACAATTTTTCTTTTTCATGCTCTCGTTTCAACCGATGAACATATTATACAAAAAAGAGGGGCGTTTTCTATTATTTTCCGGCAGTCTGTATATTAAAAAAGAGATGTCTTTTCACATCTCTTTTTAAATCAGAACGTTTTTTTGTTATTGACATCGTTTTTTTGTTATTTTTGTCTGCTCCGGTACTCATTTGGTGTACATCCGACCAGCTCCCGGAACGTTTTACTGAAATAAGAAAAATTTCCATAGCCGACTTCCATCGCAATTTTGCTAATCGGAAGTGATGAACCGCGCAAATACTCCTTAGCCCGCTCGATGCGCCGTTCAGCAATATAATTCGGAAGCGACATTCCCGTTGTTTTCATAAAAATTTTGGAAACGTAGTCCTCTGAGAGGAACACTTTTCCTGCAAGCACGGATCTTGAAAGATCCTCGTTCAGATTCTGTTCGATATAGTCTTTTAGCTGCTCCACCACATTGTCACTGCGGGATTCGTTCTTTTTCTGACCTTCCAGCACATCAAACAGATAATCGATGAACGCATGGGCACCTACCACAGAGAGAACCGCCTCTCTCCGTTTCGTTTCATACTCTTCACTGTCAAAAATCTGACCAAAAACGATATTGCTCTCTTTTAAATAAACATATATATTCTGTATCATTTCTTCAAAAAAACGACTTGTGAAATCTTTTCGCAGACCGCCGCTTTTCTCACGCTTTCTCAGATATTCCTGCAGCTTTTCCCGCACAGCTGCAAGGGAATCGGATCGCTCCATCTCAGCCAGATACGTTTTCCACGGCACTTCCTGATAATCACGCTCTACGAAAGACCAGCGTGTCTCATACAGAATCCCTGTTTCATCCGGCACTACATACTTTTCCATCTCTTCGAGCTGATCGCGGCTCTTTGAAATCTCATCCAGTACCGCCGGCTTTCCCATGTACATGCAGAATCTTGCCGGAAACGCACCCGCCAGACAGGTCCGCAGTCCTGCCAGTTCCTCCTGCGTTCCCATCGCACTTCCGTGATTTCGCAACACAACTGCCCATTCCAGATCACTGACATGTACCACGGTTTCCAGTTGCATTTCTGTTGTTTCCACATATTCCGTCAGAACATTTGTAATCACAAAATTATATAAGCTGATCTCCTTTTTATAATGTTCCTTATCCGGAATTTCCAGTACCCGCAGCAGAATCAGACGGAAGGTCTCATCCGGAGTACAATATCCGCTCTTTTTTGCCCTTTCAATCCAATACTCCTCCTGCAGACACTGAACCAGAAGATCCTCCCAGAATTGCTTTTCATTCTCTCCTTTTTTCTCCTGTTTCTTCTGTTTTTGATGTTTTTCCTGCACAATCCCGACAATTCTGCGCAGCGCTGTTTCCAGATCCGCATTGGAAATCGGTTTTAACAGATATTCCCTTGATGACAGCTTCAGCGCCATCTGCGCATACGCGAAATTTGCATAGCTGCTCAGGAAGGTACATTCGATATCCAGCTTTTTGTACCGGATCCATTCCAGAAGCTCCAGCCCGTTCCCCTGCGGCATATCAATGTCACACAGCAGCATTTCAATCGGATACTCTTCCAGCAGCTTTTGCGCCTGACGGATGTTGTTTGCCGTAAATACCATATCAATTCCAATTCCGCTCCAGTTGACGGTTTCTTCCAGCTTTTCCACCAGAAGCTTATCATCATCTACAATCAGAATACTAATTCCCATAGGTAAGCCTCCAATATATTTTTTCTGTTTTTCTTCTTTTGCCTATAGAAAAAAGCCAGCCGACAGACTCTTATTTTTCTGTCAGCTGGCCTGTTTAAAAACCATTATAACCTGTTTATTCTTTTCCGTCAAAGCAATAGGTACACATTTTGCATTTCGGCAGTCCGATCGACTCTACCAGATCGTCCAGACGGTGATACCTGAGGCTGGTGAAATTCTGACGGCGGCAGATTTCCTGGCACATGGACTCGTAGCGGTCACTCTTCGGATCTGCATACTCTTCCAGTACTTTCTCTGCGTTTTCTCCCTCTTTTTCCAGAATAATCCGTCTGGTGATCAGATCCAGCTCGGATTTGGAGCGGGAGAAATTCAGGAATTTGCAGCCATACAACAGCGGCGGGCATGCCGGGCGGACATGAACTTCTTTTGCACCGCTCTGATATAAAAATTCCGTTGTCTCACGGAGCTGCGTACCGCGCACGATGGAGTCGTCGATCAGCAGCAGTTTTTTCTGATCGATCAGTGCCTGCACCGGGATCAGCTTCATTCGGGCAATCAGATTTCTCTGTTCCTGATTTGTCGGCATAAAGGAGCGTGGCCAGGTCGGGGTATATTTGATAAATGGTCTTGCAAACGGAACCTTGGACTCATTCGCATAGCCGATTGCATGGGCAATTCCGGAATCCGGCACGCCTGCAATGAGATCCGGGTGGACATTGCTTCCCGCATCACGTTTGGCAAGCATGGCACCGCAGTGATACCGCATCTCCTCGACATTAATTCCCTCGTAGGACGCGGTCGGGTAACCATAGTAAACCCACAGGAAGGAACAGATCTTCATCTCTTCCTGTGGCGGCACGAGCATCTCGACGCTCTCCGGCGTAATAAAGTCAATCTCACCCGGTCCGAGTTCATGGTAATCCGTGTAACCCAGGTTCAGATATGCAAAATTTTCAAAGGATGCGCAGTACGCTCCCTCTTTCTTTCCAATAACAAGCGGGGTGCGGCCTTTTTTATCGCGCGCAGCGTAGATGCCGTCTTTTGTCAGCAGCAACAGCGTCATGGAACCGTCAACAACATCCTGCAGATGGCGGATGCCCTCCGGAATCGTCTTTTCACTGCAGATCAGAGATGCCGCAAGCTCAGTTGCATTGATCTGACCGGTGCTCATCTCCTGGAAATGGGTGCGGCCGTTGCCGTAAACCTCTTTTAAAAGCTGATCCATGTTGTTGATTTTTCCAACCGTGGTAATCGCAAAGCTTCCAAGGTGTGACTGGATCAAAAGCGGCTGCGGTTCATAGTCGGAAATGCAGCCAATGCCGAGGTTTCCCTCCATTTCTTCCACATCACGCTCAAATTTTGTACGGAACGGTGAATTTTCAATGTTGTGGATAGCACGTGAAAAGCCATTTACCCCGTATGTCGCCATACCGCCTCTTCTTGTTCCGAGATGTGAGTGATAGTCTACTCCATAAAACAGTTCCAGTGTACAGTCTTTTCTTGATGCAACGCCAAAAAAGCCTCCCATTTCTTGTCTACCTCTCTTTGTGTATTTTTTCTCCCTTGGGTTCTCTTAAATATGAATGCCCCGGCAAACCGGGATGCCCGGTTACTGTTCACCGATGCGGGAACCGCAGCCATTCTTCTTTTAGTGTACCACGATCTTCTCCGTACTGTAAAGTACAACTAATAAATTTGATATAAAAAATAATCTACATTAATAAATAAATTTACAGCTTTTTCCACAAAGATTTTACTGTAAAATCAAAAAAAGAAAGTATTGATTCTTTTTATCGGTTATGATACTTTAAAACTGCTTATGAATCTTGGTTTTGCGTTAAACGCAAGAAAACGATTCATTCTTATTTTATCTTTTCTTGATAGGAGGTTTTTACCATGGTTTCACTTTTGTTACCAGTCATTTATCTGGCATTCATCAGTCTCGGACTGCCGGATTCTCTGCTCGGCTCAGCGTGGCCGGTCATGTATCAGGAGCTTGGAACTTCTGTTTCTTCTGCCGGCATCATTTCTATGATTATTGCCGCCGGAACAATCGTATCCAGTTTGAACAGCGACCGTCTGAATACCCGCTTCGGCACCGGAAAAATCACGGCAGTAAGCGTTCTCACAACAGCAGTGGCGCTGTTTGGATTCTCCGTCAGCCACTCTTTTCTCGCCCTCTGCCTCTGGGGTATCCCCTATGGCCTCGGCGCCGGAAGCGTGGACGCGGCTCTGAACAACTACGTTGCCCTGCACTATAAAGCCCGCCATATGAGCTGGCTGCACTGTATGTGGGGCGTCGGATGCAGCACGGGACCGGTCGTCATGGGATATGCCATCAATCATTCCACCTGGAACAACGGCTACCGCACCATCGCATTGTTTCAGATTGTGCTGACTCTGATTTTATTTTTCAGTCTTCCGCTCTGGCAGAAGCCATCTGCTGATGCTTCTTCAGATAAGACCTCCGTTCCGGAGCAGAGAAGTTTTTCCCGCCTGATCCGCGTTCCCGGTGTCAAAGAGGTTCTGACCTGCTTTTTCTGCTACTGCGCGGTAGAATCTACTGCCGGCATGTGGGCTGCAAGCTACTGTACTCTGTTCCGCGGCATTGATGCAAAACGCGCAGCAAGCTGGGCAAGCCTGTTCTACGTTGGCATCACGATCGGACGGTTCTTCTGCGGTTTCATCACGATGAAATTAAATGATCAGAAAATGATTCGGCTGGGACAGGCTGTGATCGCAGTCGGCACGATTCTGATGCTGCTGCCGCTTGGCGATTCCCTTCTGTTTATCGGCCTGATCCTGATCGGACTTGGCTGTGCGCCGATTTATCCTTCCATCATTCACGAGACACCGGCAAACTTCGGTGCTGACTTAAGCCAGGGAATCATCGGCATCCAGATGGCCTTTGCCTACGTCGGAACCTGCCTGATGCCGCCGGTTTTCGGCGTTCTCGGCCAGCATATTTCCTTCGGACTGTATCCGGTATTCCTGATGGCCATTTTGATTCTGATGGTTGTGATGGCGGAGCGGATGCACCGTGTGACGGCGGAAAAAAGAAATTCCTATAAAGCCAATTATTAATTTCATTGTCCTGTAGCAGGAATTCGGTTTTTGATATGTTGCGTACAGGAAAATTCAACGATGTTTCCTGTAAGTAAAAATACATCTGATCAAGGTACTCCCTGAGCAGATGTATTTTTTTAAATTGCGGAAATATTTTTTAAGCACGCTCCTGCTCGAACTCTTTTGCCACATCCTCCAGCCGATTCAAGCGGATATTTTGTCAACGCAACGCAAAAACCGGAATGCTTACACATTCCGGTTTCCAGTAGAGCGCGAGACGGGATTCGAACCCGCGACCCCAACCTTGGCAAGGTTGTACTCC
>OBKS01001593.1_pt1 | contig 15382 bp, 17 predicted proteins | sample 1517381 | NCBI WGS metagenome assembly OBKS01 (sample SAMN04571686, study PRJEB22368) | human gut metagenome | biome: human gut; material: stool | host: Homo sapiens | place: Luxembourg | collected 2012-08-03 | reverse complement strand
CAGACCACCATCGCGCATCTGTGCCTGGATTTCATCACGGGCACCCTTGCGGGCCATGTCATACACCGCCTTCATCATCTGTGGACCTGGCAGACCATTCGTACCGTCGTTCTGAATCACCACGTTGTTGTTCTGCTCAAACCTGATACCCTCTGAACGCCGCATTTGCGCCGGACTTCCGGTGCCACCGACATAACCGCCGGTGGCATAGCCGCGCATCAGCCGGTAGAGATTCCCCACGCCAATCCGGCTGGTTGCCTCCTTAGTGAAGACAAATTCACCACGGTGAACAATCCCCGCTGGCTCATATTTGCCGCCGGTTCCCGTAAACCCTCCGGTCGCAAAATGGAATTTCGCCGCAGCTGCCTGAATGGCTGTACCGCCTGACGCGGATGCGCCGCCACCAACAGCCCCGCCAATGGCGCTGCCGATACTCCCGACAATCCCCACCATTGCCTGCTTAAGCAGAATTTCTGTCATCATGGACAGCACGGAGCGGGTGAAGCTGCGCCAGTTCTGTTCACTGCCGGTCAGCATCGCCGCCATATTCTGCGCAATACCATCAAAGGTCTGCGTGGCAGCACTTTTAACCTGCGACATACTGTCCGTGGCACTCTCTTTCCACTCGCTCCAGCCGGACCTGAGGCCTGCCATCCAGCTCCCGCGAAGCAGGTCTTCAGCCGCCCAGGTCTTTTTCTGCTCTGACATGACGTTATTCAGCGCCAGAGGATTATCGCCATACTGTTCCTTCAGGCGCTGTTCCGTGGCTTCCCGTTCTGCCTGCCGGTCAGTCAGCCCCCGGCTTTTCGCATCAATGGCGGCCCGTTTTGCCCGTTGCTGCTGTGCGAATTTATCCGCCTGCTGCGCCAGCGCGTTCAGGCGCTCCTGATACGTAACCTTGTCGCCAAGTGCAGCCAGCTGGCGTTTGTACTCCAGCGTCTCATCTTTATGCGCCAGCAGGGATTTCTCCTGTGCAGACAGCTGGCGACGTTGCGCCGCCTCCTCCAGTACCGCGAACTGACTCTCCGCCTTCCACAAATCCCGGCGCTGCTGGCTGATTTTCTCATTTGCTCCGGCATGCTTCTCCAGCGTCCGGAGTTCAGCCTGAAGCGTCAGCAGGGCAGCATGAGCACTGTCTTCCTGACGATCGCCCGCAGACACCTTCACGCCGGACTGTTTCGGCTTTTTCAGCGTCGCTTCATAATCCTTTTTCGCCGCCGCCATCAGCGTGTTGTAATCTGCCTGCAGGATTTTCCCGTCTTTCAGTGCCTTATTCAGTTCTTCCTGACGGGCGGTATATTTCTCCAGCGGCGTCTGCAGGCGTTCGTAAGCCTTCTGCGCCTCTTCGGTGTATTTCAGCCGTGACGCTTCGGTATCGCTCTGCTGCTGCGCATTTTTGTCCTGTTGACTCTGCTGCTCAGTCTTCTTTCGGGCGGCTTCAAGCGCAAGACGGGCCTTTTCACGATCATCCCAGTAACGCGCCCGCGCTTCATCGTTAACAAAATAATCATCCTTGCGCAGATTCCAGATGTCGTCTGCTTTCTTAAACGCAGCCTCTGCCTTAATCAGCATCTCCTGCGCGGTATCAGGACGACCAATATCCAGCACCGCATCCCACATGGATTTGAATGCCCGCGCTGTCCTGTCTGCCCAGGTCTCCAGCGTGCCCATGTTCTCTTTCAGGCGTCGGGTCTGGTCATCAAACCCTTTCGTTGCGGCCTCGTTCGCCGCCTGCAATGCCCCGGCTTCATCGCCGGAACGCTGCAACTGAGCAACATACGCAATCTGCTCCGCCGTCACGTTATGGAACTGGCGTGCCATCGCCGTCAGCCCCGACGTCGGGTCTGTGGTCAGCTTCCCGAAGGCTTCAGCGACCTTGTCCACCTCCACGCCGGATGCAGAGGAGAAACGCGCCACACTCTGGCTGATGGACGCAATCTGAGCCTCACCGCTTACCCCCGCCTTAACCAGTGTGCTGAGTGACTCGCTGGTCTGGTTAAACGTCAGCCCTGCCGCCTGCCCGGCTCTGGACAGGACCAGCATACGATCTGCCGTCAGTCCCGCCTGATTGCCGGAAAGGACCAGCGTTTTGTTGAAATCGGACAGGGTTGAGTTGCCCTGATACCAGGCATACGCCAGCGCACCGGTCGCCACCGCCAGCGAGGTGGCCCCCACCATCGGCAGGGTGATCGCACCGGCAAGCCCCCTGAACATGGGGATCATCCCGCCGAAGGAGTCCTTAACCTGACCACCCTGTTGCAGCAGGATCAGCCACGGACTTTGCCCGCCTACAAGCTGCGTGGCCACGTCGGTGAACTGTGCAGGCAGCATACGCATGGCGGCTTTATACTGCCCGACGGAAATCCCCGCTTTCTGTGCAGCCAGCGCCTGTCGGCTCAGCGACTGTTCAACGACTGCCGCTGTTTTTTTCGCATCACTTTCCGTACCGGAAAAATGACGCCTGACTCTGGCCATCTGCTCGTCAAATCTGGCCGCATCCAGACTCAAATCAACGACCAGATCGCCTACCGGTTCAGCCATACCGGACTCCTCCTGCGATTCCTTCTGATACTGTCATCAGCATTACGTCATCCTCCGTCATGTCCGCCACATCCGGGGAAGTAGGGATAACTTCATTCCCGTCCGGGCCAAAGCGGACACCTCCGGCAAGCCCTGCCGCTTTCTGCATCAGCACATCATCTTCAGGCTCTTCGTCAGCCTCGCGCCGGTTCAGCAGACTGAAATCCAGCGGATGCATATCCGGATCGCTGAAAAACAGGCTGAGCACGGTGTACGTCAGCCCGGAAAAGTGCATATCCAGCAGAACATCATGAAAATAATGGGTACTGTAAAAGCGGTGCCAGTCGGCATACTCCGTGGATGACATCCCGGCAAGCATGGCGCGCCAGTCAGGTCGCCCCATCTCACGCGCCAGTTTCAGGGCAAAACTCAGCTCACCGTCGAACACTTTCCCGCAGAAACAGGCTCTGCAGGCCCGGCGTCCTCTGCCTGTTCAGGGGCATCATTCACCACAAACTCATACATACCGGACAGCCGGTACACCACGTTTTCAGCATGAGAAATTGCCTCTGTAGGCCAGGTGGTAAGCACTTCCTGCTCAATCTGTTTAACGGCTTCATTCATGGAAGGCAGCTTTGTCTTCTGCGGATGGTTATGCCACAGGGACATCGCTACCACAAAAGCACCGGTTCTGATGGCGTCTTCCACAGTAAACTTCCGGTTGCTGTCTGACTCCGCCTGTTCTGCCTGCCGTTTCATCAGGGCGAGATGCTCAATACGCTGCAGGGCTGACAGTTCAGAAAGCGTGACGGTCACGCCGTTATGTTCAAATGATTCGGTTTTCAGGAACATCGCTGACTCTCCGGATTAACTGTCGGTGACAGTGATTTCTGCAACCGCAGCAAGTTCACCATTACCGGATACAACCGGAATGTTGACCTTACCTGCAGCAACGCCTTTCACGGTGATGGTCATACCACTGACCGACACTGTGGCTTTTGTTTTATCCGCTGACACCGCACGGAAACTCTTGTCAGTTGCGCCCTCCGGCTGGAATGCCACGGTCAGCGTGGTGCCCTGCCCTTTCACCACCGAGGAGCTGGCAGGCGTCACGGTCATACCGGTTGCCGCCGTCACCGTACTGCGATCTTCTGCCATTGACGGACGGCCCACATTGGTGACCTTCACCGTACGGGTGATCACTTCCTTCGCCGTCACCGCCTTACCGATACTGCTGACCCAGCCACGGAACACATCGACCGTGCCGTTCGGGAAGCGGATTTTATAGGCACGGGTATCACCTTCATTAAACCACGCCAGCAGCGCCTGCTGCCCCTGCTCTCCGGGCATCCACGCCAGCGTGAAGCTGGTATCTCCGGCGGATTTCTGCCCCTGCCCGGTCGCGGTCCAGTCCGCATCTTCATCATCGAGATAACTGTCGTCATAGGACTCAGCGGTCAGTTCGCCGGGCGTCAGGTCTTTAACTTTTGCCAGACGCGACCAGTCAACGTCTGAAAGCGGGTTCGCATAAGGGTCGCCGCTCCCGTTATAAACCCACAGGGTGGTTCCGGCACCTTTCACCGGTATTGCTGGATTTGGTACAGGCATATCGTCCTCACATTTCATAGGTAATGACATAAGTCAGATCGGCAGAACTCCACAGGCCCGCATCATCGTCGCGCCGGTAGTCATAGCCACTGGCCACCATACTGGTGATCAAATCTGACAGTGCCGGGATATCGCTCATCACCGGATAAATCCGGGACTCCATCCACGAATCCAGCTCTGAATCCGGCACCTGAGCAGGCAGGAAAACTTCGATATGCAGCTCCGCCTGCCAGGTATCGCTGTCCAGCTCTTCGCCCGTGTATTCAGCGCCGGTGAGATAAACGGCAATTGCCGGAAAATCCGCCTCATCAAAAACAGCGGGGCGACCATCAAAAAGCGTCGCCCCGGTGTCATGCTTCTCCAGTGCATCCAGTACGGCTGCACGGAGTTCAGTATGTTTCATCGCTTTATTACCATCCTCAGTTGATGCTGCAGCGCATAGCCCAGCTCTTTCGGAAGACGCTCACGCCGTATCCGCTCAATATTCTGTTTAAACGCCGTGGTAAGCGGCACCGCCATCGGGATTTTCACCACATCAATGGGGTAACGGTTTTTCCCGGCCACACGCTGCATGACATGCCAGCGGCCATTTTTCAGTTGCTGAATAAACGCGCCGGGAATACGACGGTTACCCACCACAAGCACGCTGCCGCCACCTTTCAGGGCTGAACGCTGCCCCTTTTTACGACGCCTGCGTCGGGACAGGACAATCCGCGCGTTACCCAGCTTTATTACGGGCAAATCCCCCCGGTTAACCTTGATTCTGGCCTGCGGATTTTTGACCGTGGCCCTTTTCAGCCTGGCCCTTTCCTTTACCAGTTTCCGGCGTACCTTTGTCTCACGGGCAACCTGTGACGCCGACTGCGATATCGCGGATGAAGCAACGCGGTTAATGGCCATTGCGGCGGCACCAGGCACTGCCGTTTTGCTGATACGGCTGAGGTTTTCAACGGCCTGCTCAAGACCTTTTATGGCCATACATCCCCCTTTCAGCGGCGACGGTTAACGGCAGGCGGTACGCCCCGCCCAAGCCAGAGATGACAGCTTCCGCCATCATCCGGCGAAATCCGGTCCACCCAGAAGTTTTCCTCGCCGATGGTCAGTGTGTCTCCACGCCGCAGCTGCCGCACATCATCAGTCCGGACAAACAGGGACGGGCTGGAGCCTTCAACGCGTACGCCCTGTCCGGCATAGCTGATATTTTCAGGGTCATCAAAAACACCACGTATTACTGCGCCGGACTGCTCACCGGATGTCATGGTGGCTGACGTTCCCATGTACCCGCGTATCGTTTCATCGGCGCGGGCAATGGCAGCATCGAACAGGTTATCGAAATCAGCCACAGCGCCTCCCGTTATTGCATTCTGGCCAGGCCACGTTCTGTCATTTCGGCTGCCACACCGGCAGAGACACGAAACGCCGTTCCCGACAGCACAAATGCCACAGGTTCATCCCGCGTGGCGTGAAGTGCATCGGTATGCAGCGTCACCAGTGCCACAACCGTGACCAGAGCAGCCGTATCAGTCACGGTATCCGTCTGTGCTGATACCACCTCATTTTCATGTCCGGTCAGCGCATTTTCCGGTCTGAGAGGGGTATCCTGACCGGCAGCGTCATCCGTGTCATCAAGCTCCTCTTCCAGCTCTGCCACACGGAGCGCCAGTTCTTCTTTCGTCCCCGTCAGGCTGACATCACGGTTCAGTTGCTCACCCAGCGACCGGAGACGGACAATCAGTTCATCTTTCGTCATGGACTCCTCCACAGAGAGAAAATGGCCCCGAAGGGCCACGATTACGCCAGTTGTACGGACACGAACTCATCAGGGTCAGCCAGCAGCATCAGCGGTGCTGACTGAATCATGGTGAACTCACGCGCCGGATCGCCGGTGGTCACCCAGTTTTTCGGGTAACGGGCAGAGGCGTTAATGCCTTCGCGCTGTGCGTCCGCATCCTGAATGCAGCCATAGGTGCGCAGACCGCGTGCCTGAGTGTTCCCCAGTACCATCGTGTTGTCCGGCAGGAAGTTCTTTTTGACGCCGTTTTCCACGTACTGTCCGGAATACACGACGATGGCCACATCGCCATACATCCCCTTATAGGACACCGCTTTACCCAGGTCTTTCACCGCTGTCTCCAGCTCGGAATGAGAGCCGCGACGGGTATCCAGCTTCTCCTTGACGGCTTTGAAGGAACGGAACAGCGCCCAGCCTTTCGGATCAAACACGATGATATTCACCACGCCGCTGGCGTTCAGCGCGTAGGCTTCGATATCGTCGGTCGGGTCATACGTGGACTTGTCACGCTTGCTCCACTCCGTGCCGCCGGACTGCGTGATGTTGTTCGCCGCACTGCGGCCCATATCCACCTCAACCGGATCGAAGGCTTCACCGGTCATGGTGTATTTGCCCTTGAGCACGGCAGAAACTGCCTGCATCTCTTCGACCTGAGCAATGGCCAGCTCTTCGTCACGCATGTTCTGCAGGATGATGCGACGGCGGCGGTAAGCCGGGTCCGCCAGATTCTGCGGATCTTCATCCGGCAGGCGACGCAGGGTCATCTGCGGATTCACTTCATGCTTGGGTTTGACATATCCCGGCGTAAATTCAGAGGTGGAGCCGCCACGGGAACGGATAACCTCACCGGAAACAATCGGCGAAACGTACAGCGCCATGTTTACCAGTCCCGGAATTTGTGAGAGATAGACTTTCTCCGTAGTGAAGGGATAGCTCTCACGGAAAAAGAGACGCAGAAACAGCGGATCAAACTTAAATTTCTGCTCATTTGCCGCCAGCAGCTGGGCGGTTGTGTACATCGACATAAAAAAATCCCGTAAAAAAAGCCGCACAGGCGGCCTTTAGTGATGAAGGGTAAAGTTAAACGATGCTGATTGCCGTTCCGGCAAACGCGGTCCGTTTTTTCGTCTCGTCGCTGGCAGCCTCCGGCCAGAGCACATCCTCATAACGGAACGTGCCGGACTTGTAGAACGTCAGCGTGGTGCTGGTCTGGTCAGCATCAACCGCCAGAATGCCAACGGCAGCACCGTCGGTGGTGCCATCCCACGCAACCAGCTTACGGGTGGAGGTGTCCAGCATCAGCGGGGTCATTGCAGGCGCTTTCGCACTCAATCCGCCGGGCGCGGTTGCCGTATGTGCCGGGTCACTGTTGCCCAGCGGCTGGTAATGGGTAAAGGTTTCTTTGCTCGTCATAAACATCCCTTACACTGGTGTGTTCAGCAAATCGTTAACGGCATCAGATGCCGGGTTACCTGCAGCCAGCGGTGCCGGTGCCCCCTGCATCAGACGATCCAGCGCAGTGTCACTGCGCGCCTGTGCACTCTGTGGTGCAGCTGCCAGAATGCGGCGGGCCGTTTCCACGGTCATACCGGGGGTTTCGGCTAGCACGCGTGCCTGTTCTTCGCGTCCGTGAGCCTCCTCACAGTTGAGGATCCCCATAATGCGACTGTTTTCTGCCGCAACCGCTGCGGTGATCTGCGCGTTCACGTCCGGCTGCGCAGCGCTGGCGTTCTCGCCATCCGTCGCTTGCACTACGCCAGTAACGTCAGCCTGCGAAGCAGTGGCTGAAACAGTTGTTGATTGAGTCTCTTTGGTCATTCGCCCTCCTGAGAGACGGGATTTACGTGCATCCAGTGCATCACGCATGACGGTGATCGCATCGGTACTGTTAACAAGTTCATCAGCCAGTCCGGCATCAATGGCCTCCTGACCGCTGTACACTGCAGCCTCGGTATCCAGCACAGCCTGCACGGACAGGCCGGTATATGCCGACACCTTCTGTGCAAACATCCGGCGGGTTGCATCCATCCGGGACTGCAGTGTTTCCCGGACATCATCCGGTAGATGGCTGTAGGGGTTGCCATCCACCTTATGGCTGCCGCTGTAAATCAGCGTGATTTCCACGCCCTGTTTCTCCAGCGCAGCACCGTAATTACTGTGAGCCATCATGACGCCGATGGAGCCTGTCCGGGCGGTCTGCGTGACCAGACGTCGGGAGGCGGCGCTGGCAAGCAACTGACCTGCACTGCAGTTCATGTCGTTGGCCAGCGCCCATACCGGCTTTATGTCACGCACACGGGCGATGATGTCAGCGCAGTCAAATGCCCCTGCCACCATCCCGCCTGGCGTATCCATATCGAGCAGAATGCCGTCCACCATCGGGTCGCTGGCAGCCTGTTGCAGACGGGCGATAATGCCGTTGTAACCGGTCATCCCCGAATACGGCTGCAGCGCTCGCGTCCGACTGACCAGCGTGCCGGACACCGGCAGCACGGCGATGCCGTTCATGACCTGATAACTGCGGGCCTGTCGTGGTCCGTCATCATCAACGGATAACGCCAGCGCCGCGGGTGCCTCTCCGGCAGTCAGGCTGTCGCCGGATACCGCATCCGTCAGGCGGCTGATCCCAAGCTGGCCTGCAAGCGCACAAAAGAAAACCCGCGCATAGGCGGGTTCAAGCATCAGCGGCTCATTAAAGGCCATACTGGCAATATGCGGGAGATTACGCAGCTCTGCTGTCACTCTTCTCCTCCTCTGTTGATTGTCGCAGCCCGGATTCAAATGCCGCAGCCGCCCAGGTGGGCGGTTTAAGACCGGCTGCACGGCGCTCCATCGTTTCACGGACCTGCTGGGCAAAAATTTCCTGATAGTCGTCACCGCGTTTTGCGCACTCTTTCTCGTAGGTACTCAGTCCGGCTTCTATCAGCATCACCGCTTCCTGTACTTCTTTCAGACCATCGATGGCCATACGACCGGAGCCTATCCAGTCGCAGTTCCCCCAGGCACTGCGGGCTTCCTGAAAACTGAAGCGCGCTTTTGAAGGTAACGTCACCACGCGGCGAACGATGGCCTCTTCCAGCCAGCACAGAAACATCTGGCTCGCCTGACGGGATGCGACGAATTTTCGCCGCCCCATAAAGTACGCCCACGACTCGTTCGCACTGGCCCGTGCCGTGGAGTAGCTCATCTGGGCGTAATTCCGGGAAAGCTGCTCATACGAGACACCCAGCCCGGCAGCGATATACCGCAACAGTGACTGCTCAAACACGGAGTAGCCGTTATCCGTGTCCTGAGCCGTCTGCAGGTTCAGTGAGTCCCCCGGCATCAGGTGCGGCACTTTTGCGCCTCCCAGCCGGACCGGTGCTGCGGCGTAATACGCGGCAATTTCACCAATCCAGCCGGTCAGCCTTTCCCGCTGCTCCTGACTGTTCGCGCCCAGAATAAAATCCATCGCTGACTGCGTATCCAGCTCACTCTCAATGGTGGCGGCATACATCGCCTTCACAATGGCGCTCTGCAGCTGCGTGTTCTGCAGCGTGTCGAGCATCTTCATCTGCTCCATCACGCTGTAAAACACATTTGCACCGCGGGTCTGCCCGTCCTCCACGGGTTCAAAAACGTGAATGAACGAGGCGCGCCCGCCGGGTAACTCACGGGGTATCCATGTCCATTTCTGCGGCATCCAGCCAGGATAGCCGTCCTCGCTGACGTAATATCCCAGCGCCGCACCGCTGTCATTAATCTGCACACCGGCACGGCAGTTCCGGCTGTCGCCGGTATTGTTCGGGTTGCTGATGCGCTTCGGGCTGACCATCCGGAACTGTGTCCGGAACAGTCGCGAGGGACTGGTATCCCAGGTGGCCTGAACGAACAGTTCACCGTTAAAGGCGTGCATGGCCACACCTTCCCGAATCATCATGGTAAACGTGCGTTTTCGCTCAACGTCAATGCAGCAACAGTCATCTTCGGCAAACTCTTTCCATGCCGCTTCAACCTCGCGGGAAAAGGCACGGGCTTCTTCCTCCCCGATGCCCAGATAGCGCCAGCTTGGGCGATGACTGAGCCGGAAAAAAGACCCGACGATATGATCCTGATGCAGCTGGATGGCGTTGGCGGCATAGCCGTTATTGCGTACCAGATCGTCTGCGCGGGCATTGCCACGGGTAAAGTTGGGCAGCAGGGCTGCATCCACACTTTCACCCGGTGGGTTCCACGCCCGCAACTGCCCACCAAATCCGCTGCCACCGCCGTGATAACCGGCATATTCACGCAGCGATGTCATGCCGTCCGGCCCCAGAAGGGTGGGAATGGTGGACGTTTTCATACATAAAATCCTGCAGGTCCCCTGCGTCGCTGTGTCATGCAGGTCTGCACTTCCAGCTCCGCAATGTATTTTTTCAGGTCAGACACGGAAGTGGCCGTAAACTCCGCTCTCCGTCCGTCTTTCTGTACCGTTGCCACCCGTTTTCCTGTCATCAGGTCATGCAGTGCCGCACGGGCAGCGGCAAGTTCTTCCTGTCGCGTCATTCATCCTCTCCGGATAAGGCACGGGCGTAATCTGCCAGTGTTTTCTTGTTGGTTGCTGCACCATCCTCTTCCTGCAGGCTCGCCAGCAGTGCACTGAGATCCAGCTGCCAGCGGGAAATACTGATGCGCAGCGCCGCCAGCGCATAAACGAAGCAGTCGAGCGCCTCATTGCGTCGCTTTTTGCTGTCCCACAGTATTTTTTTCCTGCCATCCACCCATTTTTCGACCTGCTCTTCAGCAGTCAGCTGCTGCGCTTCGGTCAGATCAAAAATATTAGGGTTATTCGGGAAGTGAACGGCACCGGGAAGCGGTTCATCCCCTTCCGGCGTCAGTGTGAAGCGGTTATAAATCTGCTCTTTCGCGGTATCCGTACCGATTTCGGTAAGGTAAACCCCGTTTTTGTTTCGCTTACGTGGCATGCTGGCCACCGGCTTTCCGTAGACGGATGCCCCTTTAATGGGGATCACCCGGAACAGCCCATGTTTTTTCGAGCGTTCATACACAATGGTCGGGTCAATCCCGCCAATATCCCAGCAGATACGGGATATCGACATTTCTGCACCATTCCGGCGGGTATAGGTTTTATTGATGGCCTCATCCACACGCAGCAGCGTCTGTTCATCGTCGTGGCGGCCCATAATAATCTGCCGGTCAATCAGCCAGCTTTCCTCACCCGGCCCCCATCCCCATACGCGCATTTCGTAGCGGTCCAGTTGGGAGTCGATACCGGCGGTCAGGTAAGCCACACGGTCAGGAACGGGCGCTGAATAATGCTCTTTCCGCTCTGCCATCACTTCAGCATCCGGACGTTCGCCGATTTTCGCTTCCCACGTCTCACCGAGCGTGGTGTTCACGAAGGTTTTACGTTTTCCCGTATCCCCTTTCGTTTTCATCCAGTCTTTGACAATCTGCACCCAGGTGGTGAACGGGCTGTACGCTGTCCAGATGTGAAAGGTCACACTGTCCGGCGGCTCAATCTCTTCACCGGATGACGAAAACCAGAGAATGCCATCACGGGTCCAGATCCCGGTCTTTTCGCAGATATAACGGGCATCAGTAAAGTCCAGCTCCTGCTGACGGATGACGCAGGCATTATGCTCGCAGAGATAAAACACGCTGGAGGGATCATCCGGCGTCCATTTGAGGCCAAACAGCGTCTCTTTATCACCAAATTTAAGGTACTGCTCCTCCCCGCAGTGCGGGCAGGCAACATGAAAACGCATAAAATGCAGGGATTCACTGGCTGCACGCTCAATCTGACAGGTGCCTCTCACTTTGGGCGTGGAGCCACGGATGGACTTTGGCCAGACCGAGCCTTCAATACGCTTGTCACCCAGGAACGTCGGAGAGCCTTCCTGTTCAATATCATCATCAAAAGCAGCAAGTTCATCATAACCCGCCACATCCACCGACTTTTCACGGTAGTTTTTTGCCGCTTTACCGCCCAGGCACCAGAAGTCACGACCATTGGTGAAACGCTTCATGGTGAGCGTGTTATCCCGGTGCTTTTTGCCATACCACGGGGCCAGCGCCAGCAGCGAAGGAATATCACGGATGGCCGGCTCAACGTGAGTTTTCATAAAGTTCTCGGCATCACCATCCGTCGGCAACCAGATAAGTGTGTTGCGCTGCTTATGCTCTATGAAGTAGGCATAAACACCCAACAGCATTTTGGAATAACCAACACGGGCAGACTTCACCACATTCACCTCGCGGATGTAGTCGCTGCCCATCGCATTCATGATGGCCCGCTGAAAGGGCAGTGTTTCCCAGCGCCCTTCCTGGTATGCGGATTCTTTCGGGAGATAGTAATTGGCATCCGCCCATTCAACGGCGGTCTGTGGCTCCGGCCTGAACAGGGCTCGCAGCCCGGCGCGTACATCACGCCGCAGAATATCAATCTGACTGTTCGATATATTCACTCAGCAACCCCGGTATCAGTTCATCCAGCGCGGCTGCTTTGTTCATGGCTTTGATGATATCCCGTTTCAGGAAATCAACATGTCGGTTTTCCAGTTCCGGAAAACGCCGCTGTACCGAGAGAGGGATCCCGTCAAGAATACTGGCAATTTCACCTGCGATCCGTGACAGCACGAAAGTACAGAATGCGGTTTCCACCACTTCTGCGGAGTCTCTGGCATTCTTCAGCTCCTGGGCGTCAGCCTGCGCACGCGTAAGTCGATGGCGTTCGTACTCAATAGTCCCAGGCTGGAGATCTGCCTCGCTGGCAGCCCTGTAATCCTCAACCTCTTTACGGAGTTTTTCATTTTCGATATCAGCTTCCCTCTGCGCATACCACTGAATTGCCATGGCGGTATCAAATACAGATTCAACGCCCTTACCACCTCCGGAGACGCAAGGGAGTCCCTGAGACTGCCAGCGTTCAATCGTTCGCGGATCCACGTTGAAAATTTCGGCAAGTTTCTTTTTATTAACCTTCATGAAACAGTCTCACAATAAATACAGGGTCCGACATGAAAGTGCCCGAAAATGACTTTTTTAGGCGTTTTCATGTCGGACCTTTACGGATTCGATATTAGAAAAAACAAATAGTTATGTTCGAGAAGTACCGACATGATTTTCCCCGGAAAATTTTCATAAATAGCGAAAACCCGCGAGGTCGCCGCCCCGTAACCTGTTGGATCGACGGAAAGGACCCGAAAACGAGAATAATTATCACTTACAGCAAGAATCGAATCTGATCTATTATGGTGCTTGCTATTATGTGCCGGCACAAGTGCGTCGTTTACCGTCATTTCACACAGAGGCATCATCAAATGAAAATCAGAAATATTCTCGCTATCTCCCTTGCGACATCATCCTTCAGTTGCCTGGCATTTAAATCCTCGCCCAATGTGCTACCAGGACCAACGAATCAACTAACTGCAGTAGAAAGTAAAATTATCGGACATTTTTATGCCCCACACAGTACATTACCCGGAACAACCATCACAGGGACATGTGACGCCTCCCCCGTCCCGGGATGCACCTGTCCGTTTTGTACTATGCTGCGTAGCCAAAACCGATAACATCCGCATTTACCTGGTATTCCATGATGAGTTCACGCAGCGACTGATAGAGGAAGGAAAGATGGTTAGTAAAAGCAAGGCGCATTGCCGCCGCATGCTGCAGGCATTGCAACAGACGAGAGCAGGTATTTTTGACCAGTTGGAAAACTGCCAGCATACTTTGCCCGAGTATATCGCCATCTCATCGGAAACCAGTACAACTCTTATTCATCGGGTTCCACCAGAGAAAAAGAAGAAATGAACAGTGAGGCGTTGTGTGGCATACAACGCCTTCTTCCATCATTCCTCGTCAGCCATGACAAAAATATAACCGCTGGCTCTTTCATTTTTCTCCTGCTTCCAGCCCCTCTCTACCTGGAAGCATCAAGGACGTGACGGCGTAAAGATAAATTGTCTCTTCACTCCCTGACAGGGGCGATTCTTTTCAAATCGCCATTTCGCCATGGCCTTCACCACTTCATCACGAAACAAATTATGAGGCTCTGAGCGGAGAAAAACGATCCGTGTCACAGTCCCATCAGCACCAATATCGAACTTAACCTCAACCAGCCCCTTGATATAATTTGCTGCAGCATATTCCGGATATCGTGGATACACCGTTACTAATTGCCGGGGCTCATCAGCTTTTTGCTGCGAGCATCCCACTGCCAGGACAGATAACAGAAAAAGTAGTAAAAGGCGTCTTTTCATTTTTATTCCTACGGGTCTTATTCTGACAATATATCCTGTGTTCCAGACTGCCACATCACCACATCCTGTGCCATTATCTGACTCACATTACATACATCGCATCGGGATACAGTAGTAGCACTTTCTGTAATACAGCTTCCTGTTTCTTCCACCATCGCACCGGGATAAACCCGCGAATCATTAACGCGGTAAAAACCCGGTGTGCATCGTTTTTAATTATTCCCGCACACTCACGCAGAAGGAATTCCCCGTCGGGCTACGGTCATGGTTAATGCGGGAATACGGCGACGATACAGCGCAGCTAAAAGGGTAATGGACGGATAGACCGGTTTATTTCATTCCACAGGATTCTGAGTGTCCCCAACTTCCTCCAATAGTCTGAGCCCACCTGTGTAGTTTTAATTTTCATCAATCCATTTAACTATCGTTTAATTGTTGTCACATAGGATTCTGCCGTTTTTAACAATGCAGGATAATAAGATGAAAAAAATGTTGTTTTCTGCCGCTCTGGCAATGCTTATTACAGGATGTGCTCAACAGACGTTTACTGTTGGAAACAAACCTACAGCAGTAACACCAAAGGAAACCATCACCCATCATTTCTTCGTTTCGGGAATTGGGCAGAAGAAAACTGTCGATGCAGCAAAAATTTGTGGTGGTGCAGAAAATGTTGTTAAAACAGAAACCCAGCAAACATTCGTAAATGGATTGCTCGGTTTTATTACTTTAGGCATTTATACTCCGCTGGAAGCGCGTGTGTATTGCTCACAATAATTGCATGAGTTGCCCATCGATATGGGCAGCTCTATCTGCACTGCTCATTAATATACTTCTGGGTTCCTTCCAGTTGTTTTTGCATAGTGATCAGCCTCTCTCTGAGGGTGAAATAATCCCGTTCAGCGGTGTCTGCCAGTCGGGGGGAGGCTGCATTATCCACGCCGGAGGCGGTGGTGGCTTCACGCACTGACTGACAGACTGCTTTGATGTGCAACCGACGACGACCAGCGGCAACATCATCACGCAGAGCATCATTTTCAGCTTTCGCATCAGCTAACTCCTTCGTGTATTTTGCATCGAGCGCAGCAACATCACGCTGACGCATCTGTATGTCAGTAATTGCCGCGTTCGCCAGCGTCAGTTCTCTGGCATTTTTGTCGCGCTGGGCTTTGTAGGTAATGGCGTTATCACGGTAATGATTAACAGCCCATGACAGGCA
>OBKS01001590.1_pt1 | contig 15400 bp, 10 predicted proteins | sample 1517381 | NCBI WGS metagenome assembly OBKS01 (sample SAMN04571686, study PRJEB22368) | human gut metagenome | biome: human gut; material: stool | host: Homo sapiens | place: Luxembourg | collected 2012-08-03 | reverse complement strand
ACCGATATCAAAAATGAATTTAAAGATGACGCCGAACCGCGTCACGTATCCGTAGCCGGACGCATCATGAGCCGCCGCGTCATGGGGAAAGCCTCTTTCATCGAATTACAGGACTCCAAAGGCCGTATCCAAGTATATATCACCCGCGATGACATCTGTCCGGGCGAAGACAAGGAAATGTATAATACCGTATTCAAACGCTTGCTCGATTTAGGCGACTTCATCGGTATCGAAGGCTTTGTATTCCGCACTCAGATGGGCGAAATCAGTATCCATGCCCAGAAGCTGACCGTGCTTGCCAAGAGCATCAAGCCGCTTCCTATCGTAAAATATAAAGACGGTGTGGCCTACGACTCGTTCGACGACCCGGAACTGCGCTACCGCCAACGCTACGTGGACCTCATCGTGAACGACGGCATCAAGGAAACATTCCTGAAGCGCGCCACAATCATCAAGACCATGCGTGCCGTACTGGACGAAGCCGGCTATACGGAAGTGGAAACACCAATTCTGCAATCCATCCCCGGCGGTGCAAGCGCACGCCCCTTCATCACCCACCACAACTCATTGGATATGGACCTCTACCTGCGTATCGCCACCGAGCTTTACCTGAAGAGACTTATCGTAGGCGGTTTTGAGGGTGTATACGAAATCGGAAAGAACTTCCGTAACGAAGGTATGGACAAAAACCATAACCCGGAATTTACCTGCATGGAGCTGTACGTACAGTATAAGGACTACAACTGGATGATGGGATTCACCGAGAAACTCCTCGAACGTATCTGTATCGCTGTAAACGGCAGCACAGAGACTACCATCGACGGAAAGACCATCAGCTTCAAGGCTCCTTACCGCCGCCTGCCCATCCTGGATGCCATTAAGGAAAAGACCGGCTACGACCTCAACGGCAAGAGCGAGGAAGAAATCCGCCAGGTGTGCCGCGAACTGAAAATGGAGATTGACGACACTATGGGCAAAGGCAAGCTGATAGACGAAATCTTCGGCGAATTCTGTGAAGGCACATTCATACAGCCTACCTTCATCACCGACTATCCGGTAGAAATGAGCCCGCTGACCAAGATGCACCGCAGCAAGCCGGGACTGACCGAACGCTTCGAGCTGATGGTGAACGGTAAAGAGCTGGCCAACGCATACAGTGAGCTGAACGACCCCATCGACCAGGAAGAACGCTTCAAAGAGCAGTTGAAACTGAGTGAAAAGGGTGACGACGAAGCTATGTTTATCGACCAGGACTTCCTGAAAGCGCTGCAATACGGTATGCCTCCTACATCGGGCATCGGTATCGGCATCGACCGTCTGACGATGTTGATGACCGGACAGGCATTCATTCAGGAAGTATTGTTCTTCCCGCAGATGCGCCCCGAAAAGGTCACTCCGAAAGACGCACCTGCCAAATTCATGGAACTGGGTATCCCCGAAGAATGGGTGGCAGTTATTCAGAAAGCCGGCTACAACCTGGTTAGCGACATGAAGGATGTAAACCCGCAAAAGCTGCACATGGACATTTGCGGCATCAACAAGAAATATAAATTGGAACTGGCAAATCCGACCGTGAAAGATGTGGAAGGTTGGGTTGAGAAAATCTAAGAAATGAAACTACCCGGTAAGATAGCCATTATGGGCGGAGGAAGCTGGGCCACTGCCATTGCAAAGATGGTACTGGCGCAAGAAGAGACTATAAATTGGTATATGCGGCGCGACGACCGCATTGCCGATTTTAAGCGTCTCGGTCATAACCCTGCCTACCTGACGGGCGTCAAGTTCGATACCAAGCGTATCAATTTCAACTCAAACATCAACGATGTAGTCAAGGAGTCGGATACGCTTATCTTTGTAACTCCTTCTCCTTATCTGAAGGCTCACCTGAAGAAGCTGAAGACAAAAATCAAGGATAAGTTCATCATCACTGCCATTAAGGGCATCGTACCCGATGACAACATGATTGTATCGGAATACTTCACGAAAGAATACGGTGTTCCTACCGAAAATATCGCAGTGCTGGCGGGTCCCTGCCATGCGGAAGAGGTTGCGCTCGAGCGGCTTTCCTATCTCACGATAGCGTGTCCCGATATAGACAAGGCGGACAAGTTTTCCCGCCGTCTGGCAAGTTCATTCATCAAGACTTCCGTAAGCAACGACGTGGCAGGTATCGAATACGGCTCCGTACTCAAAAACGTATATGCCATTGCCGCCGGCATTTGCAGCGGACTGAAATACGGCGATAATTTCCAGGCGGTACTCATGTCCAATGCCATACAGGAGATGAACCGTTTCCTGCAAACCGTACATCCGCTGAACAGAAACATCAGCGATTCTGTTTATCTGGGTGACATGTTGGTGACGGGATACTCCAACTTCAGCCGTAACCGTACGTTCGGTACGATGATAGGTAAAGGATATTCCGTAAAAAGTGCCCAGATAGAAATGGAAATGATAGCCGAAGGTTATTACGGAACCAAGTGCATCAAGGAAATCAACAAGCATTACCACGTGAACATGCCGATACTGGATGCTGTGTACAACATCTTATATGAGCGCATCTCACCGATGATTGAAATCAAGTTACTGACTGACTCTTTCCGGTAATGCGGAAAAGAGGACAGCAAGGACAAAATACAGAATTTAAAACCTATAATATTATGATTAGTTTGAACATTGAAAAGACTCTTGGATTCATTTCCAAAGAAAATGTTTTCGCCTACGAAGCCCAAGTCAAGGCAGCACAGGAAGCATTGGAAAACGGAACCGGTAAAGGCAACGACTTTTTAGGCTGGCTACACCTTCCTTCTTCCATTACAAAGGAGCACCTGGCAGACCTGAAAGCTACCGCGCAAGTGCTGCGCGAGAATTGTGAAGCAGTGGTTGTTGCCGGAATCGGCGGAAGCTACCTCGGTGCACGCGCCGTTATCGAGGCTTTGTCAAACAGTTTCGCATGGTTGCAGGACAAGAAGTCCGGCCCGGTTATTCTGTATGCAGGACACAACATCGGTGAAGATTATCTGTACGAGCTTACCGAATATCTGAAAGACAAGAAATTCGGTGTCATTAATATTTCCAAATCGGGAACCACTACCGAAACGGCTTTGGCCTTCCGCCTGCTGAAAAAGCAATGCGAAGACCAACGCGGCAAGGAGATGGCCAAAAAGGTGATCGTTGCCGTTACAGACGCCAAGAAAGGCGCAGCACGCGTTACTGCAGACAATGAAGGGTACAAATCTTTCATTATCCCCGATAACGTAGGCGGCCGTTTCTCCGTACTCACCCCGGTAGGTCTGCTGCCCATCGCCGTTGCAGGCTTCGACATCGAAAAGCTGGTAGCAGGCGCGGCAGCTATGGAAAAGGCTTGCGGAAAGGATGTTCCATTCGCTGAAAACCCAGCAGCTATCTATGCAGCCACCCGCAATGAACTCTACAAGAACGGCAAGAAGATTGAAATCCTTGTAAACTTCAACCCCAAATTGCACTACGTAAGCGAATGGTGGAAGCAACTTTACGGTGAATCCGAAGGTAAAGAGAACAAGGGTATCTTCCCTGCATCCGTGGATTTCTCTACCGACCTGCACTCCATGGGACAATGGATTCAGGAAGGTGAACGTACCATTTATGAAACTGTCATTTCAGTAGAAAAGACGCAGTATTCGCTGCAAGTTCCTTCGGACGAAGCCAACCTCGACGGTCTGAACTTCCTCGCCGGAAAGCACGTAGACGAGGTGAACAAGATGGCGGAACTCGGTACACAACTGGCTCACGTAGACGGTGGCGTACCCAACATGCGCATCGTGATTCCTGCACTGAACGAGGAAAGTCTCGGCGGATTGCTGTACTTCTTTGAGAAAGCATGCGGCATCAGCGGCTACCTGCTGGGGGTTAATCCGTTCAACCAACCGGGTGTGGAAGCCTACAAGAAGAATATGTTCGCCCTGCTGAACAAGCCGGGTTACGAAGAAGAATCCAAAGCCATCCAGGCAAGACTGTGATAAATTAAAAATCGAGAGTTGAGAATTGAGAAATGGCTGCACACAAATTACCATGTGCAACACCAAAAGGCTGTTTCTTGATTCCCAACTCTCTGTTTTATTCCCCTATTTCTAATTTTTTATTCTCAATTTATCAAGTGTTTAAAGAAGCAATATCCCGCTATTTAAGAGAACACGGATACGACAATATCCGGCTGAAAGCCGTTCTTTTCGACATGGACGGCGTGTTGTTCAACTCCATGCCTTATCATGCCGATGCATGGCATACGGTAATGGAACGTCACGGTCTGCATCTGAGCCGCGAGGAAGCTTATATGCACGAAGGACGTACGGGAGCAGCAACAATCAACATCGTATATCAACGGCAATACGGCAAAGATGCCACTCCTGAGATGATAGAGAGTATCTATGCCGAAAAAAGCGAAGAATTCAACAGACATCCCGAACCCGAACGTATGCCCGGAGCATGGGAAGTGTTACAGAAAATAAAAGCGGAAGGGTTGACTCCCGTATTGGTAACCGGTTCCGGCCAGCACTCCCTGCTGGACAGACTGGCGCATAACTTTCCCGGCATGTTCCAACGCGAACGTATGGTCACCGCCTTTGATGTGAAATATGGCAAGCCCAATCCGGAGCCTTATCTTATGGGACTGGAAAAAGCAGGGGTAAAGGCCAATGAAGCTATCGTCGTGGAGAATGCACCCATCGGCGTCCAGGCGGGAGCAGCGGCAGGGATATTCACAATCGCTGTCAATACCGGTCCGCTGGACGGACAAGTGCTGCTGGATGCGGGAGCCAATCTGTTATTCCCTTCCATGCAGGCTTTCTGCGATAACTGGGAAGCTGTGCGGGATGCGCTTGCATCTGAAGAGTAAAGAGAGGACAATTCTTGAAATTGAAGTTTAGAAAACAAAGAGACGTTATGTGGAGAAAGCTGCTTGGAATACTGACATTGTTTTCTTTCCTGCCGTATTTTTCGATTTGCCAGAACAAGCTTAGGGAAAATGGCTGGTATCATATCTTGTCCGGACAGACGGACAGCATTTCCAGAGAGCCTATCGTAACGACGAAGGATTTCATCGCCCTTAAACTGGATACGGATTATTTCGGAAAATATGTAATCAGCGGACAAATCAGCAACTATAAACGAAAGAAATGGGCTGAGGAAACGGGAAAGGCAACAGGCAGGCAGATAGCTTTCATATTCAACGATTCTGTCATAACCAATCCACGGGTCAACTGTAGCATAGAGAGCGGTGCTTTCCAGATAACTTCCGTTCTTGATGAAAAACTACCGGACATATATAAACAACTGAAACAAGAGAAGATTGATTCTATCGAAACGCTTTTCAAGGACTGGGAAAAAGATTCTCTCTATTTTGCCATGCCCCCGGAACACAGAGATTCCATAAGAATGGCAATTGATTACTGGGAAGCCTACACATGGATAAAGTTAACCACTAAGCCCGATGAACATTATTGGTACAGCATAACAGACTCTGCCGAGTACAAAAAGCTGGAAGAAGCCCTGAAAGAAGAACTTGAGAAGTCCAATCTTAGCAGCAGGGCTTCAGATTACATGCAGTCGGATACATATCAAACGTATAAAATGTATGTATGCAACAACCCTGAATATATCAACCTTATGTTCCAATGCTTTCTTTTCAAGAAAATCAGAGGATTGTACAGCTATCTGATAGACGATATTATCCAGACCAAATACCCTTCCGCCCCAAGTATAAGGACATATGTTGACAAGACCGACAATTCCGATGATGAGAGATTTGCCGTATATGAATGGCAACGACAGATATGGGTCTTGCTGAATAAGGACAAACAGACGGATGACCCAAGAGATATATAAATAAAAAATCCTTGATAAACTATTGGTTATCAAGGATTTTCCTGTGACCCCGGTGCGATTCAAACGCACGACCTTCAGAACCGGAATCTGACGCTCTATTCACTAAGCTACGGAGCCTTAATTCGGATGCAAAAGTAGAAAAAATCTCTGCATATTCCTAATCTTCATACATTTTTTATATCTGTTTTGCATATTACCCTTTCAATATTATTTTGAGAACATTAAACGGATATACATATACATTTTGTTATTTTTTCAATCAAAATAAAAACAAGTATCAATATTATTTCTATCTTTGCCGAACAAATTAATAGAAGTTTCAGAAATTAAACCTATGAGCTACCTGATAAAACCCGAAGGATACAAACCTTTATTGGACTTAAAACAAACGGAATTAGGCATTAAACAGATTAAAGAATTCTTTCAGTTGAATCTTTCTTCCGAACTCCGCCTGCGTCGTGTCACCGCCCCTCTCTTTGTATTAAAAGGCATGGGTATCAACGACGATTTGAACGGTGTGGAACGGGCTGTGTCGTTTCCCATCAAAGATTTAGGCGATGCGCAGGCAGAAGTGGTACATTCGCTTGCCAAATGGAAGCGTCTGACACTTGCCGAATACGGTATAGAACCGGGATACGGAATTTATACCGATATGAATGCCATCCGTGCGGACGAAGAGCTGGGCAACTTACATTCTTTATATGTAGACCAATGGGATTGGGAGCGCGTTATCACCGAACAAGACCGTAACATAGACTTTCTGAAAGAGATAGTCACCCGCATTTATGCTGCAATGGTCCGTACGGAATATATGGTATATGAAATGTATCCGCAAATCAGGCCCTGCCTGCCACAGAAGTTACACTTTATCCATGCGGAAGAGCTCCGGCAGATGTATCCCAATATAGAACCGAAATGCCGTGAGCATGCCATTGCCAAGAAGTTCGGCGCCGTATTTATCATCGGCATCGGTTGCAAACTAAGCGACGGCAAAAAACACGATGGACGCGCTCCGGACTATGATGACTACACAACTCCCGGCTTGAACGGTCTGCCCGGCTTAAACGGCGACTTATTACTGTGGGACGATGTGCTTCAACGCAGTGTGGAATTATCCTCAATGGGTATCCGCGTAGACAAAGAAGCCCTCCAGCGTCAGCTCAAGCAGGAAGGTGAAGAAAAACGTCTGGAACTCTATTTCCACAAACGCCTGATGGGAGATGCGCTGCCCTTGTCTATCGGTGGCGGTATCGGTCAGTCCCGGCTGTGTATGTTCTATTTGCGCAAAGCCCATATCGGAGAAATACAAGCCAGCATCTGGCCCGAAGATATGCGCTCGGAATGTAAGGCACACAACATACATTTAATCTAAATACAACCTGTAAACAATATAAAGTCCCGCAGAGTTTCAAAGGAAAAAGCAAAAAACTCTGCGGGGCTCTTTGTATACTATGGTGAAATATTTGTATCTTAGCGTCGTAAACTACTAACACTTCCTATTATGAACGTTCAGATCGAAGATAGCTGGAAAGCACATTTGCAGCCTGAATTTGACAAAGATTACTTTTACACATTAACGAACTTCGTGCGTGAGGAATATGGTAAATATGCCATATATCCACCAGGAAAATTGATATTCAATGCTTTCAACTTATGTCCTTTTGACAAGGTAAAGGTAGTGATTATCGGCCAGGACCCATACCATGGTCCCGGACAAGCACACGGACTCTGTTTCTCCGTCAACGACGGCGTGCCCTTCCCGCCCTCTTTAGTCAATATTTTTAAAGAAATCAAAGCGGATATCGGAACAGATGCGCCGCCTACCGGCAACTTGACCCGTTGGGCGGAACAAGGCGTATTACTGCTCAATGCCACTCTCACCGTACGTGCCCATCAAGCCGGCTCCCATCAGAACCGCGGCTGGGAAACATTTACAGATGCCGCCATCCGTATTCTTGCCGAAGAACGGGAGCATTTGGTCTTTATATTATGGGGAGCTTATGCACAACGAAAAGGTGCTTTTATCGATCGCAACAAACACTTGGTACTGACATCCGCACACCCTTCTCCTCTTTCCGCATACAACGGTTTCTTCGGAAACAAACATTTCAGCAAGACGAATGAATACCTGAAAGCGCACGGAAAGGAAGAGATAAAATGGTAAGGCGGCACTGATAAAAAGGGAGTACGAAAAAATGTGCTTGACGATTTCTTCAGGCACGGAATTACACGGAGTTCGCGGAAGAAGGAATGAAACAGGAACGTTATTAAACTCCGTGTAATCCCGTGCCTAAAATCAAATAATGCCGCCAGAAACAGTTGGAAACATCACCCTAATTAGTACCACTGAATATTACTCTGTGTCTGGCTTCTCTGCTCCCATTTCAAGTCTTGCAAAATGCTTGCGTTGGCACGAATGGTAAAGTTGTAATATTTCCACTGCCCGAAAGGAGACAGACTGGCCGACATGCTGAAACAGTGCAGGTCACGTGTGATATTAAAGGTGGTCTGTACTATCTTCTTTGCTTCAAAATCGTAACCGGAGTTAAAGCTCACCGCCCACTTATTGGAAAGTTTTATATTACCCGAAGCGCTCAAGTTATGAGTATAACGGTAAGGATAGCGCATTTTTTTCCGATTGATAGGCTTGCTACGGTCTTCGGAAATATTAAAACTATAATTGAAATTCAAAGACCACGGCATCTTGAACACCTGATAACCATCGGCATCCACCGCTGCCTTTTCCACTTTCTTCTTGGGAATGCCGCTCTCATCGGAACTTGCTTCCGCATCTTCCCCTTCCTCGGAAGAATTTTCCTTATCTTTCTCCTTATCGGCATCCTTAGTGCCGCTCAGCTTCTCTTTCCACTTTTTCCATGTTTCGTTATTAAACGTATAGCTAAAGGAAGAACCGTATCCCTGGAAAATGCCGAAACGTCCGTAAGACCATTCCGTACGGTCATTCTCTACCACATTTCCATTCTTATCGAACTTATAACCGTATGTCTTGAATGAAGAGCTCATACTGAACGTGTAATTCTTGCTCAACTTCAAACGCAAATTCAGCCCAAGGTCACCCCAAGGACGTGTCGCAGCCGCCATATTGTAATTAATATTAGCTCCCAACTCGTCAATCAGACTGATTTTCTTAATCGTATCCTTCTTACTGCTGTAATACTTCATCTCCAGGTTGTTGGAGATACTGAAGGTTATATTTCCCTGCTTGCCTCTTCCCGGCACATCAAACGCCTGACCGGCATAGGGAGAATAAACCACCGTATCCCGTCTTCCGTCCGCATAATTCTTGATATAGGAGTCGTAATAACCGTAGCGCGAGGAACCAAAATCCGGTGCGGCACTTATGCTCACCGACGGGGTTATGACATGGCGGATCTGTATCTTCTTTTTGGGAAGGAATATAGGATTATACATACCGTATATCTTCGTATTGATACCCAGGCTGGCTCTGTAATCATACACACGGTGAAAACCGTAAATCGTATCAGTAGCCACTTCCCTGCCGCTTCCTCCGGCATTAGGGTCCCAGTCTTTCATGACCTTGCGCGTATACCAGCGTTCGGTATAGTTGACAGAAGGCGTTACATTGAAGTACTTGAACAATGTGAAAGTAGCACTGATAGGTATCTCATGCTTCATACCGTTTTTCCAGTCCTTTATCAGATTGGATTTAAACAGCAGGTTGTCCTTGGTCTGGATACTGTTGGTCAAACGCCCCGTATACCGGATGGAAATCTTCTCATACCATTTCTCTTCACCCGCCGCTTTCTTACGTTTAAAAGGATAAAGCGTAGACAAGGAGATATTCAAGTCGGGCAGAGTGACATTGACCGAGGAGTCCTTCATAGTCTGTGCGATATTGGTGGTTGCCGCAATCGTCAGTTTCCTGTCGAAGAAATAACGGGAATAACTGATACTTGAAGTTTTTGTATTCTGCGACATGGCATTCGAGTTGTACATATTGCCGATGTTGGTACGCTCATAACTACTGGTAGCAAAGTTCACGCTGGCAGAAAATGTCTGATTCGGATTGGCCTTCGCATCCTGTCTGTGAGACCATACAATCTTGAAGTCCTTAGCCACAGAATAATCCGGTAATCCTTTATCACCGGTTTTCGTCACCTGGTAGCTTGCCTGAAACAAGCCCGAATATTTGTACCGTTTGATATAATTGGACTCGGCATTCAACGCCCAGGAACCTTTCGTAAAAATATCGGCACGCAACTTCAAATCCATCTTGTCACTGATGGCAAAGTAATATCCACCGTCCGTCAAGCCGAAACCGCGGCTGGAGTCATCCATATAGGTAGGCATGAGGAAACCCGACGAATAGCTGCTCGAAAACGGGAAGAAAAAGAACGGCACGGCAAGCGGCAAAGGCACATCCTCCACCACCAGATAGGCAGGTCCGGTCACTACATTCTTTTTGGGGCGCACTTTTGCGTAAGTCATCTGCATATAAAAGTGAGGATGCTCATGGTGGTCGCAGGTCGTGTATCGGCCACTCTTCATATACAGCTCGTCATTAGCGCCTTTTTTTGCATTGTTTCCGGTTACATATCCTTCGCCCTGCTGGCTGACTACATTACTTATAATACCCTTCTTACTCTTGAAGTTATAGCGAATCGTATTAGTCTCGTATGGGGTTTCTCCATCCTTGAAAACCGGTGTTCCCTTCTTCACGCCCAACGAATCCTCCACTCCATGGGCATAAACCGTGCTACTATCCATATTCATGGTAATAACATCCGCCGCCAATTCTATCTGCTGATAGTTTACTTTTCCCTGACCATAGAGATGCGCATATCCGCCTTGAGTAAATACAATGGAATCGTTTGCCTCATAAGTCACCGGAGCGTCTAAAGGCTGTTTCTTCTTGCCGGAAGCAGCCAGCGTATCCATCCGCAAAGAATCGGGTTGCAAGGTATCGCGCATACCTCTCCTATGAGAAGATGCAATCCCCTGCCCCAGCGAATCACTCCGCAAAGAGTCCACTTGCTGTCTTCCTGGTGGTACAACACCGCGCCGACGACGTTGCGAAGCAGCCTCACCGGAAAGAAGAAGTAAGACGAATAGTAGTATGAATGATATGAATGTATTTGCTTTCAATGGCGTCATTAACTAATAGTTTACGCTTGAATGGGCAAAAGTACGTAATTTATACGGATAATCTCCCTTTTTAAAGAAATTTAGATTGCTACAAAAACAGTTTACACCAATAATCAAAGCGTTGCACGCCGGCTTTACCATAACGCAGCAGGCTGTCACGCGCTTTCTCTACACTTTTTTCCCTGTCCAGATGTGTCTTGGAATAAAACTTATCTGCAAAACATACAACCTGCTCTTCCATACTTACCGGAAGCATGTCCCGGTGAGGAACAGGCAGATTTTGCGCAATAATATCCTCCAGTGCGAGACCGGCCCCCGTATGCCTTTCACAAACCAAGGCATGACGCGGATATCCTTCCGAACGCACCAGGTCCGCTCCCAGATAGCCATGACAGATATAGGGTTTGTCGCCAAAGCAATAAATGCCGTCGGCATCTGTCAGGAATATACCTATATCGTGCAACATAGCCGCTTCATACAGAAAATCTCTGTCCAAAGACAACTCCGGATGGCGGTCGGCAATCCACAAAGCCTTATCGGCCACAGAACGGCTGTGCGTCAGTAGGATATGCCGCAATTCATTGGCTTCCGGATAATATTTATCAATCAACCCTTGGGGACTCATTTTTTATTTTTTGCTGAATTTATAAACAATGACTTTCCGGCGCAAGTCGCAACTGCGCAGAGGAGTGCGGTATACTTCCTCCACCCGGTAGGTGTCTTCCGTATCCTGCAGGAACTGTTCTTGCAGTTCGTCCGTCACCAACACATAACCTTGGGCAGGGTTCAGTTTATCAAAGATACGCACCCGGTCGCCCAGATAATAATTTATGCCATAGAACTTAACCCAGTCGGCATACGAATAGACCATACCTTGAGGCTCTAACTCATTCAGGCGTACAGCCAGATGTCTGTCCGACTTCACCGCCAATATAGTAGGCTGATAAACGCCGTCCAACGACACAAATATACACAAAATGCAGCCAGCCGTACCATACAACAGCGAACGCGTGTCCGCACGCTTTACCAGCATATACAGCAAGCAGCCGGCAGCTACAAGCGGCAGGAACACAATCAGCCATTTCGGCAGTGAGAGCTCCACCGTATGCAGTGCATTCACAAAAGCTATATTCTCGGCGGCATGCTTGCCTGTTCCCCAAATACTTTCGGGAATCATATCCAAACGCACGGCAAAGAAAGTAACGGTAAGCAATATTGTCAATACAACGAAAATCCAGGCAGAAATCCGGAATACTTTCGCACCTCGTTGCACCAATGCCAGCAGGTATTCGGCAAGCAGCATTCCCATAAACGGATAGATAGGCAGCAGATAGACGCTACGCTTACTTTTGGGAATACAATAGAAGATGAAAATCGTTAAAATCACCACCCACGCAAAAAGCTGCAACGGTGACTGAGAACGGAATTTGCACCACGCTTTCTTTAAACGTTCGCCAACGGAAGCACCTTCCGGCAGAAGATGTATCTTTTTCCATTTCAGTCCGAACAAGGAAATAAGCAGCACTAAAGTCCAGGGAACCCATCCCCAAATAATAGTCAGGAAGTTATACCACAACGGATTCTCGTGCGATGCATAGGACATTTTCCGGAAGAAACGTCCGGTATTCTCTTCCAGCATCAAATTGACAAACGCCTCTCCGCCTTGCTGATAAGCTGCCCAAAACCAAATGCCCAAAGGAATGAGGGACAGCAACCCGATGCCCAGCAATGAAAAGAAAGCCTTTCCGAACGAACGCCCGCGCAACAGCTGATACACCCCGATACCCAGACAGGGAAAGATAGAGCCGACCGGCCCTTTTGTCAATGTAGCGCATGCCATCAACAGTACGGCCAGCCAAGGAATCCCTTTGCAATTCTTCTCATCCCATCGGAAAAGCAGACACAATGAAATCACGATGAGAGAAACTTGCAGCATATCAAGCCGGCAGGCTACTGCCGCACGGTGTACTTCAAAAGAGGACAAAAGAAGAATAGAGGTCAGGAATGCTGTCTTTACATCCTTGCGTTTGGCTACGAAGCTGAAGAATACCAACTGCATAGCCAAAAAAGCAAGCGCCGACGGCATACGTGCCGAGAACTCCGTAACTCCTCCCAGGACGGATGAAATGACGGCTATTGTCCAATAAAGGAAAGGCGGTTTATAAGCTATTTCCACTCCGTAATTCGTCGGGAGTATCCAGTTACCGCTTTCCAGCATGGTATATGCAACTATTGCCTCACGCGGTTCCCCTTTCGAATAGAATATGGTTTCCCCTAAAAAGGGAACCAGTACAAGTACACTTAACAGTGCAATAAACCAGAACGCTATCTTTCTGTCCGACATATATTTTCGTTTTTATATTTTTCCGGCTGCAAAAGTACGAAATATTCTACAACAATACCTAACTTTGCCGGCTCAATGATAGCGTAAACCTAAAATGAAGCATTTAAAAAGATTTCCCGAGTTCATACGTTTTGTCATAGTGGGTATCCTTGCAACCGCTTTGCACTACGGGATATACTTCTTACTGCAACGGTTCATCAATGTAAATATAGCCTATACCCTCGGCTATGCCCTGAGCTTTATCGCCAATTTCTACCTTACCGCATACTTCACGTTCGGCAAAAAGCCGTCATGGAGCAAGGCGTTCGGTTTTGGAGGAGCACATTTATTCAATTACCTGCTGCACATCGGTTTGCTGAACACATTCCTCTGGTTGGGACTCTCCAAAACCCTTGCCCCTATTCCGGTATTCGCCATAGCCATTCCGGTCAATTTCCTGTTGGTGCGCTTCGTTTTCAAGCGAAAAGACTGATATTTCTCAAATCAATAATTTTTAATTATAATATTTATCCCGGACTTCTCCGGAAAATAATATATTTGCAAAGTATTTACCATACACACTTGCAAAATGAAGAAAGTAACCCTACTGATTCCGGTCTACAACGAAGAAGCGATGCTCCCTACCCTATATCAGCGCTTGATAGAACTTATCAACCGCAACGGCACTTATGCATGGGAAATCCTATTTATCAATGACGGCAGCAGCGACCGGACACTCGACGTTATCCGCCGACAAACGGACAGCAGGGTAAATTTCGTGAACCTCTCGCGCAACTTCGGCAAGGAAATCGCCATGCTTGCAGGCTTCGACTACACCACCGGAGACTGCTGCGTGGTAATGGATGCCGACCTGCAAGACCCTCCCGAACTTGTGGACCGGATGCTGCAATACTGGGAAGAAGGTTATGACGACATATACGCCAAACGCCGCAACCGTGGCGAAGAGAGCTGGATGCGCCGCCGGCTGTCACTTGCCTTCTACAGCATCTTACAAAAGATGAGCCGGATAGATATCCTGCCGAACGTAGGAGACTTCCGCCTGCTCGACCGCCGCTGCGTACTGACGTTAAGACACTTGCGCGAACAGGAGCGCTATACCAAAGGACTATTCTGCTGGATAGGCTACCGGAAGAAAAGCATAGAATTCGACCGGGGCGACCGCCTTGCCGGACACTCCTCATGGAGTTTCTTCAAACTGCTGAACCTGGCAATCGAAGGAATCACCTCCTCTTCCACCGCTCCCCTGCGCATTGCCACCGTTTGCGGTATCCTCTGTTCCATTTCCAGCTTTATCTACGCCATCTATTTCCTGATAAAGACCATCATATACGGCGACCAGGCCGCCGGTTTCCCCACCCTGATAGTCGTTATTCTATTCTTGGGCGGCATCCAACTGTTCTCATTGGGCGTTATCGGAGAGTATATCGGACGTATTTTCAAAGAGACCAAAAGACGCCCTGCTTATATCGCATCGGATTACAATGAGAAGAAGTTGGGATATGACGAATAAATTACTATCGCCCGCTAATTTCCGTATGGCTAAAGAGGCGGTTGCTCACTTTTCCGCTTCCGCCACAACTGATAACAGTTGAAAATGTTTTGCTACATATTATATCTTAACTAACCTATCAAACTGATTATCATAGAAGAATTCCACCTATTACCAACTGTAGGTAACCAAAGGCTATTACCTGCCCCAAAAAGAAGCAAGACTTTTGCCTTACAATAGCTTTTTCAGTTCCTCAATGTCCGGCAAAGCGTTACGAAGCCGTTCCGGCATATCTTTAGAAGCACGGTATGTAGCAACTCCCATCGGCTTGTTATAATCACGAACGGCAAACTCTACAAAGGTCTGATTCATTTCTCTGCAAAGGATTATGCCGATAGAGGGATTCTCGTGCGGCTTTCTGATATATGTATCTAAGGCGGATAGATAAGTATTCAACTGCCCCAAATAAGATGTACGGAATTTTCCTGATTTCAACTCGACCGCGACCAGAGAATTAAGCTCCCGATTGAAAAAGAGCAAATCAATGAACATTTCTTCCCCTGCAACCTCCATGCGAT
>OBKS01001586.1_pt1 | contig 15440 bp, 17 predicted proteins | sample 1517381 | NCBI WGS metagenome assembly OBKS01 (sample SAMN04571686, study PRJEB22368) | human gut metagenome | biome: human gut; material: stool | host: Homo sapiens | place: Luxembourg | collected 2012-08-03 | reverse complement strand
TATGACTACCCGCGATATCTCTGCCCATCGGAAATCTGTTTACGGTGTAGACGCTTCTGCAGAAATGATATCCCACATGACGGATAGAATTCTCCCTATCGCTAAGGAATGGCAGAATCGTCTCCTTGAGAAGAAGTATGCAGTAGTCTTTATGGATGCTGTACATTTTCATGTGCGGCAAGACAGTCAGACCGTTAAAAAGGATGTATATGTTGCCATTGAATTTGCTTAAATGGATGCAAAGAAACCCTGTGCATGTGGCTTGTCGGTAATGAAAGTGTCAAGTACCGGCTTGGTGTTTTGAATGAGATTAAGCACCGTAACGTGGAGGATATCAAGATTGTATCCGTAGACGGGCTGACCAGATTTGGTGATACAATTGATGTAGTGTTCCCTCCGACAGAGATTCAGCGTCCATCAGGTACGTTACACTACGAAGTTTGTGAACTCCAAAGATTTCAAGCTCTTTGTAAAGGATTTGAAAGAAGTCTATCAGGCTGCAACAGATGAACTGGCGCTAGAAACCTCAACGCACTTGAAGAGAAATGGGACAAGAAGTATCATTCTTCCGTAGCCTCATGCGTAATAACCGGTCACAGCTGTCCACATATTTTAAGAGTATCCGCCTGAGATGCGAAAATCATATTCACCACGAATGCAATAAAGAAAGATTTTTAACCATTAGCTCCGCAAAGTGACAAAGTCAAAAACCACCTTTCACCACGGACGACGCACTCTTCAATATCCTGTATTTGGCCATGTATGATATCACAGAAAAATGGTCTGGAACCAGCTGAAACGGAGGACAGATCTTAGACCAGTTGTGCATTTATTTTGAGGGTAGAATTTTGTGTAAAAAACAACATGTCGGGAGTTCAAATCCCCCCGACACCATAAACTCAATATTTTTTAATCTAAGAGATTTGCACAAAATAATTTACACTCTCTGCAACTGAGCAAATATACTTATACATAGCAACAATTTCCTTGTTTGTCATCTGTTCCAATGCAATATCCTCCCTACGAAGTGTTACAAGATATTCTTTTAAAATTTTCTTACATTTTCGCTTCGTTAACAAGATTCCCTTTATATTATAAAACCTGATTATTGAATATTGTAATGCATTTTTTATTTTTTTATCTCTCTGTTCAAATATTTCTCGCAAAATATAAAGCCCGCCTTCATCAACCAATTCTTTTTTTGATTTAGGAATAAGTTTAATAATAGATGAAAGAGTTTTAGGTGGGGGCAAAAAAGCGTCTTCTGGCACATCGCATATCTTTATTGCACTAAAATAGCAATTTGTTAATAAGGCCAATTTACTATGTAAAAAAGTATTCGTAACATTTTTAGCAAAAGTTGCACCCACAATTAGAGTAATACTTTGACAAGGAATATCTTTAATTTTTTCAATAAATGGTTCTGTTATTTGATAAGGCAAACTGGCTACTACTTTATCAATTTTACAAAGTTTTTTTACTTTCAAGAAATTTTCGAAATAGATTTCAACATTATAGTATTCATTCTTCACTTCTTGAAGTTCGTTTTTTGTACTATTATCAATCTCGTAAGAAACTACTTTTTTGACTTGTTGTGCGATCCTTTTAGTAATACGTCCATCACCGGCTCCAACTTCTAAAACTACATCCTCTTTTTTCAATTCCGCACTTTCAATTAGTAATAATAAATATTTTTCATTTTCCAAATAATGTTGACCAAACGATTTTATATTCATAATATAAAAATAGCCACTTTCTCTATCGTTAATTCATCTATAATTGCTATATCTTTTCCACCAGTCAGTAACACTACTATTTTTTATGAAATAAAATATATTAAATTAACTACTGATAAGCTTTGCAACATATTCTGAAATTTTACTTATTGAATCGTATTCAGTCATGTTCATAATTTCATTATTAAATTCTATGTTATAATACATTTCCAGTTTAACTATTAGATTTACATATTTTATTGAATCCATTCCTAAATCAAATAAATTTTCTTCATAATTCAATTCAAATTTATTCATTTCTTTATCCATAATACTAATAACAAATTTTAAAATTACATCCTTTATTTCTTCTACATTTTTCATTGTTTATTCTCCTAATAAAGTCGACTTACTCGTTTGTCGAAATATAAGCCTATAAGATTTACTAAAAATTCTTCTTACTTAGATAATATTTTCTTTATGCAGATAGTATAATACTACTAGCCATAAACAATAATATTTGAATACACTGGCACACTTGGGTCCACACATCATATGTATTCGCGGTCAAGCAGCAATCCATTATTTATGATCAAATTTGGCTAGGAGAACAGCCTATTTATGCCTACTCATGTATAGATCCTTTCGCGACATAACATTTTTGCTAACTCTCTTTGACCGGAATATTGACTCTATTTAAACAGGATTGGCTACTCTACCGCACATAAATAATTTTGAGAAGAAAACAGGAATCTACCTATGCAGCCAAGCAAAGAAAGATAGTAATATTACTGATCCCAAATCTATATACACTTATATAAAAACATCTCATATAGACGCAATTTATACAGACCTTCAACCTAAGTTACACTGTTGATGGTTAAATGCTACTTTGTGGGTAAATATAGTTATTTTATTCGAATAAATAATTATTCTATGTATTTTTTCCTTTTGTATTATAAGTCTATTTTACTGATTGCTCTGCAAAACAGACTATTGTACTTAGCTATTTACATAATAAAGTTTTGTTTATAAATTAGAAATCCTCTGCGCACTTAAGAAATACAAAATAATTCAATTATAAAAACTTACTAAAAAGTGCTTACCCTAATAATCTGTTTTTTCCGTATTTATTATAAGTATTTTCTTTCCTTCTAAATTTTCAATCTTATTTTTTTCAAATACCTTATATCCTGAATAACCTGTAGATCCTGTTGCACCTGTTTCTATTCCATAGATTTCTAATTCTTTCTTACCCAACATACATTCATAATCACTTATGCATAAGCATCCATAAGTACCATTCAAAATAAACGGCCATGCATATTCTGATGGTGTCCCACATTTCAAACCATTCATTAAAGTGTCACTACCGTTGATTCTTATCAACTTACCGCGACATATTGATTGCTGAACACAATTATATGTTTCTGGTTCGACACTAATTATCTTACATTCTTTGTTTCCAATATGTATGTTATATAATATGGCTGCGGCTAGTAAACCACCTACCCCTGTTGGAATAAACATATAATCATAATAGTTTCTGCTTTCTAAAAACATAGTACAATATCCAACAATTACATTTCGGGCGACCTCTTCCATAAATTTTCCTCGGATAGCTGTATCCAGAACTAATTTAACATTGTTTCCAATACTAAATTGAATGGCACTATTGACACACTCATCATAATCACCTTCGCAAAAGACAATTGTTGCATTATTTTCTGCTATTTTATCTATATAATATTGCGGTGTACTATGCGGTAAATAAACTTTACATTTTTGATTAATTAATTTACAAAAATAAGATACAGCTATTCCAAAATTACCGTCAGATGCTGTCACGAAACATACTTTTCTTTGCTCAAAATAATCACACAACCCTTGAAATCCATTACCATTACATTCCTCTTCAAACATTTTATATATTGCATAACTAACACCTAATATCTTGAAAGAACCTGTATTTAAACGCTTTGCCTCATCTTTAATGTGTATTCCAGCGTAAATCTCTTTTTCAGGTGTACTTTTATAATACTTAGTCATCCCTTGATGAAATTTCATAGCCTCTTCCAAAGCACTGTTCAAATTATGTGGCAATACACAATAATTTCTATTGTAATTCCAAAAATTTACATTGTTCTTTTCCTCTATAATAAAAACAACCTCCCATTTTAATAGACATATTAATTCTTATAGATATTTAATAATTTTTCTTTGCAAATTTTTCCATTCGAATTGCGTGGAAATTCGTTTACTTTAATCCATTTATTTGGAATCTTATATAGTGGTAAATTTTTTTTACAATATTCTCTCAAAAAATAATCTATATTATTCCTTTTGCTATACAGGCTATAAAAGCATATCAGTTGCGTATCATTATATACAACGCAACATTCCTTAATATCATCAAAGCAATCGATAACATACTGTATTTCACCTAATTCAACACGATAACCATTTATCTTAACTTGTTCATCCTTGCGTCCAATAAAATATATATTTCTGTTCTCATCCATCACAACAAGATCTCCAGTCATATAAACCAATTCATTACTCTCTGGAAATAAAGGATTAATAATTAACTTTTTTTCTGTTTCTTTTGTGTTGTTCCAATAACCATTAAATAAACTACTTCCTCTAACAACTAATTCTCCAATCTCCCCGCATTTACATTCTTCTTTACTCTCGTTTAATATTAAAAACTGTTCATTTTCAATTGCATTACCAATTGGTATATCATTATCATGATTTAGTTTGGGTATTTCGTAGAAAGTGCTTGATGCAAAAGTTTCAGTTGTTCCATATCCATTAATAAATACAATGTTAGGATACACCTCTTGTAACTTCCTAATTACACTAATAGGGCACTTTTCATAACCTACATAAATCTCTTTTAATGAGGATAAATTATAATTTGAAATATATTCTAAATTATCAGCCATTAAATATAACTGTGAGGGACCGCAACCAAAATTTGTAATTTTATTATTCTCAATAAATTTAATAAAATTTCCAAACGTAGCATCTCTTTCTTGAATATATATTTTTCCACCACTAACTACACTTGGCAAAACTTCAGTAAGAAAAGGATCAAAAGATATTGGGGTTCTACAGAGCGTCCTTGTTGTCTTGTTATGAAATTTTTCGTTTTGAGTTACTGCTTCAACAAATGTCATTACAGCTCTATGCGAAACCATAACTCCCTTGGGCAATCCGGTAGTTCCCGATGTAAATGCAATATATAACAAATCATTACTTATAATGTTAACATTTGGTAATTTATCGCTTTCTTTAAGATATTCTGACAATCCATCTTTAATTATTATTTTCTTGCATTTTGCACCTTCAAACTTTTCAAGATATATATCATTACAAATAATTAAAGTAGGTGTAACCTCAAATAAAATTTTCTCAACATTTTCCTTAGATTGTGTTTTATCGATGGGTACATATATTGCTCCTGTTTTTATTACTCCAAAAACAACAGTAATTGTATCAATATGTAAATCCATCATAATGACAACACGTTCGCTTTTCCTAATACCCTCACGAATAATATAATTAGCGAATTTATTCGATTCTTTTTCAAGCTCATTATGTGTTATCATTCGAGATCCTTCATTCACCAAAGCATTTTTTCCGTTTTTTTCTAAATAATAATTCAATAATCGATTAACACATTTCATTTTTTTATTTTAAAGATATAAATAATCTTTTCCTTTCTACCACAATATAGATATAGTAAATGCCTTTTGAACCGATAATAAGTTGTCCATTTTGCTACGTAAGCTGATAAAAAGGTATTTCAAAAGTTCTACTGCTAGTCCTACTTTATATTTTGCACCATAATTATAAAGCTTTTGTCAAACCACAGTTCCGGCATTTGAAAAATCCCGGACGTTACCTTTTTATTGTGACAAATGAGTTATCTGTTTCATATAGTTTAATTTCATATAAATTTACATTTATATCTTTAAATTCTCTTTCTAGTTTTTCCCAAAACAATAAGCACATATTTTCAGCAGTTGGGATTTCTTCCATCAAGTCATTAATCAAACTATGGTCATATACATCAACTATTTTTTCACGTATTATTTTTTTCATTTCAACAAAATTTACTACCATGCCGCTTTCTCTAATATTTCCTTCTACTGTAACAAATAATTTATAATTATGTCCGTGCAAATTTTTACACTTACCAAACCATTGTTCATTAACTTCTTCTGTTTGTTTTTTTGAGTTTAACATATGTGCTGCTTCAAAATTTAAATTTGTAGTAACTAATACCTTCATTTTTGCCTCCTTTACCTGTGCTATATATTTTCTTACTTAACAGTACTAAAACAATTTAAAATACTATCTTTTTACTTTGTTGTACTTTTCTATTACCCATTCATTATTATATACAGTATCTATATAACTATCTCCTCTATCAGGAAAAATGGTTACTACGCTACAATTGTTAGTAACATTGTAATTATCAAAATATTTTTTTATTCCGGCTAATACCAAACCAGAAGAGCCACCTATTAAGTAATTTTTCTCTGTAAATGAATGACACATATTAATAGCATCAATCTCATCAACAAAAATTACTTCATCAATACATGCATAATTTAAATTTGAAGGTCTGATACTCGAACCTGCACCAGGAATATATCTTTTTTTTGCCTCACTTCCAAAAATAATAGAACCATTTACATCAACACAAACTACTTTAGTATTCGGGGAGATTTTTTTTATCCTTCTTGAAACACCTGAAATACTACCGGCTGAACTTATCGCCATAAAAAGATAATCAACATCCTTAATTTCATCAATAATTTCATCTGCGATACATTCATAACTCTCAATCAGCATTAAATTATCATATTGATTAATCCAATATGCATCCTTATTTTTCTCCAGAAATTTTCTTACCTCGTTAATTCTGCTAATTAGATATCCACCGTATTTGTCAGCTTTATCAACCATAATAATATGTGCACCTAGAAGTTGTAGTATTTTAAGATTATTTCTATTAATATTAGGATCCACTACACAATAAAATTTCAACCCGAACGCGTTACAATAAAAAGCTAATGCTATCCCCATATTTCCGGAAGAAGATTCTATTACTTTTCCATTCTCTTTTAATTTTCCGCATTCAATAAGTTTAGATAAAACATTTTTTGCCGCTCGATCTTTAATGCTTCCTGCTAAATTACATCCTTCATTTTTTATATATAACTCTATATTCTCAAATATACTATCTACCTTTAATAATGGTGTCTTATAGTTCATAAACTTTACATTTATCATAATTGTCCATTTTCCTTTTTGGCTTTTTCATACATATATTTGCCTACGACAACATCAAATATTGCCAATCCCATAGGATTAAAAAAAAGTGCTTTCTCATAATTTATTTTTTCACAGTACAAATAATCATAAATATCTATACAATCATTCTCCTGTATTTTCCCACTTTGAAATAATTGTTCTATATTTGTTTTTTCTCTATTTATTTCACACCAATCATCAATAAGCATTGTGGTATCATTTACATTTATATAATTAATATCAAAATCTCTTAATGATACATTCATAGTCAATTTACCTTTTCGTGGTGGACGGTTTAAATATGGTTTACATGCAGTTGTGCAAGTTATTAATATATCTGATTGTTCATATACTTCTTCCCATGAATTACATACATAACTTTTTTCATTATATGTATCAATATCTCTCAAATCATATAAGTATATTTTTTCAATTTTCTCTTTGAATAATAAATAACACATTTCTTCATGTTTTTTTCCAATTGGTCCATATCCGATAATTCCGACTTTCACTTGTTTATAATCATTGTCTGCAAAATATTTTTTTAAAATCATACCTGAAACAGATGCCGTTCTATAAATACTCAATTCCGGCGAATTTATAATACACAATGGTTCTCCTGTCTCAGTGCTATTTACTACAGTAACGCAATTTGCTCTTCGGTTATTACTATAAATATTCGAAGGAAAACTTGAAATCCATTTAATTCCACAAACATTAATATTTCCTCCGACATATGCCGGCATAGCAATAATTCTATTCTGTTCTTCTGGAAATTTAAGATACGGTTTTAGTGGTTGACATATTTTATTCTCCTTCTTTAAAACAACCACCTGTTCAAGTTGCGAAATTATACCTTCAAAACTATCCTTTAATAATTCTTTTGCTTGTTCATCTTCTATATATATCATTTTGTTAATCCTTATCTTAGACATTCTAATAATTCTTTTTTTTCTTCAGCGCTAACATTTCCAACTATTACCTTAGTAAATGTGTCACAGTCTTTTTCTACCCCTCTCATCATAATACACATATGTTTGGCTTCCATAGTTACTATTACTGCCTTTGCATTTGTTACTTCATAAATTGCATTAGCTATTTCCTTGGTAAGTCTTTCCTGAACTTGCAGTCTTCTTGAAAACATATCAACAATTCGAGGTATTTTACTTAGACCGATTACCTTTCCATTTGAATTAGGAATATAACCAACCGAGCACATACCAAAAAAAGGTAAAATGTGATGTTCGCATAAACTATAAAATTTAATATTTTTTACAACTACGATATCTTCACATTTAACATCAAATAACGCACCATTGACTATTTCATGTATATCTCTATTGTAACCAGAAACTAGATACTCTAACGCTTTCGCAGCCCTCTCAGGTGTCTTTATAAGTCCATCTCTATTTACATCCTCATTAATTTCAATTAATAAATTCCTATAAATATCCTTTAGCATACGTTCTCCCTTATTCAATTCCTATAATCTTATGAATTTGCAAACTTAATCTATAATCAGAGTTCTCAGAAATCATTTCGACACAATTACTAATCATTGAGTTTTTATTACTTTCAGGCTGCAAATAAACATAATCATGCTTAACATTTGATGAAACTGCATCTATAAACAAATTCATTTCTTCGCAACTCTTATCTACAACAAATTTTAGTTCATTTACCTCTTTTATATTTACCTTTTCATTCTTGGGACTACATGTAATCCAATCCAAATTGTAGTCGATTTTGTTCATACCATTAGTTTCAATTGAAACATAAAAATTGTTTGATTTTAAGAGATTTACTAAATCTGTTAAATTTTGTGCAGTTGGCTCACCACCAGTTATAACTACCATTGCAAAAGGAGCAAATTTGATAACTCTTTCTAAAATTTCTTGTTCTTCTAATTCTTCAGAATCATCAAACTTCTCATCACAGAATTGACATCGTGGAATCATATTACATCCTGCAAGCCTTATAAAGACAGCACTCTTCCCACAATTATACCCTTCCCCTTGAATAGACTTAAAAATACCATTTTTACATACCGCATATTTCACAGTTCGCACCTTGTATAATTATTAAGTATTAACAACTACACATTCCTTTCTTTTTTACTACAATATAATTATTAAACCTGAACAGATCATGCTAAATCATTATCCAATATAATATGATTATTAAACACCATTAGTGATAACGAATTCTGTCCAAACAATTTCAGTGCTTGTTTAACGCTATAGACAATTGGTGTATCATTGTTCAGTGAAGTATTAATTATAATAGATTTTCCTAGCTCTTTTTTTATTTCTTTTAACTGCCTAAAATATGTTATATTTTTATCTTCCGTAACATATTGAGGTCTATATGTATTATCAATGTGCAAAATCGAACTTATTTCATCCAAATATTGCTCTGCTTTATAAGCAACATTCATATATTCGTTAAACATTTTCACATTATTATTAAGAAAACCAAAATCTTCTTTTAACATACTTGGTGCAAGAGGTCTTCCTAATTCTCTATTCTTAACTTTTGCATTTATAATATCTCTTTTTCCTTTATTTGCACTACTAATTATTGAACGATTTCCTAATGCACGTGGACCCCATTCATTTTTTCCTTGGAAGACTGCAACAATACCATCTTTTGCAATTTTTTCTGCTATATATTTTTCTGCTCCTTCAACATACTTATATCGAATATTATTATCTTTCAAGTATTGTATTATTTCACCGTCATCCAACTCCACTCCTAAATATGAAGTAAAATCATGCGAGATAATTGATTTATATCCTAATTGTTCCGCAAGTTCTAATGCGCTTCCCAACGATACACCAGCATCTCCTGCTGCTGGTTGCACAAACATTTGTTCCACCTCATTCAATGTTAGTATTTTTCCATTATTGGTACAATTTAAACCTACACCACCTGCTATACAAACATTTCGAAGCCCTGTTTTATTCAACCATTTTTTTATCTCCAAAGTAATTTTCTCTTCTAACGTACTCTGAACAGATGCAGCCAGGTTTTTATAATCATTTGAATAGTCATAAAATGAATCCGGCTTTGAACTAATCATTCCTAATTTCATTCTTTCTTCAAATAACATTAACCATGTTCTAATCATTAAATCTTGATTTTCAAAAGAACTTAAATTATTGATATTTGTCAGTCTTTGCACAGATTTACATAATTTTTCAAAATCCTTACTAGGACTCAAGTCATTTTCTGCAAAAGACTCCATCAGTTGTCCCTTGTATAAAGGCTTTCCATATGCTGCCAACCCCATTGTTTTTCCTGACTCATTCACTCTAAATCCCAATGATAAATTAGTTGCTTCAAATAGAAAACCAAATGATGTATTAATTGGTGATTTATATAAACATTTTAATTTAGTATCTTCCCCTAACCAAATACTAAACGCCTCCTCCTCACCACATCCATCAATAACCACAACTAGTGCTTCACTAAATTTAGACACTCTATATGCAGAAGCTGCATGAGATAAATGATGTTCTATATAAGTTATTGGTATTTTCTTACTAATTTTTTTCCCTGAAAAAAGTATATTAAGCAATTCCTTGTCATTAGCAAATGGAAATTGTCTATTTATTAATTTATAAAGTTTTGGATAATTCCATCCTATAGCAATATCGTCTATATCATCAGGAGTCAATGATGTCATCTCCAAAATTTCTTTTATTGCTTGCGTTGGAAATCGGTCATACGCACACTTTTTTCCTGTAACCTTTTCCTCTTCAAGTGCTACTATAATCCTGCAACTACTTTTTGTAACTTCGATTAACGCAGCAGACGCATCATGACCACTTTCGATCCAACCATTTACCCCAAGTATTAAGTGACCATTTTTCTTATATTCCATCTTTTTCATTGATATTTCCTTCCTAATTTTTCACATTACAAATTTATTAATTTCTCAGAGCCTTAACTCTAATATATTTTTTTGCTTTATCACATCCCTAATGCTAGCACTTTTTGAAAAAGGTAAACTGGATTTAAATAATGGCGGCAAATGTTTTTGAAAAGCACATGCTATTTGAAGAAGTATCATCCAAAATATTGAATAACACTGTTCATCAAATGAAAGTTTATTAATTTTTCCGCTTTGATAAATATTATTAATTTCTCGCAATGGTTTCCATTCTTCTTTTGTTCTTTTGATGCGTATTGCTTTTCCAAATCCGTATAAGAATGCATCTTTCAAATCTTTTTTAAATGCTATTTTTTCGTGATAAAATGTGGCGTCAGTATACACTACATCAATCTTTTCATTAATTATTCGATTTGCAAATTCTGCATCGGAACACCATACTGTATCAACCGCGAACATGAAATCATCTTTAAGTCTCAGAAAAACATTTCTATTTATAATAATTGCAGGAATATATGGTTCAATAGTGTTTGTAGTATTTACTAATCTTGCTTTTCGTATAATTCTGTTTGTACTATCAAACAAAATTTTTCCTTTAACAATCAACTTATCACCCATAGCATTGACCATTTTATTAATAGAACCTTTTTGACAAATCATATCCGTGTCTATAATAAAAATATTGTCATATGTTGCATTTTTGAAACCTTCATTGTATACATGTCCAAGATTGCAATATTCTGTTTGTATAATATTAAACAGGAACTTCTCTTTAAACTTTTCCTTAACTTCTTCTACCTGTTTTATTACTAAATCTGTTGGATTATTTAAAACTATCAGTAATTCAACTTGATGCATTTCGTTATTAAAATAATCTATGCTCTGAATCATATTTATCATTCGTAGATCTGAATGGTTTGGAATCAAAATCGAAATATTCATTTTACTTATGTAGAGTGTTTTTAAAACAAAAACACCCTATTTCCTTTCTCATTAATTAGTACTAGAATCTAATACATTCAGATACTGCAAGCCATTATTTTTTTAATCTATGCACAAAAATCTTTGCTAATTGATATTTTCTGTCGTTTTCATTTATTGTGTTATAGAAGTTAATGATGTCATATTATTACTTTTCAAACAACTCTACATTCCCCTTCTTTATCAAAAAAGCTTCTGCATAATGTAGGTGCGATATTGCACCTCTATATTGGTTCAGTCCTCTAATGGCAAAAGCATAATCAAAAAAATTTTTCTGAGAATTGTACATTCTTATTGCCTCACATTTTATATCTATAAATGCTTCAATGTCCTCGTAATAATTAGGATTATGTATCGGTTCCCACACTTCATATTCAAGAATATACTTTGCAGTTCTCATTTGTTTTTTTGATATTAATTGATATGTCTCTGAAGCCAACCAAAAAGCCTCGTTAAATATTTCACTTACTAATCGATGCTCTCTATCGCCTTCCTTTTGATGTGGAATATAAATTACATCTGGCTGAACTTTTTGAAGTATTTCAATCACTCGATTCAAAATATCTGTATTGTAAGACAATTTCCTGTCAGGTATGTCCAAATAGTAAGCCGTTATTCCCAAAAAGGACATTACCGCTTCTGCTTCCTGTTTTCTATTTTTCTTTAACATATCAGCAATTTTTTTATCTGAAATCAAATTTGAACCATCAGTAAAAAAAACTACTACTACCTCTCTACCTGCACCTATATGTTTCAGTATGCTACCCCCACATCCAATTACTTCATCATCCATGTGTGGAGCAAACACCATAACTTTATTAATTCTATTTTCCATTATATTAATCAACTCCATCTTGACTATATATCACAAAATTCATCTAACTCTAATGCATAGGGAATAGGGTCTACCATTTTATTTTTCTTGAATGCATTAATGCGATTCCTACAGGGTTGGCATTCCGCACAAGCCAAGTCATCTCTTGTTACACAAGTCCATGTATATTCAAAAGGTACACCAAGTTCAATTCCTTTGCGCACATCATCTTCCTTATTTGAATAATTAAGTGGTGCATATACTTTCAAATTTTTTACTAGTTTAGTAGAGACCTTTATTAATTCATTTAATTTTTCATAATATTCTGGACTGTTATCTGGACAAATCCAGGGACCTGCTTCACTTCCTGTAAAAATTGCCTCTGCGCCTAATACTTCTGCCCATGCAATACATGCTGAAAGAATTACGGTATTCCTATATGGTACATAAATTAAATGATCATTTTGCTTATCATTAATATCCTTATCTGTAATAATAGAATTACCTAATTCGCCAAGCCATCCCATATTTACAATTTTATGTTCCACCACACCCATTTTCTCTGCTAATTTTTTTGCATTTTCCATTTCTTTTTTTAAATTTTTTTGTCCATAAGCACATGTTAAAAAGTATAATTCATATCCTTCTTTTTTAGCTATTGCTGCGGCTACTGCACTATCTATTCCTCCACTTAATGCAATAATTGCTTTCTTCATCATCTAAACTCTTCTCTCCATCTTTTATATAAAATTGTATTACAGGCTCCAAACACATGTTATTATCGCTTTATATATGGTATAGGATCTTCTATTCCAATTTCCTTAAATGCTTCTAATCGTGCTCTACATGCATCACAAACTCCGCAACTAACACCATTATTATCCACTTGATAACAAGACCTCGTTAATGAAAAATCTACTCCAAGCTCTAATCCTTTACGTATTCTTTCCCTCCTAGATGTATTGGTAAATGGAGCAATTAGTTGCAGTGTTTTAGCTTCATTTACCGTACAATTCAGTCCTACATTAATCAGTTCTTGATATTTATCGATGAATACCTTCCTAGTATCGGGTCTTTGACCTTGATAGTCTTCTCCAGACACACCAAGATAAATCCGATCCACACCTAGGCTCTCGGCTAGCGATGCCCCAAAACTTAAAAATATAATATTTCTAGCCGGCACATATGTATTTTCAATAGATTTTTCACTCTGAGTTACGTCGCTTGTATTAGAAACTAAGGACGATTTAATAAACTGTTGAACATCAACTTTAATAATATAATGTTTCTCAACATTCATCCTTTTTGCAATGATATCGCTCTGTGTTAACTCATATCGATGTCTTTGTCCATAATCAAAACTTACTGTATATACCTCATTACATTCCTGTTTTGCCATTGCCAATGTTACTGTAGAATCCATTCCTCCGCTCAATAAAACTAATGCTTTCATCCAACACTATCCTTTCTTTATATTCTGATAATTTTATATCTGCTTTTCCCTACAAATCTATTTAGTAATAATTATCTGAAATAATAAAATTAAAACTATGTCAAATATCAAGAAGCTTATATGTCCCCCCTTCCTCTTGCAGACTAAATATTAATAAAGTTTTTGAAACAATTCTCTTTACAAAATATAACTTTTATAAAGATTCGCACGGACTCAATAATATAATCGGCAAAACTGATTTTCTTACATTCCATTTATTTGATAATAAATCAATGAACATATTGCATAAACCAACTACTGTTCCTATTACATATACCATTTGATATTTTCTGTTTAAAATACTTGCTGTTTATCACTTTGCATGTGAAGTACTTTAATTTATATGGTTGAGTAGACAACTTTATATTTCTAATCGCTCTAATAGAACTAGCAAGATTTTTATTCTTTATTTTTGTATTAAAAACAACAAACAAAATTATCCTTATAATGTTTCCCATAATCCGTAAACAACTCCAAACACTTGTCAAATTTTGTTATTGGTGTATATCTTTTCTCTGTTTTTTACTCTTAAAATACAAATGTTCCCTGCATAGGCCACAGTGAACCACACCATAGTTCACCCGACCTACGCAGTATCCCCTTTGTGCTTACTTTATGATTTCAAACAGCAGACTACTTCTGCCACCATTATCACGCCAGCGCTGTTTTTTGCATATAAATCCGTTTTCCTCCAAATCGCTGATGGCACGTTTTACGGTGCTGACAGACAGATGCAGTTCTCTGGCAATGGTACCGATTGCCGGATAGCAGGTTCTGCCTTTATTGGCACAGCTCTCCAGATACAGATACACCGCAATGGCTCTATGTGGCAGATTCATCTTATAAATTTCTCTTTTGCTCACCTCTCCTCCTAATCTTCTGTGCGTAATGTCTGCCGTCGTCTTTTTGCAGGAGAGGGATCCTGATTCTGTTGCATGCCTCCACTTCTGACTGCAGAATTGTTTTCTACATTTTCGCCACTTTCCATGCAACACATATATCTGCGGATAATCTCCTCTTCTATTTCTCGCTTGTCTGCATAAGCTACTTTTCGTGCCGCCTTTTCCTCGACTTCATACGGTTTTTCAAAGGTGATGCCCCATTTCAGAAAAAGCTTCAGCTTCGTGCGCATCGGATGGGCTCCTGTCTTGGCTACGATAAAATTTCCTTTCGGCAGAGACTTTAATTCATCCGCAGTCATCACAGATCTCTGCA
>OBKS01001573.1_pt1 | contig 15540 bp, 8 predicted proteins | sample 1517381 | NCBI WGS metagenome assembly OBKS01 (sample SAMN04571686, study PRJEB22368) | human gut metagenome | biome: human gut; material: stool | host: Homo sapiens | place: Luxembourg | collected 2012-08-03 | reverse complement strand
AAGTTTCAACAATGGAATAATTATACGAAGTAGTTTAGTTTGACGAGGAAATCTGAAACATGAAAGTAGAAGAACTAATCAAAATGTTAAGCTAGACGTCTAATTAAGTTTAACAAAAATAAAAATAAAAATTATGCTTAATCATGTGAATACAGTACTTATCGGTACTGAAGCACCTGCATCTTATACGACAGTAGATGCATTAACAGAAGGTCAGATTGCATTATTTGATCAAAATAGAGCAATTGTAAAAGATGCAAACGGAGCAAAAGCTGCTAGTTCATTATACATCGGTGTTTGCGAAGGTAAAGAAGATGTTTATAATGTAAAAGGTGAAAAGTCTACAAAATCAATTATTCGTTTTTCAATGCCGATCATGAAGGGTTCTAAACCTAACATGGTATTTAGTGAATATGTAGCTGCAGCTGAGGATAAAATTGTAATCACCGCCACTGATGTTACTCCAGAAGTTGGACATCGTTATGTATTACGTTTAGTATACACTGACATTTATGAAGCACCAGGACAATTTACTCATACTTATGAAGTTATTGCAAAGAGTACTAGTGCAACAGATTTGATTACAGCTTTTAAAAACAAGATCAACAAACACAAAGAAGCTAGAGTAGTAGCAACTAGTTCAGCTGCTGTACTTACTTTGAATGCAAAAGAAATGCCGTATAATGAAGGTATTATGTTGGATTCAAATTATTCCCAAGTTTCTGTAGAAGCATTTATGTGGAAAACTATTCCTTCTGGGTTGTTGAGTAATGTAATGTATCCTATTGCTAATTTAACGATTGCTAAGACTCAAGGTACTCCTGGTAAAGGTAATCCGAAGATTGTTCGTGATCGTGAAAATGCAGCTCTTGGTTACAGAGGTATTACACATCGTGCAAATGGTATCTATCCGTACATTGCTCCTGAGTTAAAAGCCGATTTAAGTGCTACTTACGATACATTGTCTATCGAATGGGATAACAAATATCTTAGTGATGATAATCAATATATCAAAACAACTCCATTAGCTTGTGAATTGTATGTAAATGCTGGTGAACTTAATGACTCTGCATTTATGACAGCTTTAAAAGCTTTTGTAGAAGTTGCTTAATCAAAAAATATAATTCAAACCAAAAAGGGGATTGGGAGTAATATCCCTTTCCCCTTTTATTTTATATACGATTGATATGGAAATGAATGAATCATTGTATTATGCAGAAATAAAACTGCTAACTACGTATTGCCATAACTGCCTAGATAACAAAATGAAGGATAAAATAATGATGTTTCTGTTTAAGAAAACACTTTATGATAATGCTACTACTTTGAATCTTACAGATGATGCAGAACAGTATTATAATGAAATGCTGAATTTGCTTGATATGAGAACGTGTAATTGTACTATTGATGACTGTAAAAATTGTAAAGATGGATATTGCGAATTATGTAAATAAAGTTGGTAAATTGGTTAATCAGTCTACAAAGTACAATGTAAAATTGGATAGAGTTTCGATTACAAATCTAGTACTATTGTTGCATTTAGATAAATTAGCTAAATGGGCAGCTAATAATTTAAATGACGAAGAGTTTCCTATTACTCAGGACGACGTAGATAAAATTATAGGGTATCTTCATTGCTTAAAAAAACAAATGAATTTCTATCCAGAAAAAGATATTGATTCTGATTGTATATTAACTGAAGTAAAGGAACATATAATCCAAGAGTAATATGAATAAAAAGATATCACAATTTGAACTAACAACTAAACTGCAAGAGCAAGACCTCATTACCCTTGTACAAGATGGTAGTAATAAAAATATTACTAGTGGAAGTTTTACTACATCACTATCAGGTACATTTGCCACTAATGAGAGAGTAGATGCTGTAGAAGAAGATGTTGAGATACTAGATACTAAAGTAAATGATAATTATAAAGATCTTAGTAATAAGATAGTAGAAGGAGATACTAGTGTAACTACTAATCTTAATAGTACTATCACTAGTTACTATGATGTATTGAATAATAAGATCATTACTTTAGATACTAAGCATGACACCGATATGTCAGAGATTGGTGGTACTATGCAAGAATGGATAGATGATATTGATAATAGATCTACATTACAACAATTACAGGATGCTCTCAATAGACTTACTGTGGCTGAAAACACTATTACTGCTTTAGCAGAAGTAATCGCTAATGGCGGGGGTAGTAGTGGTGATGTACCAGGTTATCATACACAACCTTCTAGTACTATTACTTCTTTACAAGGATATTATAAAGGAATAAGTGCTGATCCCTTAGTAAGTACTGATACATTAAATCAAGCATTATCTAAACTTGAAAATCAAGTAGAAGCAGTTGCAGATGGATCTGGTTCTTTACCTGTAATCAAAATGGGTGAAAGTACTACACCTACTGATAGCTATATTTATACTGCCGGTAAAGTAAAACAAGACTATGTATTTAAAAGTGGGGATACTGTGCCTGGAAGAATAATATATACTACAGGTATACAGGGAGGGCAAACATTCCGTTCTGGTTGGGATGGAGTTGGAGCTAGTTTGTATCCATCAAATTCTAAATGGAATCTAGAATTAGATAACCTATTTGTTAGAGGTAATATGACAGTTAATGAATTAACTGTAAATGAAATAAAAGCAGTAGGTGGAGATATTTTAGTTACATTAGGTGATATGAAATGTATTAAAGTAGAGGAAAAAGTTAATGGATACAAATGTTACTTTGATACAGAAGATGGCACCAAGTATAATGAATTTATTGTAAACGACCAAGCAATATGTCAAAAATTTGATGGACATAATGTAAAAAGATATTGGAGAGCCGTAACAGAAGTAGGTAGTGATTATATATTACTATCTAAGGATGTGTGTGAGCCTGGTAGTAGTACACCTTCTGCGGATGATGAAATATTATTATTAGGTCATAGAGTAGAAGGAGATGCTGAATATGACAAGCAAATGGAAGATAGACGTAATGCTATTTTCATTTCTGCAAAAGGATCAAATGCTCCAAGGATTGCCTTTTACTCAGGAATTAATGATTTTACTTTGGAAGGCAAAGATAAAACAGTAATTGGAAAAGATAGTAAATTTGTTGGTACAATCACAGTAGTATCTAAAGATGGAACTGAAACTGGTATCCCTATTTATAGAGGTACGTGGTCAGTGGATAAACAATATTATTATTATGACTGTGTAACATATAATGGTAGTACTTGGATAGCTACTCAGGATAATATTGGCAAAGAACCGAAAGAAGGAAGCCCTTACTGGACAATTTATATTGCAAAAGGAGAAAATGGGCAAGCTGGTGATGATGTTGCAAAATGGGTAGAAATTGTTGGAAATAGAATGTTTTTATATGATTCCCCAGATTTTTCTGGTACTCCCACCCCAAATAATTTAGGATTAAATGCAAATGTATATGGAATTGTGCAACCATCATATCAGTGGACAAATGTAACGAATAATAGTGAAATCGTTGGCTATGGCAATTCCTTAATAGTTACACCTGATATGGTTGCTGATAGAACTGCTATTTTTAGATGTACAGTGACCGATAGTGATACTCAAGCGACATATTATGACGAAATACAGGTTGCTAAATTAGCAAATGGTGCTGAAGGTCTGGATGCATATTATATAGATTTAACAAATTATTCTGCATCTGTCCCATTTGATAGTTCTGGTACTATACTAATAGACCCATCTACAATATATACTGATGTATTTGCATATCACGGAATTACTCAGATACCAATTATTTCTATGACTGCCAAGTTTACTGAGGGTTTTGGTACATGTGAAGTTAAAGATAATAGAGTATCTTTGAAAACATTAACTTCTACTAGTGCAAGAATAACTCTTACAATTGAAGTAGACGAAGGTGTAACAGTAACTAAAGATTGGTATATTAACCAAAGTAAAAATGGAGAAGATGGTTTTAATGGAGAGGATGCCATTAGAACATATTTAACTGGAGAACAATTTTTTCACTATGCAGAATATGCAAAAATACCAACACCACAATCAATAACATTAAAAATGGATACTACATTAATGGATGTAGCTTCATATAAATGGTATTGGAAAGTATCTGGTACTTCTGAATGGACTCTATTAGAAGGAGAAACAAAATCTGAATTAGTTGTAGTCTATAATGGAATCTATTTTCAAACTGGTGAAGATGAGATTACGTTTAGATGTGTTGTAACTAGTGTCAGTGGAATGTCCTTTGAAGATATAATTACAATAAATAATGTTCGAGATGGAGAAAGTGCGTACAGAGGAGCGTTAGACAATGAAAGTATGACTGTTCCTGCAAACTACGAAGGTGTTGTTAGCGATTGGTCTCAAGCTACTACTTATGCTAATTTAAGAAGGGGTGGTACAAAATTTGCTAATACTGAATATACTTTAACTTCTTCTCAACTAAGTGGGGTAGGTACATTAAGTATAAATCAAGAAAAGAAACAAATTACTGTTAATAGCTCCAGTATTCCAGATAATTATGTTACTGTACAATGGCAAATAGATTTTGTGCATGAAGGAAAAACTGTAGATACAGTAGTGTTATCTTTAGTAAAAAACGTTACTGGTAAAGATGGGGATATTGGTAATTCTTCTATACAAATATATTGTAATACCAATAGTACTCCAACACGTCCTACTTTTACAGAAATGATTTCTTCCAGTGGTGGTACATCTGGATCTTTTGCTTGGTATCCAGATCCTACTAATAGTATTACTACTCTTACTTGGACAAGTACAGGTTATCTTAATCCAAATACAAATAAGATAGATTTATTACCTGATAAATCAGGGTATAGATGGACACAACCTGTAATTTTTTCTCCGTTGAATGGAGAAAATGGTTCAGATGGTAGAGGTGTGAGAAGTGTTACTATGCAATATTATAAATCTACTTCACCAACTTCCTTGTCAGGTGGAAGTTGGAGTTCAACTGCACCAAGTGCAGAGGATGGATATTGGATATGGACTAGATTATATATAGTGTTTGATGATGGAGATTATTCATATACAAATGCAGTATGTACTACAGGTGCAACCGGAAGTACTGGAGATTATGGTCCTGGTTTAAGTTATCGTGGTGAATACTCTTCTTCTACTAGTTATTCTTGGACAACAAACTCTCAAGGAAATGTGAGAGATATAGTAAAATACAGTGGTTCATTTTATGCAGTAAACAGATCTAAAAAAGGTGCTGGTGCGTTTAGTGGAAAAACTCCAAGTTCAAATGCAGGTACAGATGGTGGTAACTATTACTGGGTTAAATTTAATTCTTTTGATAATGTAGCTACAGATTTATTATTTGCAGATAAAGCAACCATTGCTGGTTGGGATTTTTATAATACCAATATTCAATCTCAATCTGGTACAATGCGATTAGATGGTAGAACAACTGCTGCTGTTACAAGTAAGATCCATTTAGCAATAGGATCTAATGCAGCATCTTCACCTGGGTCTGCACCATTTAGAGTAGATACTAATGGTGAATGTTACACATCAAAATTAAATGCAGTGGGTGGTACTGTAGGAGGATTTGATATTTCTGGAGGTAGAATGACAGGTTCTAATTCAGATAGTTATGGAAACAAGTTCACATTATCTCCTACTATGACTATGTATGGTAGTTATGGAATTCCTTCTGCTGCTGTTGGTTTTGGTTTGTCGGCGATTCCGGCAACCACTGGTCAGACATGCCCTGCAGTAGTATTAAATACTTTAAATAGTAGAGAAGGTGCTACAAATGGTTTTACTCTCATATTATATAATGGATCTGCTAGATATAGTAATACCCCACAACGTTGGTTAAATTGTCAACATTATACTAATTCAGGATGGGGATCTGGTTTTTCTGTAGAAAGTAGATACTTCGGAGATTCAAACAATATGGAAAGAACTATTGTCAATTTTGTTCAGTTACCTACTTTAACTCAACTAAAAAATTACGGTTTGGAGTCTAGTGATACTAGTTTTAATGTTAGGGTAAGTAATAGTGGATATTTATATATAGAAGGATAATATGGAACTTAATTTAAAGGAAAGAGCAATTATAATATACAACTTACTTTGGAAATATGATTCTTATGTTAATTTACAAACAAAAGAGTCTATTAAACAAAAAGTTGACTTTACAGAAGAGGAGCTTGAAGGGATTAGCCAATATACTGGTGTAGATGGTAATGTATATACACAGTTTAGTGGTGCTTTGGATCTAGAAACTACCCAAAACTATGAATTTACTGAAAATGAAATAATTTATCTTGCAGATAAAATAATGGTTTTAAATGCAACTAATAGGTTGAATGATGAGGGTATGTCGATGTATGAAAAAATTGAGAACATCTACTCACAAATACAAGCAGAAAAAGGGTTTACAAAAATAGGACCGTGGCAATATGCTAACGCAAAAGAACTAAATAATAACTATTACAATGGTTAAGAATAATGTATATTATGAGTGGTTTGCAAGTATAACCGTACCCAATCCAGATCAGGTTGGGTACTGGGTTGACTTGGGAGCAGATTCAAAAGGTAGAATAATTAAAGTTTACAATCGTGATATAGAAAAATGGGTTGTACTCTTTGATGTAAGTAAAGATGACTATGTACCACCATTTATTGGTTCTAATGGCAACTGGTGGGTAGACAATAGAGATACTGGAGTAAAAGCTACTGCAGAGGCTCCATATATAGGTGAGAATGATCATTGGTTTACTTATGATCCTATCAACAAAGTATATGTAGATACAGGTATAGAAGCTCGTGGTCTTAGTGCTTATGATATTGCGGTTAAGTTAGGTTTCGAAGGTAGTGAACAAGATTGGATTGATAGTTTAAGTAAAGCATCTGAAGATGCAGCTGTTGCTGCACTAGATGCAGCTAACAAAGCAAATGAAGCTGCAGATAAAGCCAATCAAGCTGTAGAAGAAATTGAGGGTATAGTTGATGATGCTATCGCTGCTACTGATAAAGCTGAAGAAATTGCTAGTAATCCACCAAAGATAGTAGATAATGATTGGTGGATTTATGACTACGATACTAAACAATATGTTAATACTGGTATAGCTGCTATTGGTGATGCTTTCACTTACAAGAAGGAATATCCTTCAGTAGAAGCAATGGAAGCTGATTGGGGTACTGCTGATGTAAAGTTAGGTGAGTATGTACTTATTAATACTAATAATGTAGAAGATCCTGATGATGCTAAAGTTTACTTAAAGACTCAAGAAGGCTGGAAGTTTATTGTTGACTTATCTGGTATGCAAGGTATTCAAGGTTGGTCAGCATATGAAGTTGCAGTAAAACATGGTTTCGTAGGTACTGAAGAAGAGTGGGTTCAGTCATTAAAACAACCTGCATTAGATGCAGCAGCAGAAGCATTAGAAGCTAAAGCTCAAGTAGAAGCTACTGAAAAAGCTGTTAAAGAAGCAGAAGCATTACGTGTTACTGCGGAACAAGGTAGAGTAAATGCTGAAAATACCAGAGTAAGTAATGAGAATACACGTATCTCTAATGAAGACAGTAGGAAAGTAGAAGAGTCTAAAAGGGTAACTGCTGAGAATGAGCGTATTGCTGCAGAGAACTCCAGAAGGTCTGAAGAGGATATTCGTAAAACTAATGAAGCTAATCGTATATCTGCTGAAAGTTCTAGAGCTAGTGCAGAAACATTAAGAGCATCTGCTGAAGTTGAACGCAATACAAATGAACAGAAAAGAATTGAGGAAGAAACAAAGAGAATCAGTTCTGAAGAGGGAAGAGTCGCAGCTGAAACCAAACGTGTAGATAACGAAGATGCTAGAATAGCAGCTGAAACAGCTCGTGATACAGCAGAACAGGAAAGGGAATCAAATGAAGCCACTAGACAGGCAAATGAGGCGTTTAGAGAGACTCAAGAGGCTGCAAGGGAAAAGAATACAGCTGATGCTATAACTGCCGTAAATGAGGCTAAAACAGCTGCACAACAGGCTACTACAAATGCAACTACTGCTGCTAACAATGCTAATACTCAAGCAGCAAGAGCTAAGGAATATGCAGACAATCCTCCCAAAGTAGGAGAAGATGGTTATTGGTATCTTTGGGATGAAGTTAATGATGTATATGTAAATACTGGTTGGCCATCCTCAGGTATTATCTTAAAAGGTAGTCTTGATAGTCCAGAAGATTTAGATACTATAGTAGATCCACAACTTAGTGATTCTTATATTGTTGGTACAGACTTATACTTCTGGAATGGTACAGAATGGGTTAACATGGGTAGATTCCAAGGACCTCAAGGAGAACCCGGTAAAGATGCTGAACTTAGTAAAGCAGCCATTGAAGCTGTGTTAGTAGGTGAAGTAACTACTCATACTCATGATACTAGGTATTATACTAAGGATCAAACTGATGCTAATATAAAGGTAGTAGCAGATGACCTTGCTAACAATTACTATAATAAATCCCAAGTAGACAGTAAATTTACTTCTGTATATATTTTCAAAGGATCTGTAGATACGATTGAAGATTTACCTACTGAGGGTAATGTCATTGGTGATGTATGGAATGTTCGTAAAAATGATACCAACTATGCATGGACAAGTGAGGGTTGGGATACATTAGGAGGTACTGCTGAATTAGCATCACTAACTGCTAATGGTTTGATGTCTAAAGAAGACTTTGCAAAGTTACAAGGTATTGAAGCAGGTGCACAAGTCAATAAGATTGAAACCATTACCAAAAGGGTACTTTTGAACGCTGTAGATAAGAATGTAACTATACCAGAGGATATTAAGATCTCAGATACTGAACCTACTGAGGAAGAGATCATGTGGTTAGATCCCAGTGAAAACTATGACTTTACATTTGATGGTTATAGTCAAGCACAAGCCGATGAGTTATTTGTAAAGAAGGAAGCAGGTAAAGGTTTATCTACTAAAGACTATACAGCTGAAGATAAAAAGAAAGTAACTAACTTAGGTAGTTATGTGTCTAATGCTACAGGTGCTACTGCTGATGCTAATGCTGTTGCTATTACTCTGGAAAAGAAAAATCCTACAACAGGTACAGCAGATAGTAGTGCAATAACTATTGATAAAGCTACTACTAGTAAAGCTGGTGTAATGTCTGCTGCTGATAAGACTAAGCTTGATGCTTCATTAACTGCTTCTGATAATATTGCAACTGCTACTAAGTTAGCTACTGCTAGAACTATATGGGGACAAGCATTTGATGGTAGTGCAAACGTTAGAGGTAATATAAGTGACGTGGATGATGTTTACATGAACAATAATAGATCTTTATATATAAAAGATACTAATGGGAAAAATATTAGTACACTGTCAATAAATGATCAAAATGGCTTCTATCTGGGTTTTGGTGCTAGCTCTAATGGCTACTTCTCGTGTTTAGACGGAAACACGATTTTATTTAGAACTGCTACTTCTCATACTGAAAGAATGAGGATAACATCTGATGGTAAAGTTGGTATAGGTACAATTGCTCCGGATGCTAATTTACATGTCTCTGGCGATAAATATAATATAAAATTAAACTCTACAACTGGTTCTACAGAAGATTCAACTTTTATATGGGGATCAAGTTCAAATAAAAATACAGCATGGAGAATCGTTGACAATCCTACCAGTGGGTTATGGTTACAGTATGGTGTTTCAGGTGCAGACACCCATAACATGACAATAAGTGGTATGAATGCCACTAATTTAAATGCACTTGAAGTAAAAGCAAAGAATTTAACTGTAAATGGTAGTAAAGTATGGCATGCTGGTAATGATGGTGCAGGTAGTGGACTAGAAGCTGATACTTTAGATGGATACCATGCAGGGTTTGAAAACTACAATGTAGCATTATATGCTAACTTCCCAAACTGGAGCACTTTGATTACAGATGGTTTACTAAGAGAAGATTATGCTACTGCCGGTCATCCTACTGTTGATTACTTACAAGCAATATGTAAGTGGACTATTAGAAATTATAAAAATAAAGCTAGTATAACTCTTCAAGGAAGAATAAGTCCTAATAGTCACGGCTGGTGTGTAATATCGTTGTATAGTAATAATGGATTTGATGAAACAACATTATTACCAAAATATTGTAGTGCACAATATAATGCGTTAAATGGAGAATCATATTTATTTGGTACATACAATGCAGTTTGGTATTGTAATCAAATTGTAACCAATAACAATCTAGAAGATACTCTAGCATATTGGTACGAAAATAATGAAACTGCTTCATCCACAACGTGTTTGACAGGTGGTAATAGAAATGTAATTGAATCATTAAGAAGTAAGTTTAAGAGATGTATTGCTAAACCATATGGAGATGATGCTGCATTGATTAGTTATTGTAATGAAAGTCATTCTAAGAAATGGCCAGATAATACAGACATAACTTATACTGGAAGAAACCAAGAAAACATGATGGTGCATTTCCCTAAATATTACCATAAAACTATTGAAAGAAGTCCTGGTATTTGGAGAACATATATATCTGAACAACAAATAGATAGTGATTACATTGAAGAACCTGAAAGATTAGTAGGAGTTTATGAAGCTTACAAATATTCAGATCTCAATTGGTTGTGTAGTGATGGAGGAGTAGAATCTACTCATTCACAAACATTAGCAACCTTTGTAACACAAGCTAAAGCAAATGGTTCAATGTGGGGTATACAGGATTATAGAATTCATGCAACAATAGCTAGAATGTTCTGTGCTTACTACAAAACTACTAACATTAGCACTTCTAATTCCGCAATACCTTGTTCTGGCGGTACTAAACTGTATAATGCTGGTAAAACAGGTGGTACTATATCTTTAGGTAATAAGGATGGTAAACTAGCAACTTTAGAAGATTCTGCACATTATTCCACTAGCTTCTTAGGACTTGAAGACTGCTATTACAGTAAGTGGGAGTTTGTACAAGGAATAAACATTTTAAAAGGTAAATACGTTGTATATGACGGAGGTTCATTCCCAGATAAGGATGTAGCAGAGCTTGAAGCAGCAGGTGCTACTAATATCAGAGTTGTAGGGTATGAACCTAATCCAGCTGCAACTGCTGGATATAATGGATGGATTAAAACCATAGCTCAAGGTAAATATGGTGATGTACTTCCTACAGCACATGGTGGATCTGAAACTACTTACTATTCCGATTATAGCTGGTTTAATCCAACAGGAAATAGAATCTTTCTACGGTCGGGTGGTTCGGTTAATGGTTCTCTGTGCGGGGTCTTCGTGGCTTATGCTAATAATGCCTCCTCGGCTTCGTTGACGAATTTCGGTGCAAGATTAGCCTTTTACGGTAAGATCGTTGTAGTTGATTCAGATACATTTAAGAAAATGCAGGCATAGTCCTGAGTAAATAGATAATTAAATATTAATAACAAGGGCGGGATCTAAAAGAATTACTTTGGGATGACTTTATGGTAGGACTGCTGTCACATTATTTCATACTTGAAAAAACAGTCAGGTAATTCAGATAATGGTTCTCAATGCAGAGTCTTCATAGCTAATGCTAATAATGCATCCTCGAATTCATAGACGAATATCAGTGAAATTTTGGAACTAACAGATACTTTCAGATACTTTCAAAAATGTTTGTTGAACTTAGATCAGCCTTACCTCTAGGTAAAAGATAACAGGTGCTTTGAAGAGACCCTAGTAGTATTGGGCGAACGGGTCTTACCACCAAAATAGCTTATGAAAAGAATAGGCAATTTATTTAACAGGATAATATCATATGAAAATCTGGTCCGGGCTGAAAAGAAGGCTAGGCTAGGTAAAACTAAAAGATACGGCGTTAAGAAATTTGACAGGAATCCATATGAAAATCTGGTCCGGTTACAAAAGGCATTAATAGAAGATACTTATCGTACTTCGGAATACTGCGTATATACAATCATCGCCGATCGTGGTAACAAAGAAAGAGAAATATATAGGCTACCGTATTATCCAGACAGAATAGTCCATCATGCTATAATGAATGTTATAGAACCTTACCTTGTTAGTAGATTTACTGCAGATACCTTTAACTGTTTAAAAGGAAGAGGTATTCATTATGGAGTAAAGAGATTGAAAAGAGATTTAAAAGCTGATAAAGAAGGCACAAAATATTGTTTAAAATTAGATATTAAAAAGTTCTTTCCTTCTATAGATCAAGATGTGTTGTACTCACAATTTGAAAAGGTATTTAAGGATAAGAAACTATTAAGATTATTACATCATGTAGTTTATTCTACACCAAAAGGTTTACCAATTGGAAATTACATATCTCAATTTGCAGCAAATTTGAATTTGACTTGGTTCGATAGGTGGATTAAACAAGTATTAAAAATAAAATATTATTACAGATATTGTGATGATATTGTTATATTACACCCAGATAAAGATTACTTAAGATATTGCTTACAAGAGATTGAAAAATATCTAGCCGATAACTTGAAATTAAAAATAAAACGTAATTGGCAGATATTTCCTGTAGAAGCAAGAGGTATAGATTTTATTGGTTATGTATTTTACCATGATCATACTTTACTCAGGAAAGATATCAAAAAGAAGTTTATTTATAAATTAGGTTATAAAAGTAAGAATAAGAGGTTAACATCACTAGCAGCTTATTGGGGATGGTGTAAATATGGAAACTGTCATAATTTATGGTATCGCTTTACGAGATCTTATAATTTTAAAGATTATAGACAAAAATTATTAAGTAGTTATGGAATTAAAGAAAGTACAAGGTGATCATATACCTGAAGTAATAGAATACCTAGGAATGAATGAATGGGCAGTTAGATGGGATATTGAAGAAATTAATTCTGAAGATATACATGGTTATGCTTATTATGAATTAAAATTCAATGAAGAACCAACTTATGATTCTTTCGTAAGTAAGGTTATCAAAACTAGATATAGTGCAGATGAGGAAGCAGCATTAAAATCTAATATGGTTGAACAATTGCTTAGTGGCAGTCAACCTATTACCAGATATGATGAATGGCAATCTTTTCAAACACTTAGAACAGAAGCTAAAACAATTGGCAAACAAATATTTAATATTTAATTATGGTAATTAAAGTAAAATATAATGGGGAATGGGTTAAAATACCATACTTAAGTAGTGATCATGGTCGGGAACTAGTAGAAGAAGCACCTAAAGATGGTTCACAGTATGCTAGACAAAATGGTGTATGGTCTGTAGTAAATATACCAGAAGTTGACTTTACTGAGGTATATAATGCTATTGATACTAAAGTTGATAAAGTAGAAGGTAAGAGTTTAAGTACTAATGATTATGTTACTGCAGATAAAACTAAAGTTACAAACATCAATGAGGTAATTGAAGCTGCTGCTAAGAATATTACAGCAACAGATATCTCTATTACTCTGGATAAAAGGAACTTAGTAACCAATGTAGTAGAAAATATAGAATTAAATCTTCCTGCATCTACTACAGCTTTAGCTGGTTTGATGTTACCTTCAGATAAGACAAAGTTGAATGGCATTGCTGCTGGTGCCGAAGTAAATGTTAATGCTGATTGGAATGCTACAGAAGGAGATGCATTGATATTGAATAAACCTACATTATCTACTGTAGCTACATCTGGTAGTTACAACGATCTTACTAATAGACCCACCATACCTACCGTAGATGTTAACAAAAAATATGTAGATGATCAATTAGCTACTAAAGCTGATTTAGCGGATTATACGGTATTTGACATCTTCATGAAAGTGGCAAACGGCGATACTCCATCTATATCTCAAGAAGACTATAATACATTACTAGAGAAGCTTCCAAACGGTTTTGTTAATACACTCCCAATTAGAGATAATCCTGCGTATATATCAAGTCTTTTTGGCGGATATAACACCAATGGTGATAATTCTTTTTGGTTTTATGCGCAACAAACTATGGGGGTTAATCATTGTTCTATACAAATGTGGATACGTCAGAATTTAGATGTGGAAACTCAGGTCAATAATGATTATTTAATTCCGGTAACTGATGGAATTTCTATACAGGCAAGTGTTACAGATAATTCTACTGATCCTAATGTTAAGGAAGTAGTAATACATACTACAGGTGACGGATCAAAAGCTTTAATGGATGACGGCAAGTATCGTAAGCTTCCAGTATATGGCAGAAACCTGTTATTGGGATCGGGGAAGGAAGTGAGTAATGCCGAGTATGAGATGGCTAATTACTGGCTAACTGAACAGATATCTAAAGGAACACAAGTAACATTGACTATTTTTGGAGAGTTGGGTGATGATAAGGAAATGTTCACTATATATAACTCTACTGGTGCAGTAGGTTCTATGGCTCAGTTCAGCAAGGCTGACTTTGTGAATGGGAAGGCCAGTAAGACTTTTAAATGGATTACTAATATCGGAGATGCAGTAGCTGATAATACACATATGATTGTATTTAGTTCTCCTAAAACTGGCATATCAACTTCCACCATCCATAAGATTAAACTTGAATATGGTGACATTTCGACCGAGTGGTCTCCAGCTTGGGAAGATATACCAGATCTAGAAGAAAGATATGCATACGGTGTTGAATGGGATACTGCATCATCTAGTCCTGACGGGGTTAGAGTAGGTAATATGCAATTGCATAGAGAGCTACCTATCCAGAGTAAGATGAGAAGGTGTCTTTTGGATAGAGATGGTGGAGTTAAAGAATATTTGGATAATGAGCTTTCATGGGGTGGAAGCTATTTGGATTATGCCGTTATGACAGAGATGCCTGAACATTGGTATAAATTGTATTTTAATGGCACTAAATTTAGGATGATGTTGTCCGAAATTCCATTACCTGGGTATAAACATGTAGATAAGTTCTATATCTCAACATATGAAGCCAGAATGTATAGAACCGATAACTTATTATGTTCGGCGGCTGGAGCTAGTAAATTAAGTGATCCTAATTCAATTAATTTTAGAGGTGGTGACAACACCGCTGAATGGGATGCTACCTATCGTTCCTTGCTAGGATGCCCTGTCACCAACCTTACCCGAGACCAATTCCGCCAAGCTGCAAGAAAACGTGGTAGCGGTTGGGAGATGTACACCTATGGAGCACATAAAACTTTATTCTGGTTATTTGCAGTAGAATATGCTACATTAAATAGTCAAAAATCGTTTAATGCTCAAAAGGACGCTAACGGTTTCGCCCAAGGTGGTCTAGGTCTTGGACCAACACAAATGACGGATTGGACTAATTTCAATAATAACAACCCCCTTATCCCATGTGGATATACCAACGAGTTCGGGAACGGTTCGGGAGAAAAGGCATATGTGGTGAAGAACGCTTCAGACGGTACTCATGCCACATTGATGGCTAACAGGTATCGTGGCATAGAGAATCCGTTCGGCCATATATGGAAATATACTGACGGGGCCAATATACAGGTCACCACGGGCGATGCCGGATTATCCGTATTATGGACTACCGATGACCCGTCGAATTTCAGCGACACC
>OBKS01001557.1_pt1 | contig 15660 bp, 12 predicted proteins | sample 1517381 | NCBI WGS metagenome assembly OBKS01 (sample SAMN04571686, study PRJEB22368) | human gut metagenome | biome: human gut; material: stool | host: Homo sapiens | place: Luxembourg | collected 2012-08-03 | reverse complement strand
AAAAAGGTTTATTTAATTTCGACGAGGCGCGCTTTAGCCACTTTATCGACAGTCTGACGGCAGTAACGCTTTTGCGTTACTGCCGTTAACTTTTATTTGATTACTTTATATCCTGCATCTGTTATAGCTTTTTCAAGTACGGATAAATCCACATCTTTTTCAAGTTCTGCCACTGCTTCGCACTTTTCGTGGCTTGCAGTTGCTTCTTTTACACCGTCAATTGCTTCAAGTGCTTTTTTAACAGCTGCCTCGCAATGCGGGCACATCATACCCTCTACCTTAATAGTTTTAATCACAGTTTTTTCCTCCTTATTATTATCAGCAGTGATATTAAGTTTAATGTCAACTGCTTTTTTCTTTTTATCGTGCTTTGATGAATGAACATTAACAAGATTAAGCCTAAGCGCATTAGTTACAACACAAAAGCTTGAAAGGCTCATAGCCAATGCACCGAACATCGGATTAAGTGTCCAGCCAAATATCGGAATCCATACACCTGCTGCAAGCGGAATACCGATAACATTATAAATAAATGCCCAAAACAAATTTTCGTGAATATTTGTAAGTGTTTTTCTGCTTAATCTGATTGCAGATGAAACATCGGTAAGCTTGCTGTTCATCAATACAACATCGGCGGCATCAATTGCAACATCAGTGCCTGCACCGATAGCAATGCCCACATTTGCACGGGTAAGTGCCGGTGCGTCGTTTATTCCGTCGCCCACCATTGCAACCTTGCCGAATGACATCAACTCCTTAATAACATTCTCTTTTCCATCGGGCAAAACATCGGAAATAACATTATCAACACCAATCTGCTTACCGATTGCCTTGGCTGTTTTTTCATTATCTCCGGTAAGCATTACAACACGAATACCCATATTTTGCAATTCTTTTATAGCTTTCGGGCTTTCCTCTTTAATAACATCGGCAACTGCTATTATGCCGAGAAGTTCATCATCACAGGCGAAAAACAGCGGTGTTTTGCCCTCTTTTGAAAGCAAACTTGCTTTTTCCCTAATTGTATCATCAACACTGATTTGGCTTGAGATAAATTTAAGGCTTCCGCCGATAATTTTTTTATCACCTGCATTTGCAACTAATCCGTTACCTGCAAGTGCTTTAAATTCATCAGTTTCAAAGCTGTCAACTTCAGCATCCTGCGCATAATCGCAAATTGCTTTTGCAAGCGGATGCTCACTTTTCTTTTCAAGTGAATATGCATAACTTAAAAGTTTGCTTTTTTCTGCTTTAGCAGGAATAATATCAGTGACTTTAGGTTCGCCCTTTGTGATTGTGCCTGTTTTATCAAGAGCCACAATTTGTATTCTGCCGGCTTCTTCAAGTGATGCCGCAGTTTTAAACAAAATGCCTGATTTTGCACCCTTACCATTGCCAACCATAACTGCAACGGGAGTTGCAAGGCCGAGCGCACATGGGCAGCTGATTACAAGCACTGAAATTGCGCGTGCGAGCGCATATCCGAAGCTTTGCCCAACAGCAAGCCAAACGCAAAATGCAATAAATGCAATTACTATTACGCAAGGAACAAATACACCCGATACCCTATCGGCAATTTTTGAAATCGGTGCTTTTGTTGCCGAAGCGTCACTAACCATTTTTATAATTTGCGATAATGTTGTGTCTTCGCCTACGGCAGTTGCGCGGCATTTAATATATCCTGATTGATTTATTGTAGCGCCTGATACTTTATCCCCCATAGCTTTATCAACCGGAATACTTTCACCTGTTAATGCCGACTCGTCAACAGCGGTTTCACCCTCAATAATCACCGCGTCAACCGGTACGCTTTCACCCGGTTTTACTACAAATATATCATTCAGCATTACATCTGAAATCGGGATAACAACTTCCTTTTCATCCCTGATTACAGTCGCATTTTTAGGTGCTAAATTCATCAGTGATTTTAAAGCATTGGTGGTTTTGCCTTTTGAATACGATTCAAGCATTTTGCCGACTGTAATAAGAGTTAAAATCATTGCAGATGATTCAAAATAGAATTCGTGCATAAGGCTCATAACTTTTTCACCGTCACCTGCAAGCTGGGCAGATGTCATCAAAAAAAGCTGAACCGTACTGTAAACAAATGAAGCAGACGCACCGAGTGCCACAAGCGTATCCATATTTGGACTTCTGTGAATTATACCTTTAAATCCGTTTATAAAAAACTTCTGGTTTATAACCATAATTATAACAGTTAAAAGAAGCTGTGCAATCCCCATTGCGATATGATTATCTTGCATAAATGCAGGCAATTTCCAGCCCCACATCATATGCCCCATTGAAATATACATTAGCGGTGCAAGAAAAATAACAGACCAAATAAGCCTATTTCTTATCTTCGGTGTTTGGGTATCTTTAAGCTCATCATCAGGCATAGCTTTTGATTTTTTATCACCTGTTTTCAAGCTTGCACCGTATCCGGCTTTTTCAACGGCAGCTATAATCGCTTCATCACTTGCTGTACCCTCAACCCCCATTGAATTAGTCAGCAAATTAACTGCGCAGTTTTCAACTCCGTCAACACCGCTTACTGCCTTTTCAACCCTGGCACTGCAAGCCGCACAGCTCATTCCCGTTACATTATACTGTTTCAATACATCACCTCAAAATCATTTCATAAGTTTTTGAAGAGTTTTTAAAAGGTCGTCAACCGTTTCACTTTTCCCTGCTTTAATATCATCCGTAACACAGGTTTTAATATGCGTGGAAAGAAGCTCTTTATTAAAAGAATTCAGCGCGGCATTAACAGCAGACACCTGCGTTATAATATCTGTACAATAGGCATCTTCTTCAAGCATACGCTTTATACCTCTTATTTGCCCCTCAATCCTGTTTAAACGATTGATAAGTGCTTTTTGCTCTTCTTCATTTCTGTGCTTTGTCTTATGGCAACAGCATTCATTTTTATTATCCATATATTACTCCTTATACCCCATTAGGGTATTTTTATTATATACCCCTATACCGTATTTGTCAACAGCAAAAAAATAAGATGAATAATTATTATTCATCTTATTAGCTATTTAGTTTTGCTTGCGTACAATATCATATTCAGAACCACTCGGTCTGAAATAGCGGCAGGTTTTATTCTGCTCTTCGCAAAAGCGAACATATTCATCCTCATCAAGCACAAGTGAGCAAAAACACTCGTCCGTTTCCTCGTCATATTCATTATACCAGCATTTTTCACACAGTAAGTCCAAAATCATCCCTCTTTCACATATTCCAAAATAATAAAAGAAGCAGTAAGTTCGATATTTTCAACATTATCAAGCTTTGCTTTATCAGCCTCACTCGTTCTGTAAAAATAAGGCGTCATTGAAAACAATGTTTTTAAATCCTTTTGTGAAATATCAAATTTATCTGATATTTTATTTTTTGATTTCAGCTTTAAAAGTTCGGTTTGCGGTGCTTTTTCATCATTCTTATAAGGTGTTGAATAAAGAATATTTTTAAGTTCAATCAAATGATCTTCACCCGGAATAACACTTAAAAGCCGCCCGCCTTTTTTCAAAACACGATAAAATTCTTTTTCATTAAACGGGGCAAAAAGATGCATTGCTGTATCAATCGAATTATCTTCAATAGGGATATTAGCAAGATTTGCAACAAAATAATTATGTTCCTTTCTTGCCGAAGCTGCAAGGCGCACCATTTCACGACTTATATCAAAGCCATAAAGTTCGCCCTGATATTCATCATAATACCCCTCACCGCAGCAAATATCAAGCACTGTACCGCCAAGCTTTGAAGTAACATAATCACGCAAAAACGAATAATAGCCTTTTTGCAAAAATTCCCTTCTTGAATGTGCCGACTCCCTGCTGTCGCCCTTTTTATCACCGCTTTTATTTGTAAGCAAAAGATTTACATACCCTTGCTTTGCAATATCAAAGCTGTGGCTGTTAGCACATTTAAAAGCCTTACCGTCAATATTTAATTTTTCACCGCAAACAGGACAAGTTAAAATGTTCATAAATGCCACCTAAAATATTACCTATCAAAACGGGCGACCAACGGCCGCCCCCTGCATATGAATTTATATTAGTGGTGGAAAAGACGAATTCCCGTCATTGCCATTGCAATACCGAAATTATCGCAACATTCAATTACAGCACCGTCACGAACAGAACCGCCCGGTTGAGCGATATACTTAACACCGGAGCGAACAGCACGCTCAATATTATCCTCAAACGGGAAGAAAGCGTCAGAACCGAGAGCAACATCAGTCATCTTTTCATGCCAAGCCTTCTTTTCATCAGCAGTAAAAGGTTCAGGGCAAGATGTAAAGTATCTTTGCCATACTCCGTCTTTAAGCAAATCTTCATATTCATCTGAAATATAAAGGTCAATAGCATTATCAGCTTCACATTTGCGAAGACCTTCAATAAACGGAAGATTAAGCACCTTTTCATTATGGCGAAGCCAAAGATTATCAGCCTTATTGCCTGCAAGGCGTGTGCAGTGAATACGGCTTTGCTGGCCTGCACCTACACCGATAGTTTGCCCGCCCGATGCATAGCAAACTGAATTTGACTGAGTATATTTAAGAGTGATAAGTGATATAAGAAGGTCGATTTTTGCTATTTCCGGTATATCCTTAATCTTTGTAGGCATATCGTCAAAGAGTGCCATAGTGAGCTTTGAATCATTTCTCTTTTGCTCAAACTTAATGCCGAAAACCTGCTTTGTTTCCATTTCTTCAGGCTGATAATCAGGGTTCATCTTAATAATAAGATAATTTCCTCTTCTCTTTGCCTTGAGAATTTCAAGTGCTTCGTCAGAATATGACGGAGCAATAATACCGTCGCTCACTTCTTTTACAAGGAATTTTGCAACACTTGCGTCACATTCATCACTTAATGCAACAAAATCACCGAAAGAAGAAACTCTGTCACATCCCCTTGCACGAACATAAGCCTGCGCAATCGGAGATAACTCTAAATCATCAGGCACCATACACACTTTGCGGTCAACTTCACTAAGCGGCTGAGCAACTGCTGCACCGGCAGGTGAAACATGCTTGAACGAAGCCGCACTCGGCAATCCTGTTGCTTCCTTAAGTTCTCTTACAAGTTGCCAAGAATTAAAAGCATCAAGAAGATTGATATATCCTGCTGCACCGTTCAAAATTTCAAAAGGAAGTTCTTTTCCGTCCATATGAATTCTTGCAGGATTTTGATTTGGGTTACAACCGTATTTAAGCTTATACTCTGTCATCTTTACATCACCTTTCAGTAATTTATAATTTAGATATAATATTTTATACCATTACATTGAAAAATGCAATAGAGAATGATACAATAAATCACGGTGATACAAAATGAACGGAATTTTATTAGTAAATCACTTTTTAAAAGGTGAAAAATACAGCACTTTGCACAATCATCTTGTTTCTGCGGCAAAAAAGTGCAGCATAAATCTTGATATTAAAACCAATTTGGAACTTGCCACACAAAAAGCAAATGCAGATTTTGTACTTTTTTGGGATAAGGATATTAACCTTGCAAAAAGGCTTGAAAAAAGCAATATTCCGGTTTTCAACAGTGCAAGTGCAATTGAAAAATGCGATGATAAGGGGCTTACTTACATTGAGCTTGATAAAATCGTGCCGCAACCTAAAACTCTAATATCGCCTAAATGTTACTTTAAATCGGATATGAGCGAATTTGTAAAAAAAGCTATTGGTATACTTGGCTTACCGCTTGTTTTTAAAGAATCTTTCGGTTCTTTCGGCGCGCAGGTATTTTTATGCAACAGTGAAAATGATATATATTCACACATAAGTGATAAGCCTTTTATTTTACAAAAATTCATCAAAGAAAGCAAAGGAACGGATAAAAGAATTGAAATTATCGGCGGAGAATACATATGTGCGGCAAGACGTGAAAACAAAAATGATTTTCGTTCAAATGTTACAAACGGCGGCACAATGACACCTTGCACCCCAAGCAAAGCTGAAATTGAAACTGCAATTAAAGCGTGCAACACGCTTGGCTTAACCTTTGGCGGAGTTGACATATTAGATGACGGAAGCGTGTGCGAAGTGAATTCAAATGCGCATATAATAAACATTATGAATTCAACAAAGATTGACATTGCACCATATATTTTTGAAACAATTAAAGGTAAAATCTTATGAGCGGAATACTGATTTACAGTGAAAAAGAAGCAAAGCGAAATATATTTGCAATTAACAAATTTAAAGAAAATCTTGATATAAAGCTTGCGGATGAAAATTATGACGGAAAAGCCGATTTTGTAATAAACAGAACAAACAATTACATGATTGCACAAAAATTTGAGCAAAAAGGAATTCGTGTTTTTAACCCATCAAGCCTATCTATGCTTGCTAACAACAAGCAGCTTTGCTATGAATTTATGTATAAAAACGGTATTGAAATTTTGCCGATAAATTACAGTGAAATTCCTGCTGTAAAAAAGCCGATTGACGGACACGGCGGGCAAAATGTAACAATGATAAATAAAAAAGAAAAATTTGAACCCGGTTTTGTTTACCAAAAGCCTTGTGCCACACTCGGCAAAGATTTGCGTGTTTGGGCAATAGGCGGAAAAATCATTACAGCCATATTGCGCGAAAGCGATACCGATTTTCGTTCTAATTTTTGCCTTGGCGGAAAAGCCGCGCCGTATGAATTAAACCACGATGAAACCGCACTTGTAAAAAAAGTGCTGTCACTAATAAAAAGTGATTATATAGGAATTGATTTTCTGTTTGACAATGGGCATTTGATATTTAATGAAATAGAAGATACCGTCGGCGCACGAATGGTATATGATAAAACAGATATTGATATTATTAAACTTTACTGTAACTACATAAAGAAAGAAGTTGGCACAAAGTAGCGTGCCAACTTCTTTTATTTAACAATTTTGTGCTTAACTCTTGATGCCGCAATTCTTGCTGCTGATGAATTATCGTACCAATTAAGCCTTTTATTCAGTTTTCTCTGTTCTGATTTTAAGCCTTTGATTTCAGCTTTTAATTCCTTTTTATCTTCATTAAGAGTATCAACTGCCTTTTTCTGCTCTTTCATAAGAAGCTCATTACCAAATGCGATTCGCTCTATCATTTCATTTGGAGGGCAGGTTGTAAGAGAATGAATAGGGCCTTCAAACTCAATATTTTTAATCTTTTCATCAAAAGGAACGACTGTTCTGTTTTTATCTTGATAAATATGCGGCAAACCGTTAGCATTAAGGAAATCAACAAAATGCCAAAAGCGTTGTTCGTGGCCGTCATTCACCTGTGAAAAATCTGTTTTTTCATATATATCAAAAATATCTGTATTTTCGTCAACTTCGCTTGCCGGCATATTAGGAACATTGTGATATTCCGCAAGCTCCCTGATTCTTGCGTCGGTCGGAAACACGAAGCTCGGTACACCGGAAAGGATACTTCCTACCGCACCATGAATTCGTGTGCCATAGTTAAAATCAATATTTTTATTGAATTCAAGAATACTTGGTAAATTGATAAAGAATCTCGCCCTATCGTTAACAAAAACTTCGTCATTTATTAAATGAGGGTAAAGCACTTGCGAATCATTAGTTATAGGAAGCGGTATGCCGAGATACATCAATCTCAAATCATCCACAAATTGCGGCATAAAATAATAATTAGGAAGTAACTCCCTGTTTTTAATCATAAACTCTTTAAAGTTTACCGGATTTGCCACAGAACCTGTAACGCAAACCGCACTTTCATTAGTAAGCGGCTTTTTATCCCTAACGGTTAAACCCGGGCCAAACATAGCAAATGACGGGCAACCCGTTACATCAATTTCATTACTGCCAAAACCTAAATGCTTTAAATAACTTTCGGTTATTGCACCCCTTACACCTACGCTTGCAGAGTGGTTAAGCACCGCGGTAATAAACTTCTTTGCACATTCATCGTATATATGCTCCTCTGTAACATCAGGCTCATAAGGCATTTGAATGCCGATACCTGTTACAACCACCGGAATAGTTAATTTTTCAATAATACTTGTCCACATTCCCATACACTGCATAAACTGCTTTCTAAATGAGTTTGCCATAGGAAGAACAAGATAATCGTAATTTTCGTTTATATATTCAGCCTGAACTTTACCGTGTGCCACTTCCTTATCAGCAAGAAAGTCAATTTCAACATCTTCGGTATAAAGTGTTCTTGTCATACTATATGCAAAAAGAAGATTGCCTGTATTGTTACCGATTACTTTTTGGCAGATAACATCAATAGGTTTGTGAACAGCGAACGGCGAAACACTCGCTCTCATTAAAATTCTTTTCTTCATAAATACTCCTAAATTCAAATTGTACTATATTTATAACGAGATAAAGATATTATAATACTTATTATAAACATTGTCAATTTATATGGCAAAAGAAAAAGAGCTTTCCATAAGGAAAGCTCTTTAATAAATAGCTTTTAAGATTAGCCAAGTTCTGAGAAGTACTTGATTGTTCTAACCATCTGTGATGTGTATGAGTTTTCGTTATCATACCAAGAAACAACCTGAACTTCATATGTGTCATCAGCTACTTTAAGAACCATTGTCTGAGTTGAATCAAAGAGTGAACCATATCTCATACCAACGATATCTGAAGAAACGATAAGGTCTTCATTGTAACCGAATGATTCTGTTGCTTCAGCCTTCATAGCTGCGTTGATAGCATCAACTGTAACTTCCTTGTCAGTCTTAATAACTGCTGTAAGGATTGTTGTTGAACCTGTTGGAGTAGGAACTCTCTGAGCAGAACCGATAAGCTTACCGTTAAGTTCAGGAATTACAAGACCGATAGCCTTTGCAGCACCTGTTGTGTTAGGAACGATGTTAACAGCACCTGCACGAGCACGGCGAAGGTCACCCTTTCTCTGAGGACCATCAAGAATCATCTGATCGCCTGTGTAAGCGTGGATTGTGCACATGATACCACTCTGGATAGGAGCGAAATCGTTAAGAGCCTTAGCCATAGGAGCAAGGCAGTTAGTTGTGCAAGATGCAGCAGAAATAACTGTATCTTCAGCTGTAAGTGTGTCATGGTTTACATTGTAAACGATTGTTGGAAGATCGTTACCTGCTGGAGCTGAAATAACAACCTTACGAGCGCCTGCCTGAATATGAGCAGAAGCCTTTTCTTTTGATGTATAGAAACCTGTACATTCAAGAACAACATCAACACCAAGTTTGCCCCAAGGAAGGTCAGCAGCGTTAGGCATTTTGTAAATAACAATTTTCTTACCGTCAACTACAATGTAGTTATCTTCGCCTTCACCTTCGTGGAAGTCAACAGTGTGACCCTGAGCAACATAGTTACCCTGTGATGAGTCATACTTAAGAAGATGAGCAAGCATCTTTGCACTTGTAAGATCGTTGATAGCAACTACTTCGTAGCCTTCTGCACCAAACATCTGGCGGAAAGCAAGACGACCGATACGGCCGAAACCATTAATAGCAACTTTTACCATTGGAATTTACCTCCGAATATAATTTAAAGTTTTATTGCTTTTATGCATTCTTTATTTTATACTGTTTGTCCTCATAAATCAAGATAAAATTGTATTTTTTACACTTTATACAAAAACAAGTGTATTTATGCAAGTGTTATTGTTATTTATTTAACGAACTGTTTATAATTGGGTCACAGATGAATTATATTTATGCCTTTTGGTTGCAATTTCAATTAAAATTTGTTAAAATTCATATTAGTAAAAACAAAGGATGTTATATATGTTTGTAGATATTGCTAAAATTAAGATAAAAGCCGGTGACGGCGGTGCAGGCGCAGTAGCATTTCACAGGGAAAAATATGTGGCTGCCGGCGGACCTGACGGCGGTGACGGAGGAAAAGGCGGAGATGTTGTATTTGTAGTTGATGACAACCTTGCAACCCTTGCTGATTTCAGATATAAAAGAAAATATGTAGCCAAAAACGGTGAAAACGGACGCGGCTCACGCCAATACGGTAAAAAAGCGCCCGACCTTGAAATCAAAGTGCCGAGGGGTACTATCATTCGCGAAGCAAATTCAGGCGCAGTTATGGCTGATATGAGTAAGACTGACAGATTTGTAGCTGCTAAAGGCGGAAAGGGCGGCTGGGGAAACATTCATTTTGCAACTCCGACCCGCCAAGTACCGCGATTTGCAAAGCCGGGTGTACCGGGTGAAGAATGGGAAGTTTCGCTTGAGCTTAAGCTTCTTGCCGATGTGGGACTTTTAGGTTATCCGTCAGTAGGCAAATCAAGCCTTATATCAGTAGTAAGTCAGGCAAAGCCTAAAATCGGCGATTATCACTTTACAACACTTGTGCCAAACTTAGGTGTTGTATCAATGGGTGAGGGCAACTCATTTGTTATAGCGGATATTCCGGGGCTTATTGAAGGTGCAAGCGAAGGTATCGGACTTGGGCATGAATTTTTGCGACATGTTGAGCGTTGCAGGCTTCTTGTACACATTGTTGATGTAAGCGGCAGCGAAGGCAGAGACCCTATTGAAGATTTTGAAAAAATCAATGAGGAGCTTGTAAAGTTCAACCCCGAACTTGCAAAGCAACCGCAAATAGTTGCCGGAAATAAAATTGATATGGCTGAGCCTGAACAAATCGAAAGATTTAAAAAATATGTTGAAGATAAAGGATATGACTATTATTCTATCTGTGCGCCGATCATGGAAGGTACAAAGGAGCTTATGAATGCAGTTTGGAACAAGTTGCAGACCTTGCCTCCTATTAAAGAATATGAAGTTGAAGAAATTCCGTTTGAAGCATTGGTTAAAGATGATAAAGGCTTTAAAATCACCCAAGTTGATGAACATTACTTTCTTGTGGAAGCAAGTTGGTTTCCAAAAGTTCTCAAAGGGATTGATATTGAAGATTACGAAGCACTGCAATATATGCAACGAGTATTAGAAAAGAGCGGAATTTTCAATGCGCTTCGAGAAAAAGGAATTGAGGAGGGTGACATTGTTTCACTCTATGACATAGAGTTTGAATATGTGCCTTAATAAATATGAGATTTGTAGACAAAGATGTTAATGCAAAGCAATTAAGCCCGCTTAATTTGGCATTTATAGGCGATTGCATTTATGAAATACTTGTGCGTGAAACACTTGTGCTTGATGCCAATCGCCCTGTAAATGATTTGCACAAGGAAAGTGTAAAGTATGTTTCGGCAAAAGCACAAACCGTTGCTTTTGAAAAAATCAAGGATGATTTAACCGAAGATGAACTTGCGATTTTCAAGCGCGGGCGCAATGCTAAAGTGGGCCATTCCCCAAAAAGTGCAACTGACGGTGAGTACCACTGCGCCACCGGAGTAGAAGCGTTATTCGGCTATTTATACTTAAATAATGAAATTGACAGAATAAAAGAACTTTTTTCCAAAATTAGCTCTTGACATTCTGCCCAACTTGTTATATAATCAATATCGCTGACGGGAGCATAGCTCAGCTGGGAGAGCATCTGCCTTACAAGCAGAGGGTCACAGGTTCGAGCCCTGTTGTTCCCACCAAAATAAAAAGGATACCTATAAGGTATCCTTTTTATTTTTATGTAATTAGATGTAATGCTCGAAACTGTGACAAGATACTCCAAATTCTGCGAACAACGAGAGCAAAGAATTTGGGAAAAACAGTTCAGGGAACTGTTTTGTAGTATCTTTGTTTCTTATAAGAGCCCTGTTTAATTGTTTCCTTTTTGTTTATGGGTGAGAATTCTGCTCGAACCTGTGACGCGTCAAAAGCAATTCCGTGTTTGAATGAATTTCTTTGAAATTCATAATAAACACTCTATCCCTTTCTCCTTTTCCCCAAAAAGCTTACGCTTTTTAGGGACCCCATAGTTCCAAATTCTGCGAACAACGAGAGCAAAGATTTTGGTGTTGTCGCAAGTTCCATATCGTTCAAAATAACTTTAAGTTATTTTTCGCTCATTCCACTGCTCCGCCTCTCAAAATCTGTCGTACAGCAGTGCGTCAGATTTTGTATTACTTTTAAATCAGTTTATCGACAGTATAAAAGCCATCGGGTTTTAACCGATGGCTTTGTTTTATATCAACCAAAATCTTATGCTGCTTACACCTATATTTTATTAGTTTATAAAAAGCAAAAGGAGACGGTATTTCTACCGTCTCCCTAGCTTTATTTCAATGTCAGATTGAAAAGGCTGTATTAGTCTAAACCGCCCTCTACATCTTCTCTACCTGATGTAGTTACAACATCATATGTTTTGAATTCATCAATCTGTGACATTGGCTTTGTGTAAAGCTCTTTCATTGGTTTTCCTCCCAAATTTACCGGTGCCTTACCCCTGCCGATTAGGCAGAGGCAATAGCATCAATAAATTATAATTTGTTAGTGATAAGTGTAAGATTTAACTTCAGAAATTGCTTTCTTCAAAGTGCCATCAGCAGTCTTTGTGATAACAAATGCTGCAGCTGAAACCTTACCGTCTTTCTTAGAAAGACCATATCTAAGAGAAATATCTGCTGCTGAATTCTTAGTATAAGCAATCTTTACAGTGCCTGCATTAGCGTCTGCACCCTTATTGCCAACATTATCAAGTGTGAGTTCAGAATCAGCTAAATTCTTACCATAAATGAAGCCCTGCTTAACTACTGTTTCGCCAGGAGCAACATTACGAGATGCAGCAAATGAAACCTGAACAGAACCAGCAATTTCATTTACGCCTGTAATTACAACTGTTGTTTTCTGCTCAACTGCAGTATCAACAGCTACAAGATTCATATCTGAACCGCAGAAGAATGTGTAAGTATCGCCATAAGCAACTGTTACACCGTCAACCTGCCATGCTGCAACGCCGTCCTTATGAACGCTAACCTTAGCGTCATAAGCAACTGTTGCAGGGCTTGCTGTTTCTACGCCGTCTACTGTGAGAGTAGCACCTTCAGGAGCAGTTACTGTGTACTTAGCAACATTATCCTTAGTGTACTGAGCGTAAATTGTAGCACCATCTGTAAGTGCATGGATATCAGGTTCAGTCATTGACCAACCAGTGAATGTGTAACCAATAAGTGTTGGAGCTGTTGGAATTTCAATATTAGCACCGCTTGTTACAGTTTGAGTATCAATTACATTGCCGTATGGGTCTACAAATACTACTGTAAATGAAGTGTCAGCCTTTTCAGCAAATACAGGTTCGTAAGTGATGTCAGCTGTTGCATATGTTACAAATGAAGCTTCGTCAGAAACAATCTTGTTACCAACTTTCCAACCTACGAATTCGCCTGTTTCGTTATTAGCTTTAGCAGTAAGAACTACTTTGTCACCAACTGCAAGTCTTGCGTTAGCACCGTTTGTAGCATCAGCATCGTTAAGAGTTGTTGTGCCAAGTTTTGTTGAAGCAACTGTTACAACTACACCTGCATCAAGCTTAGCAACTGCATCTTTAAGAGCAGCTGTTGCAGCGTCTACATCTTCCTGTGTTGTGTAAGCTTCAACTGTAGCCTGAGCATAATCCTTAAGAGCTGCTGTTACCTTTGCATAAGAAGCTTCTGTGAATTCATCAGCTTTTACTTTCTGTGCAGCATCAAGTGCATTATAGTATTCTGTACCGTTAAGCTTATCAATCGGAAGTGTTGATACATGACCGCAATCCGGGCAAGTAGCTGACTTAGAACCTTCTACCTTAATTGTAGGCTGAGTAACGGTTTCGTAATTAAGAGTACAATCATCTACTTTGTCGCTACCAACTTCAGTAAATACAAAACCGTCCTGTGACCATGTATAAGTTGTTGTTGTATGAGTACCGTTCTTATTATCGGTAACCTTAGCAGGAGTGTTAGCAAAGTTTTCAGGTGTTTCGCCCTTGTTAACAGTTCTTTCTTTAGATGTACCGTCAATGAAGTTATAAGTATAAGTTTCAGTTGTAGGATTAGCTACAAGACCGTTAACTGCAGCTTTAAGAGCATCTGTTGCAGCGTCTACATCTTCCTGTGATGTGTAAGCACCAACTGTTGCTTCATCATAAGCAGCAATTGCTTCTGTTACCTTAGCATAAGAATCTGCTGTATACTTAGAAGCGTCAACATCCTTTGCAGCCTTGAGTGCATCTCTGTAATCATTACCGTTAAGCTGAGCAATTACAGTACCGGTATTGATTGTATCGCCGCAAACATTACATACTGTATCGCCTGTGTAACCAGCTTTGTTGATTGTAGGTTTAGTAGCGTTTACAACCTTTGTATCAGCGTGGTCACATACAAGCTTATCAATTGGGTTTGTATAAGTATTGCCACAATTTTCAGTACATGTGTAAACATCATAACCTGCTTCTTTATAAGTAGCGTCCTTATGGTCAGTTACTACGAATTTACATTCAGGGTTTGTTACTACTGCTTCTTCAGTATAAGCAGCATCAGCTGTTGCAGCTACAACTTCAGGTGTCCACTTGTAACTTGTTACTGAGTGATGAGTTGAATCAGAAGCAACAGGTTTTGTTGTTGCTGTGTTATCTGGAATTGTTGGCATTACGCCATCATTTACAGTTTGAGTGGTAAGTTCACCACCAATAGTTGTAAATGTGATTGTGTGAGTTGATGGCTTAGGAGCTTCTCTAAATTCATTGAAGCCCATGAAAGTCATCTTTCTTGAACCAGGATGTTCTGTATCACCATCGTTAGTATTGGTATTTTCATTATATACATTCTTAGCGTAAGTATTACATTGGCTAAGCATTGTACCGTCATCTGTTGTTGCAACATACAATAAACTCTTAAGATCTGTTGGATTGTAAACATTAAATTCAATCGGATCATCAGTTACAATCTTAAATACGAATGTAGTAAGCGGAGCTGAATCAGCGAACGTATAACCTGCACCACCTGTTGCAGGATCTACGAAATATCCGGTAGGGTCTGATATAGCAGAAGTGTCACATTCGTCACAAGCAAAAGAGTATTCAATTATATTATATTTACCATCTTCTTCATTAGCTGTGATTTTTGAATCGTTAGGATTAAGTTCTGGGTTAAAAGAACCTTGGGCAATACCTTGGGTGCACATTGAATATAATGGCAAATAATTTGTGCCGCCTTTATCTGCAACCCATGTGCCTTTATTAGCAACTCTTTCACTTTCAGTACCGAGTGCGTATTTATTAACTCTTCCAGCTTTATAAGTATAAACACCAGCAGGCTCGATAGAATCACTGAACTGAATTTTAGACATAAAACATTTAATTTTTTTAATATTTTCAAGACTTAATGTCATTGTGAAATAATCACCGGCACCGAGCTGAATATCTTGTGAAAGCTTATCATAAGAAAGTCCAGCAGAGTCAATGTATGTGTTTGCTTTGTCCTTGTTGATAGAAAGAGTACCCGAAGTCTTATTACCACCAACTACTTTATAACTATAATCTACAGGCACACCGTAAAGAGAAGCATATGATCCAAAATCCGATGCTGCTGTGCCACTGGTTGAATAATCAGTAAAGCTCGTTGCAGTTGCTTCAGTGAACGTACCAAAATACATTTTAGCATTTGGTTCATAATCACCAGGTGCTGCAAGTGCAGTGAAAGGAACTGATAAAACAACCATAAGAACTGACAAAATGACAGCAATTGCCTTTTTGAAAGTTTTATTCATTTTCTTTCCCCCTATTTATTAC
>OBKS01001556.1_pt1 | contig 15660 bp, 12 predicted proteins | sample 1517381 | NCBI WGS metagenome assembly OBKS01 (sample SAMN04571686, study PRJEB22368) | human gut metagenome | biome: human gut; material: stool | host: Homo sapiens | place: Luxembourg | collected 2012-08-03 | reverse complement strand
GCTACTGTAGAAACAGGTGCACAGGTTCAGGTTCCGCTGTTTGTTAACCAGGGCGACAAACTGAAAATCGATACAAGAACAGGAGAATATCTTTCTCGAGTATAATCAGGATGAAACCAGTTGTTTGTTTTGTCTGATCGACAGATGTAAAGAGATAAAAACTGCCATCGGTAAGATCCGGTGGCAGTTTTTTATCTCTGATTGAAAATAGGAGAAAAAATATGGAATATGTAACGCTTGGAAAAACCGGTCTCAGGGTTTCCAGAATGGGCCTTGGCGGGATACCGATCCAGAAAATTGATGCGGAAGGAACAAAGACACTGCTGCATAAGCTGGCAGACCGGGGAGTAAATTATATTGATACAGCCAGAGGATATACGGTCAGTGAAGAATATCTGGGATATGCACTGGAAGGTATCAGGGACAGATTTATAATTGCCACAAAGTCCATGGCACGTACAAAGGAAGCTATGGCTGAAGATATTGAGAAGAGTCTTCATAATCTTCGTACAGATCATATTGAATTATACCAGGTGCATAATCCGAGTATGGAACAGCTTGATCAGGTGCAGGCGGCCGGTGGTGCCCTTGAAGCACTGCAGGAGGCAAGAGCAGCAGGAAAAATCGAACATATTGGTCTGACCGCTCATTCTGTGGAGGTTTTTGCCCGGGCTCTGGAGCTTGACTGGGTGGAAACTATTATGTTTCCATATAATATTGTAGAGAGTCAGGGGGAAGAGCTGATCTCAAAATGTGAGGAGAAAAACATCGGCTTTATTGATATGAAACCTCTGGCCGGTGGTGCAATTGAAAATGGAACGCTGGCATTGCGTTATGTCTGTTCGAATAAGAACGTTACTATTGTGATCCCGGGAATGGCGGAAGAGAAGGAAATCGAGGAGAATATAAAGGCCTGTCTTGATGATTCCCCGTTAAGCGAGAAAGAACTGGAGGAAGTTCAGACAGTACGGAATCAGCTTGGCACAAATTTCTGCCGCAGATGTAATTACTGTGCTCCATGCAGTGTGGGAATCGATATTTCGGGTGTGTTCCTGTTCGCAGGCTATCTTAATCGTTACGGGCTGGGAGACTGGGCAAGAAACCGTTACAGTTCTCTTGCGGTGAAGGCTTCCGCCTGTATAGAATGCGGCAAATGTGAAACCAGATGTCCGTACCATCTGCCAATCCGCGAAATGCTGAAAGAATGTGCACAACAGTTTGGTGAATAAAAAACATCCACAGGGAATTACCCTGTGGATGTTTTTTATGGAGATGGTGTGTCTTTTTTTGTTCAAAAGAAAGTGGGACAATTGGTAACAGATGATGATATCATCATTAAAATCCTTTGGCGCCATAAAGAATACCAGATGTGTTTTGGTAATCAAACTATCGGATGTGCCATGGAACAAGCACAATAAAAAGTTGGTAAAATCCCATATAGAAGGGATGTATTACCAACTTTTTTAGATTTTACAGGATATTAATTTCTGAGAAATCAATAGATAAATCTTCGTAAATTCCAGCTTTTACAGTATCAGTGAACGAATATTCTTCAATGGAATAATCATGATTAAAGTTGTATACTGTAATTCTGTTTTTTGCGATATCTACGATCCAGTATTCCCGGACACCTGCGGAATGGTATTTGAAAAGTTTCAGGAGATAATCCATTTTTCTGCTTGCAGGCGATACAATTTCAATAATCCAGTCTGGTGCGCCTTTACATCCTTTATCATCAAGTTTGTTTGGATCACAAATCACAGATATATCTGGTTCGACATAAGTATTATTTATTTCATCAAGATATACGGCGAATGGTGCAGGAAGCACTTCGCAAGTTCCTTTGTGCTGTTTTATATAATTACGGATGATAGCGGAAAGCTCCATGACGAGTTTCTGATGTTTGTACGATGGTGGTGCCATATAATAGATGTGTCCGTCAATCAGTTCAGCTCTTTCGCCATCTGGCAGAGCATAAATATCTTCAATGGTATAAGATTCTTCTTTGAGTAAAGCCATACGATCACGCTCCTTTTTGATTATATTATAGTGGATTTACATAAAATATTCAACACTGACCATCTGGCAGCAACTCTTTTTTATATTTGTAATTTGCTACTGTCACAGGTCATTGTACACCAGAATCTATTTCTGAATGTGCTCGTTATAAATGTGAACAGGCAAAAATTCCGGTTAAAAGTATACATGCTATTCGCAGGACTTTAAATTCACGTATGCGTGTAAATGGTGCAGATTCAGTGACAACTGCTGTCCTGATTGGAAACACACCAGAAGTAAATGAAAATTTCTACACATATGATGTAAGCGAATCAGACTATAAAAAAGAGCTTATCCGTAAAGTATCACTTTGTGGATAAACTCTTTATCATGCCTTGATTACTTCCTGCTTACTTAAAAAAACCAAGAGATAAAACCCTTATAAAATCAAGGAATTTTTATGGACCTGGCGGGAATTGAACCCGCGTCCGAAAGCCTATTCATTGAGGCATCTCCCATCACAGTCGCTGTTTTAACATTCCCTTGGATGTACGCCCACCGACAGGCTTACAACCTTAGTAGCTTCATGATACATCTACCGGGGCAAAGCTTACCCGGCAAGGTTTCTCACATGGTCGACGTCAGATTCCTGAAGTGTGAGTGCATCAGGGCTGACGAGCAGCAATTAGGCTGCTAACGCGTACTGTTCGTCTGCGTTTATATTTAGTTTCCCGGTTGGTACGCAGTCTGGGAGTCTGCGGATGGCTTCCCCAACTTCAAAGCCCCCGTCGAAACCAGTACAAGCCCTGAAAATGAGTCTGCAACGCTGTTTTTCATAAAACAGCACTGGTGATGAGACGAAAGCACTTTTTAATATTGATATATCATTCATTATATAAGATATATCGACTGATTAACAGTATAGAAATAAAAACAGAATTTGTCAAGAAGATTTTTATATTTGAGGCTATTTGGTGTTGTGAACAGCAATACTTATAATTTTTCTGTCTATAGCGCATATCATAACTTAGGCGGCAATGATGTAGCAACAGAATTATATCATAAGCTTCTGGCGATGCCGGAAGAACAGGAAAGCGAGGAATGAACATGGAACAGATTACAAACTATGTAAAACCGGAACTTATTGTAGTAGCAATTGTCTTATATTTCGTAGGCATGGCGCTCAAGCAGGCACAGGCAGTAAAAGATAAGTATATCCCGCTTATCCTTGGCGGAATCAGCATTGCAATCTGCGCGATCTATGTGTTTGCCACCTGCACCTGCGGTACCAGACAGGATATTGCAATGGCAATCTTTACAGCAATCACACAGGGAATTCTGATTGCTGGTCTTTCTACATATGTGAACCAGATCATTAAACAGACAAATAAAGACGAATGATTCAGGGGATTGAGAAATCATCCCTTTTGGAGGAAATGCTTATGGAGAAGCAAAAGAACTACTGCACCGGATCCAGAGAGCCAATCCGAAACTATTTAAGGATATGGACAATGCCGGGATGGAATCCGACCTCCTGACGAAGAACTGGGATACATATGCTGTGACAGCAGAATCCGCGAAAGGTCAGTGTATTATTAGTATCATCAGCACTGACTTGGGGAAGAAATGCCAGGATCAGTACAAGGAAGACCAGATACAAGCGTATATTCCAATCATTGAAAAAGCATATGGAACCATGGAAGACTCTACCATGATGGAATGTATCTGTCAGGATCTCACAGACCCGACTCCGAATCAGGTAGGAGATTACACAGACAGGCAGAATGCTGTCATAAACATGATTCATACATATGCTGATAGCATAGAGAAAGAAGGTGTTGTAATGACAAAGACAGAAAAAGCAATAAGACAGATGGAGACATGGGCGAAAGATGATTCTCATGGCTACGATCAGGACTACCGCTGGGGAGAAAAGGGAGATTACGACTGTTCCTCTGCTGTAATCCAGGCATGGCAGAACGCCGGAATTCCGGTTAAGTCTGGTGGTGCTACATACACTGGAGATATGAAAAATGTGTTCCTAAAGAACGGATTCAAAGACATTACCGCCTCTGTCAACAGAAGAACCGGAACAGGGTTAAAGCGTGGTGATGTGCTGCTGAATGAAGCTCATCATGTTGCGATGTATTGTGGAGCTGGTAAAGAGGTAGAAGCCTCGATCAACGAAAAAGGCACCGCACATGGCGGACAGCCGGGAGATCAGACCGGAAAAGAGTTTCTGATCCGTAGCTATAGAAATTACCCGTGGCATTGCATCTTACGCTATGCCGGAGATCAGACTGTCACATCTGATGCAGAGAAGAAACAGAACACAGTAGCCTATGTAGCCAGATTCACAAAGGATTGCAAGTGCTATAGTGCAGCTGGCAAAACTCAAGCTAAAATGTTCCCGGCGGTTAAAAAGAATGCAGTTGTAGATGTGATGAAATACACTGAAATCGTAAAGGGCAAGAAGTGGTACTTCATCCGGATTCCGCATCCGACAGAAGGGTTTGTATTTGAATTTGTTCCATCTGGGTATTTCACTAGAATTACAGAAATTTCCAGATGAGTTTCCCGGGGAAAATACCCCCGGGAGCCTTGCTCATAAACTAGAATTGTATCATTTCGGAATGATTTACGCTGTATTTGTTAGTCACAATGAAGAAATTTATTTTTTAATGGAAAAAGCTCACAAAGCCCATAAAATCAAGCGTTCTTTTTAAAAATTCCCCTTTAATGTTCACAAATCTTACATAAATCTCTGCTATAGTAACCATATGAAAGATAAAATCTGTTGCTGAGGGCGATTTTCCCGGATTTTGCGCTGTGGCTGTAAAGGCGCTGAACAGTCGTGGATTTTAACAATACTCGGAAAACAGTATAAATAAAAAGTAAAAACTGTTTCGGAAAATAATGAAGAAAAACGGAGGGGATAAAATGGATGCATTAAAAATCCTGGTGGTGGATGATGAGAGCCGCATGAGAAAGCTGGTAAAGGATTTCCTGACAAAGAAGAATTTCCAGGTACTGGAAGCCGGTAATGGTGAAGAAGCCATGGATATCTTTTATGAGGAGAAGGACATCGCACTGATCATTTTGGATGTCATGATGCCGAAGATGGATGGATGGGAAGTTTGCCGTGAGATTCGCAAGAACTCAAAAGTTCCGATTATTATGCTGACTGCAAGAAGTGATGAGAGAGATGAGCTTCTTGGATTTGATCTGGGGGTAGATGAATACATCTCTAAACCATTCAGTCCGAAAATCCTTGTTGCAAGAGTGGAGGCAATTCTGAGACGTACAGGTCAGAATAATCCGGAAGATGTGATTTCAGCAGGCGGCATTGTTATAGATAAAGCAGCACATCTGGCTACTGTGGATGGTAAGCCTATGGAACTGAGCTTTAAGGAATTTGAACTTCTGACATATTTTCTGGAGAATCAGGGAATCGCACTTTCCAGAGAAAAGATCCTGAATTCTGTATGGAATTATGACTACTTTGGAGATGCCCGTACGATTGATACCCATGTTAAGAAGCTCAGAAGTAAAATGGGAGATAAAGGTGAATATATAAAGACTGTATGGGGTATGGGATACAAGTTTGAGGTAGACGAATGACAGGAAACGGAAAAACAGATAAAAAATTTCATACTCTGCAACATCAGATTTCAGTAGTGTTTATATGTCTGTTACTGCTTTCGATCTTTACCATTACTCTGATCAATGGTCTTTTTCTTGAAAAATATTATGTATCCAAAAAAGTAGAAGTGCTGGAGGAGGCAAAAGAAGTGTTGTCTCAGATGAATCTGGATGACATCCTGCAGTATGATACAGATATAGAAGAGGACAAAAAAGGGGCAACAGATGAGATTTCGGATGAGATTGAGAGGAGCAGTTCCAGAAATAACCTTACCTGGATCATAGTAAATGAGGAAAACAGCGGTTATTATTACTGGGGAGAGAATAATATGGCAAAAATGCTCCGCAGTAAGCTGTTTGGGTATATTAATAATCTGGATCAGGATATGCAGCACAGTCGTGTGCTCAAAAAGACAGATACCTGTACCATGTGGCAGGTGCATGATCGCTTTGCAGGCATGGAATATGTGGAATGCTGGGGACAGTTTGATAATGGTTACTATTTCCTGATCCGTTCTCCTCTGGAAAGTATTAAGGAAAGTGCATCTATTTCCAACAGTTTTTACTTCATTGTAGGAATAATCATAATTGTGGTCAGCGGTATTGTGATTCTTGTGATGACAAATCGTATTACCCGCCCGATCAGTGAACTGACCAAATTATCAGAGAAGATGTCTGATCTGGATTTTGATGCCAGATATCAAAGCAGGGCAGGTAATGAGATTGATGTACTTGGCGATAACTTTAACAAAATGTCCAGAAAACTTGAGAGCACGATCTCAGAGTTGAAATCGGCTAATAACAAGCTTCAGAAAGACATAGAAGATAAGATTAAAATTGATGAGATGCGTAAGGAATTTCTTGATAATGTTTCTCATGAGCTGAAAACTCCTATTGCATTGATCCAGGGATATGCAGAGGGGCTGAATGAAAATATTTCCGATGATCCGGAAAGCAGGGAATTTTACTGTGAAGTTATTATGGATGAGGCTTCAAAGATGAACAAGCTGGTCAAAAACCTGCTGACGCTGAATCAGCTGGAGTCCGGTAAAGATGCCCCGGTGATGGAAAGATTTGACATTGTATCTCTGATCAGGGGTGTACTTGGTTCTATGCATATTATGATCGAACAGAAAGAAGCAACTGTGATTTTTGAAGAAACAGAACCTGTATATGTATGGGCGGATGAGTTTAAGATTGAAGAGGTTGTGACCAATTATACAAGCAATGCACTGAACCATCTGGACGGAGAACGAAAAGTAGAAATTAAGGTTCTTCAGGAAGAGGACTGTGTGAAAGTAACCGTATTTAATACAGGTACTCCGATTCCGGAAGAGGATATCCCAAATCTCTGGAATAAATTCTACAAAGTAGATAAGGCCCGGACAAGAGAATATGGCGGAAGTGGTATCGGACTTTCAATTGTTAAGGCAATCATTGAGAGTATGAACCAGAAATATGGGGTATGCAATTATGATAATGGCGTGGAGTTCTGGTTCACTCTGGATTGCAGGCAGTGATAAGATATCCGGGTATTGTGAACGTAGTGAGAAGCGTGTTACTGTGAATGGAGTGAACAGTAACCGGTAGTATGATCGGAATAAAAACAGACAGAAGCAAAGAAAGCACTTTGCAACTGTCTGTTTTTGGGTTATACTGTATTGGAGCGTTTTGATCGGATATTTTATTCCGGTCTGACATGTGATCCGGAAAACCTTTGGATTACCATAATGAGGAAAACAGATAATGACATCAGGAGGATAACATGATTGCAATAATTGACTATGATGCCGGAAATATTAAAAGTGTAGAAAAAGCACTTCATTATCTTGGGGAAGAAACAACAGTAACCCGCGATCCGCAGACTTTGTTAAATGCGGATAAAGTAATCCTGCCGGGCGTGGGAAGCTTTGGACAGGCGATGGAGAATCTTCATACATACGGACTTGTACCTGTGATCCATGAGATTGTAGAGAAGAAGACGCCATTTCTTGGAATCTGCCTGGGACTTCAGCTCCTTTTTGAAAGCAGCGAGGAGACACCGGGGGTGGAAGGCCTTGGAATCCTGAAAGGGAAAATTGTTAAGATTCCTCCTGCGCCGGGGCTTAAGATTCCACATATGGGATGGAATTCCCTGCATTTTCAGAATAATGGCAGACTGTTTCAGGGAATCCCGGAACAGACCTATGTATATTTTGTGCATTCTTATTATCTGCAGGCAGAGGAGCCTGAGATTGTAAAGGCTACTACAGAATACAGCACCTGTATTCATGCTTCCGTAGAAAAGGACAATGTATTTGCCTGCCAGTTCCATCCGGAAAAGAGCAGCAAATGGGGACTGAAGATACTTGAAAATTTTGCTGCTGTGGGAAAAGACGGCAATACTGAGAAGGAGGGAAAATAAGATGTTTACAAAGAGAATTATTCCCTGCCTGGATGTAAATAACGGACGTGTGGTAAAGGGCGTAAATTTTGTGCAGCTTCGCGATGCGGGTGATCCGGTGGAGATTGCCAAAGCCTATGATGCAGCAGGAGCAGATGAACTGGTGTTTCTCGATATTACAGCATCCTGCGAACAGAGAGATACGGTAGTTGACATGGTAAGACGGGTTGCTGCCAATGTATTTATCCCGTTTACAGTAGGCGGCGGTATCCGTACTGTAGATGATTTCAAGAAACTGCTGAGAGAAGGAGCAGATAAGATTTCCGTAAATTCTGCAGCAATTGACAGACCGGAACTGATCAGTGAGGCGGCTGACAAGTTTGGAAGCCAGTGCGTAGTTGTGGCTATTGATGCCAAGCGCAGAGAAGACGGCGGATGGAATATTTACAAACATGGCGGAAGATTGGATACAGGGATTGATGCCATAGAGTGGGCAAAGAAAGTGGAAGCTCTGGGTGCAGGGGAAATCCTTCTCACCAGTATGGACTGTGACGGTACAAAAGCAGGATATGATCTGGCTCTTACCAGAGCAATTGCTGATGCTGTCTCCATTCCTGTGATCGCATCAGGCGGTGCAGGTACACTGGAGCATTTTTATGATGCACTGACCGAAGGGGGAGCAGATGCTGCACTGGCTGCGTCTTTGTTCCATTATAAAGAACTGGAGATTTCTCAGGTGAAGGATTATCTGTCTGACAGGGGAATTTCTGTCAGACGATGACCACGAAAAATATAAGAGGTGAAGGATAAGGTATGTCAGCAATTTCAGGTGACTGGCTGGAAGCCCTGAAGGGGGAGTTTCACCAGCCGTATTATGCGAAATTATATAAAACGGTGATGACAGAATATCAGACTAGGAAGATTTTTCCTCCTGCGGATGATCTGTTTAATGCATTTCATTTTACACCGTTAAACGAAGTGAAGGTAGTAATCCTGGGACAGGATCCCTATCATAATGACGGGCAGGCTCATGGGCTTTGTTTTTCCGTAAAGAGAGGAGTGGAGACTCCGCCGTCCCTGGTGAATATTTATCAGGAGCTTCATGATGACTGTGGATGCTATATCCCCAATAACGGCTATCTGGAGAAGTGGGCGAAGCAGGGGGTGCTTCTTCTGAACACAGTTCTGACTGTACGCGCCCATCAGGCAAATTCACACAGGGGGATCGGCTGGGAGCAGTTTACGGATGCTGCGATCCAGGTTCTGAATGAGCAGGACCGTCCTATTGTATTTCTGCTCTGGGGACGTCCGGCGCAGATGAAAAAATCCATGCTGAATAATCCGAAGCATCTGATTCTGGAGGCACCTCATCCAAGTCCTCTGTCTGCTTACAGGGGATTTTTCGGATGTAAACATTTCAGTAAAACAAACGAATTTCTTGTTGCCAATGGTCTGGAACCAATCGACTGGCAGATAGAAAATATATAAGAAAAGAGGTAATGTGTAGTCAGGTAAAAGACACACAGTGATAACATGAATCAGAAAAACAATTTAGTAAAAAATGCATCCTTTCTGATGATTGCAGCTATGATCTCCAAGGTGATCGGTCTTCTGTACAAGAGTCCCCTTTCCAATATTATCGGAAGCCTTGGAATGGGCTATACAAGTCTTGCACAGAATGCCTATATGATCCTTCTGATGATCGCATCCTTTAGTATTCCACAGGCGGTATCCAAGCTGATCTCCGAGCGTATTGCTCTGAAGGATTACAGAAATGCACATAAGTTCTTTAAGGGTGCCATGATCTATGCCATGGTGATTGGCGGAGTGGTCGGTTTATTCTGTCTCTTTGGAGCAGGGCTGATCATCCCTCAGAATCAGAAGGATGCAATTCCGGCACTTCAGATCCTGGCTCCGACGATTTTTTTGTCCGGTATTCTTGGGGTATTCAGAGGATATTTTCAGGCATACAGAAATATGATGCCAACATCTATCTCCCAGATCATTGAGCAGGTATTTAATGCGGCAGTCAGTCTTCTGGCAGCCTGGGGATTCATCAATGCATTCTCAGATGGAACAGAGAACAGCATTGCAAAATGGGGGGCAGCAGGTTCCACAGTAGGAACCGGAGCCGGAGTGGTGACTGCATTGGCATTCATGCTTCTGGTATATGGTGTAAACCGCAGAAAAATCCTGCACCGGGTAGAGAGAGATCACAGACATCAGGAAGAGTCCTACAAAGAGATTTTTCGTGTGATCATCCTGGTTGTTTCGCCGATCATTCTCAGCGCCTTTGTTTATAATGTAAATGCTTATATCAATGGGTATCTTTTCTCGGATATTCTGGGAAGAAGAGGTGGAGATGCGGCACAGATTGGTATTTTATATGCAGAGTATGCTACTTACTTTATGACAATTATTAATATTCCTCTGACGCTGTCCAGTACGGCACCTACTTCCATGATTCCGGAAGTTTCCGCCCTGTATGCCACCGGAGACATTGAAGCGACCAGAGAGTGCATTGACCAGACCGTACAGCTTTCTATGGTAGTTTCTGCCCCATGTGCCATGGGACTGGCAGTGCTTGCACAGCCGATTGTATTTTTGCTTTACGGAAATTCCACAGGACTGGCAGCCAACCTGCTGATCCTTGGTTCTTTTTCAATCCTGCTCAATGGAATGTCAAATATTTCCAATGGAGTTCTGCAGGCGATCGGACAGCAGAGGATTCCGGTGATTACGGCAGCAATCGCACTGGTTGTGGATATTGTGGTAGTGGTAGTGCTGCTGTTTACTACAAACCTTGGAGTTTATGCACTGCTGATCGCAATGGTGATCTATTCTGTGGTTGTATGTGTGTTAAATGACAGAGCCATGAAGAAATATCTGCAGTATAAGAATCCATGGAAAGAAGGATATCTGTATCCTATTCTTGCATCTGTTCCCATGGGAATTGTTGCAGGCTGTATCTGCTATGGACTGAACATTTTTGTAAAATCCAATTTCATTTGTCTGATCGTTTCCATTCCTGTTGCTGCGGTTGTTTATCTGTTTGCTTACCTGATTATCAGCAAGCCGTCAGAATCACAGCTTAGAAGAATTCCGGGTGGAAGCTATCTGGTAAGAATTGCAGAGAAACTTCCGTTCTGGAAGAATAATTAACACTGAAATTATAAAAAACAAAAGAGTTATATTTCATGGTTTAAATGTAGTTCTGAAATAGAAACACATTTAAAATTTCTGAAATATAACTCTTTTTTTGAGCGCGTTTGAAAAATGCTTTTCGCAAAGCAGGATATGTAGATTGTGGGAATGATTTTTCAAATACGCTCTAAGGCGGATATATTGCAAGGTAAAATACATTGCAATATATCCATTACGGTATTATTTATGCATTTTTTTCTTCTACTTTTTTCAGATTCTTCTGAGCTGTGGAGAGCATCAGTTTGATTCGGTTGAGCTGATTGACTTCACTTGCACCCGGATCATAGTCGATGGCTACAATATTGGCTGTCGGATATTCTCTGCGGATCTCTTTGATAACACCCTTACCTACAATGTGGTTCGGCAGACATCCGAAAGGCTGGATACAAACAATATTCGGAACATCTCCATGGATCAGTTCCATCATCTCACCTGTCAGGAACCATCCCTCACCTGTCTGGTTTCCGGTGGAAACGATCGGAGATGCCATTTTTGCCAGATCTCTGATATCAGCAGGCGGTGCAAAATGGCGGCTCTGTGCAAGAGCTTCGCTTGCAGGCTTTCTCACCCATTCGATTGCTTTGATTCCCCAGTTTGCCATGGTTGCCTTGGACTTCTTGAATCCAAGATTTTCTACCTTAAAGTTCTGATTATAGAAGCAGTAGCACATGAAATCGATCAGATCCGGTACAACTGCCTCAGCGCCTTCAGATTCCAGAAGCTCTGCCAGATGATTATTTGCAGCAGGCAGGAACTTGACAAGGATCTCACCTACGATGCCGACACGCGGCTTCTTCACATCACTGATGGGAATGGTATCAAATTCGTGAACCATTTCGCGGCACATTTTCTTAAACTGGCTGTGGCTGACACTGCTTCCGCTTAAGAAAGAGATCACACGCTGTTCCCAGATTTTATGTTTCCTGTTTACGATTCCCTCTTCCAGTTCATAAGGACGCATACGATATACGCATTTCATCAGGATATCTCCGAATACGGCACCGTAAGCAACTTTCTTCACTAATGGAAGCGTAAGTTTGAATCCGGGATTGCTTTCCAGACCGCTTAAGTTAACAGAGATAACCGGAATCTGTTCCATACCGGCTTTCTTTAATGCGCGTCGTATAAATGCGATATAGTTGGAAGCACGACATCCGCCACCTGTCTGTGACATGACAACGGCCGTTTTGTTCAGGTCATATTTACCGGAAAGCAGAGCATCCATGATCTGTCCCACAACGATCAGAGACGGATAGCAGGCGTCATTGTTTACATACTTCAGACCAACATCCACTGCATGCTTATTGTCATTCGGAAGCACCTCCAGGTTGTATCCGCAGGAATTGAATGCTGCCTGCAGGAGGCTGAAATGGAACGGTGACATCTGCGGGCAGAGGATGGTATAGTCCTTTCTCATTTCCTTTGTAAAGGATACTTTATCAATAGAAGCAGGTTTGACAGTACGTTTCTGTCCCTGTGCTTTCTTCGCACGGATCGCTGCGATCAGGGAACGGATTCGGATTCTTGCAGCACCAAGGTTATTTACCTCGTCAATCTTTAAGCAGGTATAGATTTTGTCACTTCCGTCAAGGATTTCATAAACCTCGTCAGTAGTAACTGCATCCAGACCACATCCAAAAGAGTTGAGCTGGATCAGATCCAGGTCATCGCGTGTCTTTACATAGTTTGCAGCAGCATACAGTCTGGAGTGGTACATCCACTGGTCATTGACGCGGATCGGGCGTTCCACAGGTGCCAGATGAGAGATGGAATCCTCAGTAAGTACGGCAATACCATAGCTGTTGATCAGATCCGGGATACCATGATGGATTTCCGGGTCAATATGGTATGGGCGTCCTGCAAGGACAATACCATGGCGTCCTGTATCTTCCAGATATTTCAGGGTTTCTTCCCCTTTTTTCTGTACATCGCGGCGTGCAGCAGCCATTTCCTCCCAGCCCTTATGCACAGCAGCTTTGACTTCTTCTGCCGGGATATCCTTAAATTCCTCTACCAGACGATTTGCCAGAATTTCCTCAGAAGTAAATGCAAGGAACGGATTGCGGAAGGTAATGGACGGATCATTTAATTCGTCTACGTTATTCTTGATATTTTCGGCATAAGAAGTAACAATCGGGCAGTTATAGTGATTGACTGCATCCGGGAACTCGTTACGTTCATATGGGATACATGGGTAGAAAATAAATTTCACGCCATTGCGGATCAGCCAGGTTACATGGCCATGTGCGAGCTTGGCAGGGTAGCATTCGGACTCACTTGGGATGGACTCAATACCTAACTCATAAATCTTTCTGGTGGAAGTAGGGGAGAGTACAACCTCATACTTTAGTTCTGTAAAGAAAGTATACCAGAAAGGATAATTCTCAAACATGTTCAGAACACGGGGGATACCTACTTTGCCTCGCGTTGCCTTATCAGCAGTAAGCGGTGTGTAGGAGAAAATACGCTTATATTTATATTCATAAAGATTCGGAATATGATCTTTGTTCTTTTCCTTACCGATACCGCGTTCACAGCGGTTACCGCTTACATACTGGCGGCCTCCGGAGAATTTGTTGATAGTCAGACGGCAGTTATTGGTACATCCACGACAGTTTGCCATAGAAGTTGTATATTTCAGCTCGTTGATCTTATCAATGGAGAGCATAGTCGTTTCTGCACCTTCCTGATGGCGTTCGCGGGCAATCAGTGCGGCACCGAAAGCACCCATGATTCCGGCAATATCCGGACGGATGGCTTCGCAGCCTGCAATCTTTTCGAAGCTTCGAAGAACTGCATCATTGTAGAAGGTACCACCCTGTACAACGATGTGCTTGCCAAGTTCGGAAGCGTCAGAAACCTTGATAACCTTATACAGAGCATTTTTGATAACAGAGTAAGCAAGACCTGCGGAAATATCAGAAACCTCAGCTCCCTCTTTCTGTGCCTGCTTTACCTTGGAATTCATGAAAACAGTACATCTGGTACCAAGATCTATAGGATGCTGTGCAAAAACAGCAGCTTTTGCGAAATCCTGTACTGTATAATTCAGGGATTTGGCAAAGGTTTCAATAAAGGAACCGCATCCGGAGGAGCATGCTTCATTTAACTGTACGCTGTCAACGGTCTTGTTGCGGATTTTGATACATTTCATATCCTGTCCGCCGATATCCAGGATACAGTCTACCTCCGGGTCAAAAAACGCTGCTGCATAGTAATGGGATACGGTCTCAACTTCGCCCTCATCCAGGATCAGAGCAGCCTTAATCAGAGCCTCGCCGTAACCTGTAGAACAGGAATAAGCGATCTTTGCGTCTTTGGGAAGCAGTTCATAGATTTCTTTAATAGAACGGATGGTAGTTTTTAACGGGTTTCCGTTGTTGCTGCTGTAAAAGGAATAGAGAAGTGTTCCATCTTCGCCTACCAGTGCAGTTTTGGTTGTGGTGGAACCTGCATCAATACCCAGATAGCAGTTTCCTTTATATGTAGCCAGATCTCCTGTTTTTACTTTGTAGGAACTCTGACGTTTTGCAAATGCATCGTATTCTTCCTGAGAAGCGAAAAGTGGTTCCATACGTTCTACTTCGAAATCCAGCTTAATGGAATTGCGGAGTCTGTCTTTCATTTCTGTCAGGGAAATGGAGTTGTCTTCTTTTGCATTTAATGCAGAACCGATGGCTGCAAAAAGATGGGAGTTCTCCGGAATGATGGTGTGTTCCTCATCCAGCTTCAAAGTACGGATAAAGGATTCTCTCAGTTCGGACAGGAAGTGAAGCGGACCACCCAGGAATGCAACATGTCCACGGATGGGTTTTCCACAGGCAAGACCGGAGATGGTCTGGTTTACAACTGCCTGGAAAATAGAAGCTGACAGATCCGGTTTGGTTGCACCGTCATTGATCAGCGGCTGGATATCCGTTTTGGCGAAAACACCGCAGCGTGCAGCAATCGGGTAGAGCGCTTTGTAATCTTTGGCATATTCATTCAGACCTGTGGCATCTGTCTGGAGAAGAGAAGCCATCTGGTCGATGAAAGAACCGGTACCGCCTGCACAGATACCGTTCATACGCTGTTCTACGTTTCCGTTTTCGAAATAAATGATCTTGGCATCCTCACCGCCAAGCTCGATGGCAACATCTGTCTTTGGTGCCAGCTTCTGCAGAGAAGTAGAAACTGCAATAACCTCCTGGGTAAAAGGAACGCCCAGATGGTTGGCAAGGGTCAGACCGCCGGAACCTGTGATCACAGGATGGAGAGTCATCTCGCCATACTGGTCAAAGGCCTCCTGAAGAAGGTCTGCAAGGGTTTCCTGAATGTTGGCGAAATGGCGCTTGTAATCTGCGAAAATAAGATTTTCATTCTCGTCCAGAATCGCGATTTTTACAGTAGTGGAACCAATGTCAATTCCAAGTGTTTTGTAATTCATAAAGTAA
>OBKS01001555.1_pt1 | contig 15670 bp, 14 predicted proteins | sample 1517381 | NCBI WGS metagenome assembly OBKS01 (sample SAMN04571686, study PRJEB22368) | human gut metagenome | biome: human gut; material: stool | host: Homo sapiens | place: Luxembourg | collected 2012-08-03 | reverse complement strand
CAGGCAGCTGACTTTATCTGCGAGAAATATAACTGGGATGAAGTTGTAAAGGAAACGATGAAACTGTACAGGAGAAAATAATAGATGAGAGTATTGATAATAAATAAATTTCTATATCCAAACGGTGGATCAGAAACCTACATATTTAAGCTGGGTGAGGCACTGGAGCAGCACGGACATGAGGTTCAGTACTTCGGTATGGAGCATGAAGGCCGCTGCGTGGGCAACCGGGTCAATGCTTATACATCTGGTATGGACTTCCACGGCGGCAGCAAACTGAGCAAGCTGACCTACCCGATCAAGACCATCTACAGCAAGGAAGCACGGGTGCAGCTGAGAAAAGTTCTGGACGACTTCAAGCCGGATGTCTGTCACCTGAATAATTTTAACTACCAGCTGACACCTTCCATCATTCTGGAAATCGTGAAGTGGCGCAAGGAGACCGGAAGAGATTGTAAGATCATCTTCACGGCACATGACTACCAGTTGGTCTGCCCGAACCATCAATTAAAGAACCCTATCACACATGAGAACTGTGAGAAGTGCCTCGGCGGTCATTTCATGAATTGTGTAAAGGGAAAATGTGTTCACGGTTCTACTGCAAAATCTATCGTTGGCATGATGGAGGCGGAGTTCTGGAAATGGAACGGAGCATACAAGTACATTGACAAGATTATTTGCTGCTCGGAATTCTTGAAAACCAAGATGGATACGAATCCGCTGTTTGCAACTAAGACAATCGCAATGCACAACTTCGTGGAGAAGGTAGAGCCTAAAGAGGTTGAAAAGAAAGATTACGTCCTTTACTTCGGCCGCTTCTCTGAAGAGAAGGGAATCAACACACTTGTTGAGACCTGCAATCTGTTGCCAAATATTCAGTTTATTTTTGCTGGTTCTGGCCCATTGGAAGACAAGGTCAATCAGCTGAAAAATGTTAAGAATGTTGGTTTCCAGACTGGCGATGCATTGGACAAACTGATTCGGGAAGCAAAGTTCTCTATTTGCCCTTCGGAAGTCTATGAAAACTGCCCGTTCTCTGTTATGGAGAGTCAGCAGCGTGGAACTCCTGTCATCGGCGCAAATATCGGTGGCATTCCTGAGTTGATTACAGATGGTGTGGATGGGCGACTGTTCACAAGCCGGGATTCCAAGCAACTGGCATCTATTATCAAGGAACTTTGGAATGATCCGGCAGAGACCGATAAGTACGCAAAGGCGTGCCTTAACCTTGGGGGGGGGGGGGGGTAATCCTCTGTAAGTATCAGCGGATGGACTATGTCCTTTACTTCGGCCGTTTCTCTGAAGAAAAGGGCATCGGCACGCTCATCAAGGTCTGTAAAGAACTGCCGGATGTGCAGTTCATCTTCGCCGGCACTGGCCCGCTGGAAGAAACGGTAAATGGTATTAAGAACATCAAAAACGTCGGCTTCCAGAAAGGCGAAGCACTGGAAAAGCTTATCCGTGAGGCACGATTCTCCATTTACCCGTCTGAGTGGTATGAGAACTGCCCGTTCTCCGTAATGGAATCCCAGATGTATGGCACACCGGTACTGGGAGCAGACATTGGTGGTATTCCGGAACTGATTCAGGTCGGCAAGACCGGCGAGCTGTTTGAAAGCGGTAACGGGAAAGATTTGAAGAGAAAGATCGAGAAGCTCTGGGGTGATAAGAAGCTGTGTGAAGCATATAGCAAGAACTGTAAGAACATCAGCTTCGATACCATTGATGAGTATTACGAGAAAATTATGAAGGTGTATCAGTAAGACTGGTATGTGAGGAGAGAATTTGTGGCTACAAAAGCGGATCGATATGAGGGAATAGACGGTTTGAAGGCATATGCCATTATTGGCATCGCGCTGATGCACGTCCTCGCAAATGGAGAATATAGGATAGGAGGATTTGTGTTTGAACGGCTAATACCATCATTCACAAACCTTGTTTTCCTTTTTATGATGGTCAGCGGTTTTGGCATGTGCTGTGGCTATTACCAGAAAATTGTTGACCAGAAGATTAGCGTAGAGGATTTCTACAAGAAACGGTATATCAAAATCTGGCCGTATTTTGCATTGCTTTGTGCGTTGGATTTTGTGATTTCACCGAGCAAAGAATCACTATTTGAAGTAATTGCAAACTTGACTTTGTGTCAGGGGCTTCTGCCGAATGCTAAAATTTCGGTTATTGGTGTGAGTTGGACACTGGCAGTCATTTTTGTGTTCTACATGCTGTTCCCGTTCTTCTGTTTCCTGATTGGAAACAAGAAGAGAGCATGGAGGGTCGCGGTGGTGGCACTGGTGTTTAACTGGCTGTGCGCTAATTACTTCAAAGCTGGAAGGACTAATATCGTCTACGATGCGATTTATTTTATTGTAGGCGGCTTGATCTTCCTCTATCGGAAAGAGTTGGCTGAGTTCGCATCGAATCACAAGGTTATCGCTGGAGCGATTCTGCTGATTGCCACAGTTGCTTATTTTGCATTAGGCGGCAATACGCTCACGATGGGGGGGGGGGTACTGGTCAATCCAGTCGCCAAGTTCCTCGGTGGTATCTGCTTCGAGATTTACCTGTGCCACATGGTGATTTATCGTGTGCTTGAAAAGCTACACCTTGTACATCTATTTGAAAATGGTCTGCTGGCATATATTTTCACAGCGGTTGCAGTCATCTGCGGTTCGGTTGTGTTCTCGGTATGTGCCAAGTGGTTCTTAAATAAAGTCGAAACATTCTTAAAAGAGAGAGTTAGGAGAGTTAATCATGTCTGAAGAAAAAAAGTTAAATGGTACGGTCATCGTCACTTATCGCTGCAATGCTCGTTGCTCCATGTGCAACCGTTATAAAGCACCTTCCAAGCCGGAAGAAGAAATCAGCATTGAAACCATCAAGAAGCTACCGAAGATGTACTTTACCAATATCACCGGTGGCGAGCCGTTTATCCGTACCGACCTGAAGGATATCGTGCGTGAACTGTACAAGAAGTCCGACCGTATCGTTATTTCTACAAATGGGTTCTTCACGGATCGTATCGTTGACCTGTGCAAGGAGTTCCCGCAGATCGGTATTCGTATCTCTATCGAGGGTCTGGAACAGACCAATAACGAGATCCGTGGTCTGCAGAACGGCTACCAGCGTGGTTACGGCACACTGAAGAAGCTGCGTGAAATGGGCATGAAAGATGTCGGTTTTGGTATGACCGTTCAGGACAAGAATGCTCCTGACCTGGTTCCGCTGTACAAGATTTCCGATGAGATGGGCATGGAGTTTGCAACGGCTTCTCTGCACAACAGCTTCTACTTCGTTGAAGCAAAGAACATCATCCATGATCGTCCTATGGTCGCAAAGAACTTCGAGAATCTGATCAACGAACTGCTCCGCAGCAACAGTCCGAAAAAGTGGTTCCGCGCCTACTTTAACCACGGCCTGATTAACTATATCTACGGTCAGAAACGCCTGCTTCCTTGCGACATGAGTTTTGACACCTTCTTCATCGACCCGTATGGCGATGTCATGCCTTGCAATGGTACCAAGGATAAAGAGGTCATGGGTAACCTGAACAATCAGACTTGGGATGAGCTGTGGAACAGCCCGGAGGCCGAGAAGGTTCGTGCAAAGGTTCGTTGCTGTGACCGTGACTGCTGGATGATCGGCAGCGTAAGTCCTGCGATGCACAAGTACATCTGGAAGCCTGCTACCTGGGTTCTGGTTCACAAGTTCAAGGCTCTGTTCACCAAGCATCCGTACAGCATGTACGAGCTGAAAATCTGCCGCGATTATCGTGATGGCAAAGTCACCAAAGAGGAACTCGATAAGTGCAGCACCTGCGATATGAACTGTGTGATTAATAACGGTCTGAGTGAGGCATCCAAGGAACAGCTGAAGCACAAGACCGGCGAGGAAATCGTGGATGCTGATATCGCACAGCAGATGGAGACGAAGTAATGAGTGAAAAGACAGCGGTAAGAACAAGAGAAAAATGGGTTGATGGTGTAAAGGTCATCGCCTGTATATTGGTTGTACTAGGCCACTTCTTCCAAAGTATGACGAAGGCGAATATTTTGCCTGAAAATGATTTATATGAGTGGTTCAACACAACGATTTATTACTTCCACGTGCCGCTGTTCTTCATTTGTAGTGGATATCTGTATCAAAAGTACAGCAAGGTAAACAGTGTAGGCAGTTGGTATAGAAATGTAGCGAAAAAAGTGCTGGTACTCGGTGTACCATATGCAACTTTTACGACTGCTACATGGGTACTGAAAAAAGTGTTCTCAAGCAGTGTCAACGACCAAATCGGCGGTCTAGGAGAAACATTGTTCTTTCATCCAACAGCACCGTACTGGTATCTGTATGCATTGTTCTTCATTTTTCTTGTTACGCCGACTTTTAACAGTGTGAAAGCAGCCGGGGGGGGGGTACAGCATTTACGCTGTATCGACAGTCCTCTCAAACGAAATCTGGTTTGTGCTCGGCATGAGCATTTGTGCATTTAACGTGCAACTGAAGGGCAGAAAAGTACAAGGAATGATATGCGGAGTGCTGTTTATAATTCTGAGCATTATGGTATATACAGCGGAAATCAGCAGTAGTGCGGCCTCTTTCATAATGGGATTATTGGCTTGTGTGGCTGTTATCATGATGGTGGCGGGTTTTGAGGAAAAGTTAGGTAGAGGCATGGAATTCATTGCAAAGTACACAATGCCGATTTTTCTGATGCATACGTTGTTTGCGGCACCAATGAGATCAGTCTTACTGAAGTTGGGGATTACGAATGCTGTAGCACATATTGTGCTGGGGGTGGGCATTAGTTTTGCTGGCCCGATTATCGCTGCGTGGATTATAAAAAAAACAAAGTGGTTGGAGTTCTTCTTGTATCCGAATAAAATTATAAAGCATTACGTTTGAATGCAATGAATGAGACTATATTGTTATGGAGGATAGATATGAAAAATTATAAAATTGCTGTGGCAGGAACTGGTTATGTGGGGTTGTCGATTGCCACATTACTTTCTCAAAATCATCAGGTGACTGCTGTAGATATCATCCCGGAGAAGGTGGACTTGATTAATAACCGCAAATCTCCGATTCAGGATGACTATATCGAAAAATATCTGGCTGAGAAAGAACTGAACCTGACCGCAACACTGGATGCAAAGGAGGCATACTGTGATGCGGACTTTGTTGTAATAGCTGCTCCCACGAACTACGATAGCCACACCCAGCACTTTGACACATCTGCAGTTGAAGCTGTGATCAAGCTGGTCATGGAATATAACCCGAACGCCATCATGGTCATTAAGTCCACCATTCCGGTGGGCTACACCGCATCCGTGCGTGAGAAGTTCAACAGCAAGAACATCATCTTCAGCCCGGAATTCCTGCGTGAATCTAAGGCTCTGTACGACAATCTTTATCCTTCTCGTATCATCGTTGGCACTGATTTAAGTGATGAGCGATTGGTAGAGGCTGCACATGAGTTCGCTGGTCTGCTACAGGAAGGTGCTATCAAAGAGAACATCGACACTCTGTTCATGGGCTTCACCGAGGCAGAGGCTGTTAAGCTGTTCGCTAATACATATCTTGCTCTGCGCGTGGCTTATTTCAACGAGCTGGACACCTATGCAGAAAGCAAGGGGTTGAACACCCAACAGATCATCGATGGTGTTTGCCTTGATCCTCGTATTGGCAGCCATTACAATAACCCGTCCTTTGGTTACGGCGGCTATTGCCTGCCTAAAGACACCAAGCAGCTGCTGGCAAACTATGCTGATGTTCCGGAGAACCTAATTGAAGCAATTGTTGAGAGTAACAGAACTCGTAAAGATTTCATTGCTGATCGAGTTCTGAAGTTGGCTGGTTATTACGGATACGACGAGGACAACGAATACGATGAGAAGCAGGAAAAGTCTGTGACCATCGGCGTTTACCGCCTGACCATGAAGAGCAATAGCGACAACTTCCGCCAGAGCTCTATTCAGGGTGTCATGAAGCGCATCAAGGCCAAGGGCGCAACTGTTATCATCTACGAGCCGACTCTGAAAGATGGCGATACTTTCTTTGGCAGCTTGGTGGTCAATGACCTGGCCAAGTTCAAGGAAATGAGCCATGCCATCATCGCAAACCGATATGACAAGTGCCTGGATGATGTGAAAGAAAAAGTATATACGAGAGACTTGTTCGGGAGAGACTGAAAAAATAGTAATAGCGCTGTTCGGAAGGTTTTCGAGGACGAGCTAGTATTTAGTGTGATGAAGGGAATACCATGAGAATACTAATCATTAGAAGCTATCCTAGCTATATGGATGTTGAAAGAAACACCTATAATATACAAGAAGTCGGTCTTGCGAAGGCACTTGTCAGAAAAGGACATGTTTGCGATATTGTTTTTTGGACGGATAAAGAAGAAAAAGATATTACAATCGCAGTAGAAGATTGTGGAAATATAAATGTCTTTTACCGTCATGGTAAGACAGCATTAAAGAACACAGTATATACTAATTGCACAGAACTATTTGAGCAATATGATATATTGCAAGCAGCTGAATATAATCAGATGCAGTCGTGGATGCTAGCTAAACAATATCCGAAAAAGGCCATTATATATCATGGACCATACTATTCACACTTTAACAAGCGGTATAATTTGATGTGTTCCGTGTTTGATATGTTCTTTTTGAAGAGATACTTAAAATTAGGAACACACTTTATCACCAAAAGTAAAATGGCACAAGAATTCTTGGAAAGTAAAGGGATTAAGCGAACAAATATTGGAACTGTTGGAGTGGGCATGGACACACAGATGTTATCGAACTCCAAAGAAGTATGCAAAGAACCGTTGTTTTTGACGATGAGTCAAGATAAAAATTTGAAACTTTTGTATATAGGAAAATTCGAAAAGCGGAGAAATATACATTTTATTTTGGATGTCTTTTCACAGGTCATAAATAAAAAAATGAATGCTACGCTCTATATGATAGGAACAGGTGATAAGGATTATATAGAGGATTGTTGGAAGTATGCAGAAAGCAAGAATATTAAGAATTATATAGTATACCAAGAAAAAATGGAACAAAAATATTTAGCTGGAGTATACGGCTTGGCGGACTTCTTTTTGCTTCCGACGGAATATGAGATTTTTGGCATGGTATTGTTAGAAGCTATGTATTACCACTCAGTTGTGTTAACAACACTTAATGGTGGATCAAGCACTTTGATTGATAATAACAAAAATGGGTTTATTCTAACGTTGAATAACGCAAAAGAATGGGCGGATTGCATCGAAAAAATTTCAAGTGATAAAAATGCAATGCTGAATATTTGTGATATGGCATCTCGTAAAACCCAGGAAGGTTTCACATGGGATAAGTTGGCAGATCAATTCATTGAACACTATAATAAAGTTTTGCAATAAAAAGAGATGGAGTGAAAAAGTGGAAAAGGTTACCGTTGTTGTGCCAGTATATAATGCAGAAAAATATTTGACAGAATGTCTTGAGAGCATTCAAAGGCAAACATATAGCAATATTGAAATAATACTTGTAGATGATGGGTCAAAGGATAGTAGCCCAGCATTATGCGATGCATTCCAAAAAAAAGACAATAGAATCAAAGTGGTTCACAAAATGAATGAAGGCGCAGGGAAAAGTAGAAATAAAGGCATAGAAATGGCTACAGGAGATTATATTCTCTTTGTAGATAGTGATGATTATATTAAGTCGGATCTTGTTGAAAAGTGTGTGAATGCTATTGCGGGAAATGATTCAGCAATGGTGATGTTTGGCGTACAACATACTGATGAAACCGGAAAAATCATTGGGGAGAAAATTCCTTACTCAGATAAATATATCTTTGAGGGGAAAGAAGTACAAGAAGAGTTCCTTCCGGACATGATTTTCTCGGAAAACAAGAAGGTGCGAAATATTGAAACGCCAGCCAGTATGGCTAACTTCTATTCACTGGGAATAATAAGAAAGATTGGTTGGAAATTTGAATCGGAGAGAGAATATATATCAGAGGACTTTTACTCTAGATTGAAACTTTATGGGCATATAAATAAATTGGTGGTTCTAAATGAAGCTCTATATTGCTATCGACACGGTCATGAGTCACTTTCTTCATCTTCTCGATTGATGAACTATGAGATGATAAGAAAATATTATAATCAATGCGTTTCACTGTGTGAAAAGAATAATTATAACAAAAAGGTTTTGCGAAAAGTTAGTGAGCCGTATTTGTCTTTCACAATAACGTGCTTGAAATTAAAAGCAAGACAGAAGAAAAACTTTGCAGCTAAAAAAATGGAGTTAAATGAGATTCTCAAAGATAATCAGTTGCATGAAGTGCTAAAACAACGAAATCTAGATAATGAGAATAAAGCAAAGCGAGTGCTATATAAAGCAATTTTAGCTGATAATTATTTTTTGGCAAGGGCTTTGATTTGTATACAGGCATATAGGAGCAAGAGATAGGATGAAGATCGGAGTCTTAACATTTACCGAAGGATATAATTACGGGAATAAACTTCAAAATTATGCGATGTTAACATATTTGCAGAATAACTTTCCATGCGAGGTTAAAACTGTAAACAATTGTATTGCACAAGGAAGCAAATTAGAAAAGGCTAGAATTTTATTGACCTGGGCAATCCCTTCAAAAAAGCATTATATGTATTGGAAACGACTTGTCAGATTTAAGGCGTTTAATAAGGAATACTTGAATTTTACATCTGAAAAAATCACAGCGGATACAAAGGATTTTTCAGAAGTAGATTGCTTTGTCTGCGGCAGTGATCAAATCTGGAATCCTCATTATTATAATAATATTAATTTATTGACTGGTAATTTACCAGAACCCAAAAGAAGCATTTCATATGCTGCGAGTTTTGGCGTAAGTGAAATCCCAGATGAAAAAAAGGGGTCTTTTTCAGAGGCATTGAAAAATCTGGAAGCCATTTCGGTTAGAGAAGAACAGGGATTGCGCATCTGTAGAGAATTAGGCTGTGATGAATGCAGAGTAAATATAGACCCAACATTTTTGCTTTCAAAGAATGAGTGGCTGAAAGTAATAAAGAAGCCAAAGCAGCACTTGCCGGAAAAATATGTAGTCACCTATTTCTTGGGCAAGATAGAAAAAGAAGTTGAAGATAAAATCAGAGATTATTGCGGAAAGAATGGATTGGAGCGCATTGATTTGAATTCAGTCGCTTCTTTGAAATGGTTTGATATTACGCCGTTTGAATTCCTTTATCTTATCAAGAACGCAGAATTTGTTTTCACAGACTCATTTCATGCGTCGGTCTTTTCTATAATCTTTGGAAAGTGTTTTTTGACAGCAGAAAGAGCTTCAAGTAATAATAACAAAATGGGTTCTCGAATTGATACTTTGTTTTCGACTTTTTCATGTGAAAATCACAGATTAAGTGCATTTGATGGAAATATCGAAAGCCTTAAAATGGATGAGTCAAAAGTAGAACATATTATTCAGCATGAAAAGGATAGAACGTATGAGTATTTCTCTGGTACTATTTTTCACTAAATGCAGTAGAAGTATAAGAAAGGAGGAAAAATTTTGAGCGGAATACACCTATACATTAAAAAAAATCCATTGCCGGAAGAATTATACCTCCAATTCATGCTCTTACTGGGATTGCTTTTTGGATACTTTGAAGTTACAGCTTTTTGGAACGCAGGAGTTATTTTATTAACAGGATGGCTGCTACTTGCATCTAAACGTATCCGAGAAGTTGTACAGAAAAATGCAACGGCTGTACTTTTGTTATTTTGCTTGGCTTTCTTTATTGTATTAAATGTGATTTATATGGGAACGGGGACATACCTGTCCTATAATTTAATACAGATTGTAAGACCTATAGTGATTCTTTGCGGCATTTTTTACATTAGTCAAGAAAAAAACGACATCGTATATAATTTTTTGTCAGCTAACTTCGGCTTACTTAATCTAATGTGGATTGTCAATTTGTTTGTTTTAGGTCTGCAAGTTGCAGGAACAGGATTTATGATAAAAGCTAGTTGGATGGCAGCCAATAGTTTTTATGCTGACAATTGTACAGGCTTATTTGGTGGAAGCTCTACGCATGTTGTGATGCTATTTACAATATTTATTACAATTTATAATCTGGAGTGTGGAGTCAATCGATTTAGAGGCGGATGGAAGAAAAAGATTTTTTGTGCCTATGTTTTTGGAACGTTAGGACTAATGCTTTTGTTTTCAACTTTGAATGATAATACGGCAATGTTCATTTTTGTGCCAATATTTCTTATTTGGTATTATCTGCATAAATTGCGAATTGTAGATGCAACGCTTTTTTATAAAATCTTCGATGTACTAAAATATGTTTTTTTGGCAATTCTGTTGCTGTTTGTGCTGCAATTCATTCCTGAAGTATCAGATTTTATAAATACGACAGTAATAAACAAGATTGACGGAGTTATTAATTTTGAAAATACTAATGGACTTGGAAGCGTTGAAAGATTGGCTATCGCAAGTGATGCATTGAATCGTGGTTTTGGTTGGAAACTTGGCCAAGGATTAGGAGCATGGAATATTATGGGCGGAAGGTATGCTGGCTTTTTACATTTCGGCCTGAGTTCTGTTGGCTCTTTTATCTATCTGATGGGAATATGGGGTTATCTAATTATAACAATACTTTATGCATATTTCATGTCGCATATGCGTAGTGATGGTGCAAAGTTATCTTTTATAGTTACTTTTGCAATGGTCAATTTGTTGTGCTTTTATACAATGTTTTTGACCGCAACACACGCGATTGTTTGGTCAATTTTTATTTTCTTAATACTTAATGGTGTTGGAATGGAGAAACATGGACAATAAGCAAATCAAGCAAAATAACAAAGCGTTATTAACGGGCACAATAGTATATGCTATTGGAAATTTAGGAACAAAAATACTTACATTCTTAATTGTTCCTCTTTATACATACTATATCAGCACATCTGATATGGGAGACTACGATCTTTTGATTACGAGCGTCAGCTTATTGACGCCGCTAATTAGTTTGAAGATTTCTGATGCAACCTATAATTGGATGATTAAGAAAACAGCGCGTAATGAGGTATGTATAAAAGCAACTTATAATTACCTACTGAAAAGTTGTATACTTGCGGTCATAATTATTGGTGCTGCAAGTCGCTTTGTGCATATTTGGAATGTTGGGTTGTTTTTGGCAATTATGGTTCTTGAACCTATATTGGAAACAACTCAAAAAATTTTGCGTGGACTGAAAAATCAAAAGCTGTTTGCAGCGTCGGGAATTATCTATACAGGTATCCTTGTTTCGCTTAATTTCCTTACAGTTTGCGTTTGGAAATTGGGTGTTACAAGTCTGCTTGTAAATACAATTATCAGTCATGTCATAAGTATTGTACTCATTTTCTGCCTGGAAAAAAGAATAAGATGCTTGTCAGCGGTAGTCGACAAATCCGAACTTCTGATCACGCAAAAAGAAATGCTGAAATACTCGATGCCTTTAGTGCCATCGACACTTAGCTGGTGGGTGATGAGCGTTTCAGATCGCTATGTTATTCGTTTCTTCCTAGGTGCTTCATATAATGGAATCTATGCAATTGCGACCAAATTTCCATCTGTACTTCAAACATTCTTTGTTTTGTTTAACAATGCATGGACGGATATGGCATTAGCGAATATTCATTCTAAGGAAGAGAGCAGTAAATATGTTTCAGACGTTTTTGAAAAAATGTATGTATTTTCATTTTCAATGATATGTTGCTTGATTCCACTAACTAAGATCGTAACGCAAGTTATCTTAAGTGCAGATTATAAAATAGGGTCAGTATATATTGGCTTTTTGTATTTGGGTGCAATTTTTCAAGGGTATTCCACATTTGCAAGTGTTGGATACTTGCAGAATAAAAAAACAGCAAAAGCTGCAACATCGAGTGTGGCGGGAGCAGTTGTCAATCTAGTCATTGATTTGATTTTAATTAAGTCAGTTGGGTTATTTGCCGCGGCACTTTCAACATATGCCGGTTTTCTTGTGATGTGGATTGTTCGTATGTATGATATTAGAAAAGATTGGCCGATAAAAGTTAAAAAGGTGAAATTCATAGCGTTAACAATGCTTTCCACGCTTGTTGCAACCGTCACGATATGGACTTCGATTAAGATTGATGCGGTCATTACTGTTATATTCGGGATTCTTTTTTTTGTGTTGAATAAAGACTATATAGTATTGGTTCTTAAGAAACTAGGAAAACGATGAGTTAATATCATAGCTGGAGAGGAGAAAGTTGAGAATGAAATCGCCAATGGCATACGCTTGTTATAACACAAACAAAGAGATTAGGCTTAGTAGCTCCTCAGGAGCCATATTTTCTTCTCTGGCAGAGTGGGTTCTAAAGCGGCAGGGGGTCGTATATGGTGTTACTATGTCAGAGGATTGTTATTCTGCAGAATTTATTTCAGTCACGAGGAGAGAAGATTTGGCAAAGCTACGCGGGTCAAAATATTTACAGGCAAAGGTCGGAAATACGTATAAGGCTGTAAAAAGTGACTTGTTGTCAGGAAAAATGATCCTTTTTAGTGGAACGGGTTGTCAGGTAAATGGTCTTAGAGGTTTTCTTGGTAAGGAGTATGATAATCTGATATGTGTTGATGTTATTTGCCATGGAGCACCGTCACCAGCGTTATGGCGAGAGTATGCTGAATATCAGGAACGAAAAAACAATGGAAAACTAAAATGTGTGAATTTTCGATGCAAAGATAACAGCTGGGTAGATTTCGGAATGAAGGAAATTATAGATCGCATTCCAGAGGGTGCTAGCCAAAGGCTATACATATCAAAAGATACAGATTCTTATATGCAGATGTTTTTAAGAAATTATTGCTTGCGTCCATCTTGCTATGAATGTATAGCAAAAGAGGTGAAAACATCTGACCTTACGATTGCTGACTTTTGGGGCATAAATAATGTAGTTCCCGAAATGAATGACGGTGCAGGAGCATCGTTGGTACTGGTACGAACAAATAAGGGAAAAAGTATTTTTGAAAGTATTAAGATGGATGTAGAGCTGAAAGCTGTCACTTATGAAGAAAGCGTCAAGAATAACTCGGCAGAATTCAAATCTTGTGATAGGCCAATTCAGCGGAATATGTTTTTTGGTGATATGAACGGTATGAGTTTTGAAGAACTTGCAAAGAAATATGCTGCGCCAGTTGATAGGACTTTTAAAGGGAAAATAAAGGGAAAATAAAGAGAAAGATAAAAAATATCATCAAAAATATCGGGGGGGGGGCAGAACATAAACACAATGAAGAATATGGACTACTCTTTGTGTTTCGTGTTTGATTGTCAGGAGAAAAATCAATGAGAGAGATACCAGTACTTTATAAAAGAAAAGAAGAATGCTGCGGATGTACAGCTTGCTATGCTTCCTGTCCCCAAAACGCTATTTCTATGGTGGTAGATGAGGAAGGGTTTGAATATCCGCAAATTGATGTGAATAAATGTATTCGATGCTATCAATGCATAAAAGTTTGTCCTTTCAAAGTGAAGAAAACGATATAAAAGAGAGGAAAATAGCAATGGGAAAATACTTTGGAACAGACGGCTTCCGTGGTGAAGCCGGAATTACTTTAACAGCAGACCATGCCTATAAAGTGGGTCGCTTTTTGGGCTGGTATTATAACGCTCTCCGTGAGCGCAATGGTGATACCGACCCTGCTCGCATAGTGATTGGCAAGGACACTCGTCGCAGCTCTTACATGTTTGAGTACAGCCTAGTCGCTGGTCTGACTGCTTCTGGCGCAGATGCTTATTTGCTCCACGTCACTACCACCCCCTCCGTGGCTTACATTGCTCGTGTGGATGACTTTGACTGTGGCATCATGATCTCTGCCAGCCACAATCCCTACTATGATAACGGCATCAAGCTGATCGACTGCTACGGCGAGAAGATGCCGGAGGAAACCCTGCTACTGGTGGAGGATTATATCGACGGTAAGCTCCATGTGTTCGATAAGGACTGGCCGGAACTGCCCTTTGCTCGTCGTGAGCACATCGGCTGCACGGTGGACTACGTGGCAGGCCGTAATCGTTATATGGGCTATCTGATCAGTCTCGGCATCTATTCCTTCAAGGGTGTCAAGGTTGGCCTAGACTGCGCCAACGGCAGCTCTTGGAATATCGCTAAAAGCGTTTTCGATGCCCTGGGTGCTGATACCTATGTCATAAACAACAAGCCGAATGGCACGAACATCAACAACAACGCCGGTTCTACGCATATTGAGGGTCTGCAGAAGTTTGTTGTGGAGAAGGGTTTGGATGTCGGTTTTGCCTTCGATGGTGACGCCGACCGCTGCCTGTGCGTGGACGAGAAGGGTAATGTCATCACTGGCGACCATATCCTATATATCTATGGCTGCTATATGAAAGAGCGTGGCAAGCTGCTGACCAATACTGTGGTTACGACTGTTATGTCCAACTTTGGTCTGTACAAAGCGTTTGATGAGCAGGGTATCGGCTACGCTAAGACTGCTGTGGGTGACAAGTATGTTTACGAGTATATGGCAAAGAACGGTTGCCGTATTGGTGGTGAGCAGAGCGGCCATATCATCTTCTCCAAGTACGCAAGCACTGGTGACGGTATTCTGACCAGCTTGAAAATGATGGAAGTCATGTTGGCAAAGAAGAAGCCAATGAGCGAACTGGCAGCACCGCTGAAGATCTATCCGCAGGTACTGGAAAATGTCCGCGTGACGGATAAAAAGGCGGCCCAGAACGACCCGGCGGTGCAGGAAGCAGTGTCTAAAGTTGCTGAGGCTCTGGGCGATACCGGCCGTATTCTGGTGCGTGAGTCTGGCACTGAGCCGGTGGTTCGTGTTATGGTGGAAGCACCTGACCATAATACATGCCAGAAGTATGTTGACGAAGTGGTCAACGTGATTTGCGAAAAGGGATATAAAGCGTAAATGCAATGACGACTCTGGCAATTACCCGGAGTCGTTTTGCATAAAAGGGAAAGTATAATAGATTAAATAACGGGAAGGATAAACCTATGTGTGGAATCGTTGGTTTTACAGGAAATCGACAGGCAGCACCGATCCTGCTGGACGGTCTGTCAAAACTGGAATATAGAGGATATGACTCGGCTGGACTGGCTGTCCGTGACGGAGAAAATCTGGCACAGGTCGTGAAAGCGAAGGGACGCCTGTCCAATCTGATTGAGAAAACAGATGGAGGCAAGGCATTAAAAGGAACCTGTGGTATTGGCCATACTCGTTGGGCTACCCACGGTGAGCCGAGCCAAACCAATGCACATCCGCATGTTTCAGGTAACTGTACCCATTCTGGTTCCGGCACAGTGGAGTCTGAGGTCGTTGGCGTACATAACGGCATCATCGAGAACTATACCGAACTGAAAGAAAAGCTGCTGAAGCACGGTTATACATTCTATAGTCAGACGGATACGGAAGTGGTCATCAAGCTGGTGGACTACTATTATAAAAAGTACAACCTCGGTCCTATTGATGCCATCGCTAAGACGATGGTGCGTGTCCGTGGTTCCTACGCTCTTGAGCTGATGTTCCGGGATTATCCGGGCGAGATCTGGGTGGCACGTAAGGATAGCCCGATGATCATCGGCATTGCGGATGGTGAGACCTATGTGGCTTCGGATGTCCC
>OBKS01001552.1_pt1 | contig 15672 bp, 11 predicted proteins | sample 1517381 | NCBI WGS metagenome assembly OBKS01 (sample SAMN04571686, study PRJEB22368) | human gut metagenome | biome: human gut; material: stool | host: Homo sapiens | place: Luxembourg | collected 2012-08-03 | reverse complement strand
ACCCTGGACAGCCGTGCGGGCCTGCACCTGCGCCTGCTTGCGCAGCACCGAATCGCCGTTGTCACCATCGACCTCGGCAGGACCGGAGAAGCGCGCACCCTCGAGCGCGGGCTCCTCCTTGTGCTCCACGGCACGCGGGGCAGCCTTGATCTCGATGCGCAGAACCGTGCGCAGGTAATCCTCATACATGGTATCGACGAGTATCTGGAACGCGCCGTAGGCCTCGGTCTTGTACTCAACCAGCGGGTCGCGCTGGCCAAAGCCGCGCAGGCCGATGCCGGTCTTGAGGTAGTCCATCTCCTGCAGGTAGTTCATCCAGCGGGTATCGATGACGCGCAGCATGACCTGGGTGTTGAGCTCGCGCATCAGGTCCTCGCCCAAGCGCTCGGCCTTCATGTTGTAGCACTTCTCTACGTAAGCCAGGACATCGGCAGCCAGGGCCTCATAATCCTCGTCGGGGAACTTCGGCGTATCGATGTGGCCGGTGAGCTCCACAACCCACTTGCGCAGGCCCTCCAGGTCGCGCTCACCATCGTGACTGTCCTTGGTGCAGAACTCCTGCACGCAACGGTAGACGGTATCGTGCATGACCTCGGTGATGTGGTCGGTCAGGTCCTTGCCGTCCAGAATCTTATTGCGCTCGGCGTAGATGACCTGGCGCTGCTTGTTCATGACGTCGTCGTACTCAAGGACGCTCTTACGCATGGAGAAGTTGATGCTCTCGACCTTGTGCTGGGCGCTCTCGACGGCCTTGGAGATGATCTTGTGCTGGATGGGCATGTCGTCGCCCATGTCGGCCGTGACCATCATCTTGGAGACGCGGTCCATCTTGTCGCCGCCGAACAGGCGCATGAGGTCGTCCTCGAGCGACAGGTAGAACTGGGTCTCGCCCGGATCGCCCTGACGACCGGAGCGGCCGCGCAGCTGGTTGTCGATACGACGGGACTCATGGCGCTCGGTGCCGATAACGGTCAGGCCGCCGGCGGCAAGCACGCGCTCGCGTTCGGCCTTGCAGGTCTCCTTGGCTTCGGCGTTAAACTGCTCGAGCTGCTCGGGCGTCACGTCCTCCATGGTCAGGCCCTCGTACTCCAGGCGCTCGCGCACCAGCTCGTCGGGGTTGCCGCCCAGCAGGATGTCGGTACCACGACCGGCCATGTTGGTGGCGATGGTCACGGCGCCGTAACGTCCGGCCTGGGCAACAATGTGGGCCTCGCGTTCATGGTGCTTGGCGTTGAGGACCTCGTGTGCGATGCCGCGCTTGGTAAGGGCGGCGGACAGCTTCTCGGAGCTCTCGATGGAGACGGTGCCCACCAGGACCGGCTGGCCCTTGGCGTGACGTCGCTCGACATCGTCGGCGACGGCGTTGTACTTGGCCTGAATGGTGCGGTACACCAGGTCCTCGTGGTCCACGCGCTGCACGGGCTTGTTGGAGGGGATGACCTCGACGGGCAGCTTGTAGATCTCGCGGAACTCGGCATCCTCGGTAAGTGCCGTGCCGGTCATGCCAGAGAGCTTGTCATACAGACGGAAGTAGTTCTGCAGGGTGATGGTGGCGAGTGTCTGGTTCTCCTCGCGTACGAGCACGCCCTCTTTGGCCTCGATGGCCTGGTGCAAGCCCTCGGAATAGCGGCGGCCTTCCATGATGCGACCAGTGAACTCGTCGACGATCTTGACCTCGCCATTAGTGACCACGTACTGCTTGTCGCGGTGGAACATGTACTGGGCCTTCAGCGCCTGCTGCAGGTGGTTGACCAGCTGGCCGGAGAGATCGGCATAGATGTCATCGATACCCAGGCGGCGCTCGATCTTCTTAAGACCGCGCTCGGTGGCGGCGATGGTGTGCTTGGCCTCGTCCATGACGTAGTCGCCCGTGGGCTCGACGTCCTCGGTGGCGGTGAGCATGTCGTGCGACACGTCCTCGCCGCGCTCAAGGCCACGCACGGCACGCGCGAAGTCCTTGTAGGTGCTGGCGGACTTGGTGCCAGCGCCCGAGATGATCAGCGGCGTCCTGGCCTCATCGATCAGGATGGAGTCGACCTCGTCGACGATGGCGTAGTTGTGGCCGCGCTGCACGCGCTGCTCGGGACGGGTAACCATGTTGTCGCGCAGGTAATCAAAGCCGAACTCGGAGTTGGTACCGTAGGTGACGTCGGCCTGGTAGGCCGGGCGCTTGAGCTCGAGCGGCATGTTGTTCTGGAGCAGACCGACGGTCATGCCCAGGTACTTATAGATGCGGCCCATCCACTCGGAGTCGCGCTTTGCCAGGTAATCGTTGACGGTAACGACATGTACGCCTTTGCCGGCAATAGCGTTGAGATAGCCGGCCAAGGTGGAGACGAGCGTCTTACCTTCGCCAGTCTTCATCTCGGCAATGTGGCCCTCGTGCAGTGCCATGGCGCCAATGAGCTGCACGTCAAAGTGGCGCATACCCATGGTACGCTTGGAAGCCTCACGCACGGTGGCAAAGGCCTCGGGAAGCATGTCGTCGAGCGACTCGCCGTTGGCGTAACGCTCGCGGAACTTATCGGTCTGGGCGCGGAGCTCCTCCTCGGTCATCTTCTCAAACTGGGGCTCAAGACCGTTGATCTTGTCGACGATCTTGTAGTAGCGCTTAAGGTCCTTATCGGATCCAAAGGACAGCAGCTTTGACATGAATCCCATGTGGTTTTCCTTTTTGACCATCGCCCACGCCGTGCAGCTGCGGGCGAGTTAAACACAGATGATTGTACTTTAGCCAAACAAGGCGCGGCCTATACGGTCGACCTCGACCGCCACGTAATAACTACGACCAACCTGCCAAAAAGGGACAGGTTTATTTTGGCAGGTTTTATCTGGGCAAACGCCGCCTCTCTGCCATTTGGTGCAAACGAACCCGTCCCCTTCGCACCAATCTGGTGCAATGGGGACGGGTTAGCTTGCACCAATAAAGGAAAAGGGCCGCGCACCCAAATGGATGCACGGCCCTTATGCCATGAATGCGAGTGTTTGCTCGGCGAGCTATTTACTCAGCAGCCTCGGTGGTCTCGGCCTCGGCAGCGGCCTCCTCGACGGGAGCCTCTGCGGGAGCCTCGGCGGCCTGCTTGGCAGCCTCCTCGGCGAACTTAGCGGCACGCTTAGCCTTCTCGGCAGCCTTAGCCTCAGCGGCGGCCTTGCGAGCAGCCTCGGCCTCAGCAGCCTTGGCGGCCTTGGCAGCCTTGGCCTCCTCAGCCTTCTTGAGCTGGGCGGCAGCGGCGCCACCGAACTTGTCGGCGAAGCGCTGGACGCGTCCACCGGTGTCGACGAACTTCTGCTGGCCGGTGTAGAACGGGTGGCACTCGTTGCAAAGCTCGACCTTCATCTCGGACACGGTAGCGTGCGTCTTGAAGGTGTTGCCGCAGGAGCACGTCACCGTGCACTCGACATACTGGGGATGGATACCCTGCTTCATGGTAGGACTCCTTATTGGTCAGGCGCTGGTTACCGATCAGCGCATAAGGCGTCTTGGTTTCCGACCAAGACAACAAACTCGGCTATGGTACCACGGCGCCGCGTGTCCCACAAAAGGTTCACGGTCTTTTCGGAACGACACGAATCTGACCCATCGAAACACATCTCCACCGTTCCTTCAACTGGGAAAATGCCGTCCCCGGGGCCTGAGAAGGGCCCCGGGGACGTTCGACTGACTGCGGGAACGGCCTTTCCGCTCAATGTGTTCGGCTGAGATCGGAAATCAACCAAACTGAACTAGGTTCAGTTGACATGGTAAAAACGAGGGGCGACGCTTTTGCGTCACCCCTCGTCCCGGCCGGGTTGCTTTAGTTGTACACACGGTAGTTACACTTGAACTGGGTTATGTGTCCATAGTTGGAGCGGTACCAACCCGACGTATAGCTGATTGCCTCTGCGCCTAGATAGTCGTAGCCCTTGTTGTAGCGAAGCTGACGGTAGGTCGTGTCGTACTCTGCTACGTAAAACGTGTCTCCAGAGAAGGCTTTGTACCGGTCCTTAACCGTCGAAGCCATGTACGCGGGTTCGACATCGCCTTTCTCCCCGTTGAGCGCATAGACGGGTGCCGCGATTCCGCATAAAGCCGTTGCCACGAGGATGGCGTAGACAGCCATGCGCGACGCATTGGACTTCAGCTGTTCAAATAGTTTCATGTCATTCACCTCCTTCGTATGTATCGAGGTATTCCTGCTTGAGCGTCTGCGAGGACGACTCGATCTTTTCCACGAGCGTGCCGGCCTCGATGAAGTAGAACGAGTTGGTAAGGTCTGCCAGGTCGTCGAGCAGGTGGCTTGAAATGAGCACGCTGCGTCCCCGCGCCACCTCGCTGCGCATCGCGTCGCAGGAGGTTTTCCGTTTTCCCGGATCGAGGCCGTTCAGCGGTTCATCGAGGATGAGGTACGGGCAATCGGTCGCTATCGCCATGGCAAGCTTTACCTGCTGCTTCATTCCTGTCGAGAGTTTACGGGTCGGCTTGTCGAGATATGGGGAGATTCCGAGGGAGTCGCAGAGCGAGTCGATGTCGGCGGCCGATTTCCACGCCTCCCTAACGAAAGCAAGGTGCTCGATGGCCGATAGCGTGGGATAGAGATCCGCGCTGCCCGAAGAGCTCAGGTAGACGAGTTCTGCAAATTCGGCTGATCGGCGTTGGCAGATTCCGTCTGCCGCCAGGCTTCCCGAGCGGATGCGGGTGGGAAATTGGCCCGACAGCGCTTCAAGAAGGGTGGTTTTCCCCGAGCCGTTGGGAGCAACGAGGCCCGCCGCCGTTCCCGGGCTCAGGAAAAGCGACCCGATTGAAAGTATCGTCGTGCTTCCGTATCCCACGCTCGCGTCCAGAAGCTCGAGCCCATGGTGCTTTTTCGCGGGTCCAGGCTGTTTGGGGGAACGTGTCGCAACGGCGCCGACCGCAAAAAAGACCGCGACGTATGCCAGGGCCACGGCAAGCATCGATGCGCTGCCTGAACCGGAGCCAATGAATTCTGTCGGGAAGCATCCTACGTAACCCGTTGCCTCGATAGGCGAGAATACGGGCAGCGGCAGGAGATTGAGCGCGGCGTTATGCCCTAGTGCCGAATCGGACAATAACGGGAATGCCGGGGCCGCGACAAGCAGCGCGGAGGTAAGGGGGCCCGCGAGGACGCGCCTCGTTGCGGTCGATAGGACGGCGGAGCAAACGGATATCAAGGTTCCGCCCGCAAGCAGCGCGAGAAGCAGGGCTGTGAAGACGTTTCCCGCGGTCGTGGTGGTAAGCGCGCCGTCATGGAAGAAGGCGATCGGGTACCCAATTTGCCCGAAGCCGTTTAGGGCCAAGGCGTAAATGCCCCCGGGTGCGAGGCCGGCGAGGAGCATCGCGGTCCCCGCGACGATTATCGAAAACACGATCTGAATAAGGCGCCGGAATTTGGGCACGGGCGCCTTTGCCGCCAGGGTCCCGGGCCTTGTGGCGCCGAGCACGAGTATCGACGAGAGAAGGAAGGGGATGAAGGGAAGGAAAGACGGCGCCGTGGCAATGGCGTAAGGCAGGAAGGAAAGGAATGGCAGGTCGTTTGCGGAGGCCGGGATATCCGTGATGCCGGAGCTGCTCAGGGCACGGCAATATGCGAGCGCTGCGTCATTGGTCTCTCGGTCTCCCACGATGGACCCGGATTGGAAGCCTTCGCCCATGAGCGCGTAGTAGCTCTCGGCAGAATCGAGAAAGGCGGCGTCGGTTTGAGCGGCAAGGGCGGCGTTCGCGTATCTTGCAAGCTCCGCGTCATTTTGCTGCTCTGGAGATAGGTCTGTGCCGCTGGCCTGGGGCGCGCGCGTATTGAATGCGTTGACAAAGCTCTGCATGCCCTGTTTCATAAAGAAGGGCCCGTAGATGGGTGAATTGAACGCTATGGGGATGGAGAAGGCTGCGGCGAGAACGAGCGTACAAATCCATACGGCCTTGTCTCTTAGGATTAGTTTGAGAAGAAGTCGACAGCACATTTAGAAGCACCTACATTTCTCAAAGCATCGTTAGATTAATAATGACAGACCGAATGAAGATGCGTGCGACGGGGGCGAGGCGAATGGCTGAGCGGTATCGATATGCGGGTTCAACGGTATCACATTGGCCACATAGATTTTTAACTTGCATTTCTACCCGCCCTTTTCGTAGAGTCGCCGATACGTGCTTAGCGCACCCTCGGCGCGTCCGGCAGGCTTTGCGAAATGGGATCCAGGAGACTTCGGCGCAGCATCATCTTGCGGAATGCTTCTAATGAGCCTCCCATCCTTCAAAAACAGAATCTCATCGCACAGCCTATCGACCGAATCCAAGATGTGGGATGACATGATGATGCACGTACCAGAATCGGCCAGCTTCCTGAGAATCTCGGAATGCAAGTCCACCCTGCTGGGGTCGAGCGCGTTCATGGGCTCATCTAATAGAAGGTACCGCGCGCCCGTCGCATACGCAATCGCCAGGGTAAGCTGCTGCTTCATGCCCTGGCTCAGAGTGCGGATCCTCATCTTCGCGAACTCGCCTATCTGCGTTTGTTCCACTATCTCTTCGATATCGCGAGCATGCGGCCACATATCGCAAACCATCTTGAGGTGATCTTCCGCACGCAATCCGGGATACAGCAGCGTCCCCTCACCAGGTGCATAGAAGATCATAGAACGGACCTCTCTCGCACCCGTACCCTGCACCTCATCCAGAACGATGCTCCCGTCCACGCGAGGACCCGGCAAACCTGCCATCGCACGCAGCAACGTCGTCTTTCCATGCCCGTTCGGAGCGACGAGACCGTAGACCGTACCCGGGGCAAACTCAGCGTTCACCGAATCTACGAGCACCTTCTTTCCATAAGAGATCGTCAGCGTTTGAAGGTCAATCATCGAGATCATCCCCTTTCGATCTTTGGAACACTCAGGCGCACCATCAACGGAGATACGGCGCCCAAGACCACCAGCAGAGCGCCCGATGCGCCGACGACCTCTCCAAAAGGCATCGCGTTCGTCCCTCGCCCAAGGAACCCAATCGTCCCCACCTGGGAAGCGGGATCAAACGAGGCGAATGGAGCCAGCAGCGCGACGCCCATGCCCACGCTTTCAACATGAGCGCTCAACGAACCCAACACCAAGAGAACCGCGCAAACCATTCCGGTGACAACGGGGTTGCGGCTAATCGCTGCTGTCAACGCAGCGACGACGGAAATCACGCCGTATGCCATGACCAGCAACGGAATACTGCACAACACCGCCTCCCCCACCATGGACGTTGTCGAAGCTCCCGCCCGAATGAGAGCGACGGGATACTCCGATCCACCCGCACCGTTCTTAATCACGGACACAACGACAGCGGGAACCATCGACACCAAAAGCAGCACCAAGCCAAGCAGGAGAGCCAGCGCAACAGCCGTCAGAAAACGCACATGCGCTGTTGCGGGGATCTGGAGAACCAGAAGGGAACGACACTGCAGGTGGGTGCACGCGAGCGATGTGACAACCACGGGCAACAGCAAAAATAAGGAGGGAAGCGCTGCCTGGAGATACGAAAGGAGGATTAATGGGGGCATCTTCGTACTTAACTCGCAAACCTTGGGGTCCGGCAAGCTCGCGATCGACTCAAGCAGAAGGGCGCGCGCCTCCGCACGAGAAGGAGTCTCCGGCTCGATTCCGATCGATTGCAGGAGAGTCGCATCTGCCGCGCCCAGCTCACCTCGAGCGCGCTCGTACGTCGCAAGGCTTCGAAACCCCTCCGCAGGCATAGGCGCGTACACGAAACCCGAAAGAGCATCCCGCATGTCTTCCAGGGCCGCTTTGCCCTCGACGTCCATATTCGCAGCGTTCTGCTCTAGATACCGATCTATTGAACGGAGCTCCCCATCCCTATACCGAACAGCGGAAACGTTATCAGCGTCAGGAAACATCTCGACCAGAGCCGGGGCCAGCATCGTCGTCGACATTGCAATCGCGCATACGGCGAGGGTAGGAGAACGCAGGAGCAGTTTCCCCATCGTTCTTACGTATGCAACGGCGGAGGCACAAGCGCTCGAACGAGTTGCCGTTCTCGATGCAGTGAAGGAACCTCTCTCAAGACAAATCGGGGATATCGGGCACGCGCAGCCGCTCTTTCCAGCAACGCAAAGCAGGCTAATTGCCAGCACCTCGATCCCGATTGCGCATACGAGGGCAATCGCGCCACGCTCGAAGCAAAGTCCAGGCAGATTCACTATCTGCGTTGTCGGGTACGGGCTATAGGCGCCGACGGTCAACTCAGTGTTCGCATACGTAAGGGGATTCAACAGGGCGAACTCACGTAAAGCGATGGATCTTCCGTAATACCCGGGAACCATCGTCACCCCCATCAGGGCACATACGAACACGATTCCAAGCGTAGGGTTATTGGCAATCTTCACGGCAAGGTGAACGACAAGCGAGATGAACGCTGCCACCAAGAATTGCAAGATGGCCGTCTGCGCGAACACCAGCCAAGCCGGTTTGATAACCGGAGTCGCATATTGAATGTAGCCTATCGGATAGAACGGCGAGCCCGGGCCATTCTTCACAAGCGCGGCGATTATCCCTGGAAGATTGATGGCGAGGACGGCAAGCATTGCAAAAACACTCGCCCATACGCTCGATGCAACAAGTCTACCCAGCTCGCCCATCGGTGCCTGGATGATGAGCTTTTCACGTTTGTTAAGACGCGCGGCAAGGAACGAGACGGCAACGGCCGTTGCGACCCATAGCAAGTACTCCTTCGATCCGTCATAATAGGTGTACTCTCCATCCGATATCTGCAGAAACGGAAGTAGGGGAGAGAGCGGTGCCAAGATAAGACGTCCCGCGGCAAGAGGGTACAGAAGCGCGGGCATGCTTGATGAAGAGGTATAGACACCGTCCTCCCCCGCATTCACAAGCGCATCCGCATAGGATGCTGACAATTCCTGCTCAACACGGGTTATTCCCGACTCGAGGTATTCGACCCGTCCGTCGATGCCAGCCGCGCTCCTGAAGACGGGCAGAGCACAAAGAACCATCAACGCAACAACGACAACACAGAGCGACCTGGAGGAGAGAAGCGACCTAAAGATCGCCTTCGAGATTTTGAGCATATTCATCGCCAACCTTAACCTCATCCAGTCGGAACAGAGGGGCCGAACAAAATGCTCGGCCCTTATTACTTGCCGGCAAAGTCAATTTAACATAAACTGTTAAAAAGTAACCTGAGTTCTTTAAATTCTTCGGAGGTTATTATGAGTTCCGACAATCGCACTCCCCGGCTTCATTCCTTCCGCATCGCATGTGCGATAGCCTCTGCGACCCTTTGCGCCACCGCCATCGCACAAGTGGCGTTCTCCTTAAAGCCAGCAATCGAAGTGCTCGACAACCCTGTAATTGCAGACTCCCCCGCGTATCCAGCACTTGCGATCTCGACATTGGTCCCTGCCGTCATCGGTATCGCTACGACCATCCTCAGCGCCGTTCTCGTGTGGACGATCAAGAGCGGAGACCCCTTCAAGAAAGGGTCTGCGACATGCTTGAAGGTGCTCGGCATTCTCTTCGTTGTTCAAGCTGCCACCAGCCTCTACGCCGGCTCACTCAAAACCTCCGTTTCGATGTTTGGCGGCGAGGGGGCCGTCGGCGCCCAAGAGGTCGCTTCATCATTCGATTGGACCTCTTTGGTTCTCGGCATCGTCCTGTTCATGCTTTCCCAGCTCTTCTTGTACGCCCGAGAGCTGTACCTCGACTCCGACGAGATTGCGTAAGGAAACGCCATGCCCGTAATTGTTCGCCTCGACAAGATCATGGCCGAGCGAAAGATTTCCTCGAACGAACTTGCCGAAAGGATTGGAACCACGCCCGTGAACCTGTCCCGTATTAAAAAAGGGCATATTCGCGGCATTCGCTTCAACACACTCGAGCAGCTATGCCTCGCCCTTCGTTGCCAACCCGGAGACCTTCTCGAAGTCATGAGCGAAGAGGATGCCCGAAAGGAGTTCGGACTCGATTGGTCCGCCGAGGATTAGAGGGCGGTCGTACTCGCCCTGCACACGGGGATGCGAATCGGCGAGGTCTGCGGCCTTCGGTGGTGCGATGTGGATTTCGAGACGGGCCTGATCTCGATCAGACACTCGGTGGCGTACGCGAAGGGAATGGGTTCGTTCATCAAGGACACCAAGACCCATGACGCCAGGGGTATCCCCATCGACCCGGTCGGCCTACCCCCCTTCCTGAAGGAGACCCACGAGATCGACTGCGGAAAGCTGCGCTTGCGCGGCCTTACCGGGGCGGTCGAGATCGGGGACTGCTACATCCTGTCGGAGCCGGGCGCGACCTTCGCGACGACAAGCTATATCCGCAGGGCGTTCAAGACGTTCTCGGAGACCAACGGCCTCATGGGCACCAACGACGAGCTGATCACGTTCCACGGCCTTCGCCACACGTTCGCAACGCAGCGGATCCGCCAAGGCGGCGATATCAAGGCGCTCCAATCGATCCTCGGCCACAAGGACGCCATGGCGACGCTCAACGTCTACGCCGACATCGAGCCCATCTCCAAAATCCATAACATGCTGCGCGCCACGCCATGCCTTTGGCGCGGGCACCTCGGGCCGAGGGTCGATCCGGGTCCCATGTTCCAACAGAGGATCCAGGAGTCCATCGAGACGCTCCAGGCGTTCGGCTACGGCATCACCGAGCCGGACGACCGAAATATCGCCATACGCGACGTGAAGATGAACAGTTGGCTCTAGCTCACCGAGTACGCGGCAGTGCTGGGCCCATCCCAACTGAGGTCACGGTGGTCCGATAGGGGCGCCGCCCGCTTCCAGTTCGGAATCAGCCGTCGGAGGCGTTCGGCTGACTGCGGGAACGGCCTGTCCGCTCAATGTGTTCGGCTGAGATCGGAAATCAACCCAACACGAGCCGGACACGCGCCAGACGGCTCTTCCCCGTACGGCCTTCCCCCTTACGCTCATGTTGCAGGCATGTAACGCCGCAGCGAGCGCGCCTTTTTTGCGCCAGACAGGTACAATGATGAACACTGTACCGTAGCGGAGCGCCCCGCGCGCGCCGCAATCACGCGAAAGGGTTTCCCATGGCCGAGATCTCGTCCTCCCGTATCGTCATCACCGTCCTTGGCAAGAACCGCCCCGGCATCGTCGCCGGCGTCACCCGCGTCCTGGGCGAGGCCAACGTCGACATCCGCGACATCACGCAGTCCATTATCGAGGACATCTTCACCATGACCATGCTGGCCGATACCGCCGAGTCCAAGCTCGACTTCGCTGAGCTGCAGAAGGCCCTGGCCGAGGCCGGCGAGCTTTCGGGCGTCAACGTGTCCATCCAGCGCGAGGACGTCTTTAACTTTATGTACCGCCTGTAGCGAACAAGCCGCTGGGGATAGCCTGACGCGCGCATGCCCATGCAAGCCACCCCGATGCGGCCCGGAGAGGAGCGCGCATGGCCTACGACGCCAAGAAAATCTATTACCGCTTCGATGACCACTTGAGCCGACTGGTTCTGGATTACGAAGCAAGCCGCCAGATTTCATCTGAGAGCGAAAGCCTCTACCACGGCCTGCCGACCGACCCTTATGACGAGGGCTTGTTCGAAGAGCACAATGTCAAGCGCGGCCTGCGCAATGCCGACGGCTCGGGCGTGGTCGCGGGCCTCACTCGTATCTCGGATGTGCACGGCTACAACAAGGTCGACGGAAAGGTCGTGCCCGATCAGGGCAAGCTCACGCTTCGCGGCTACGGCATCGAGGATCTGGTCAACAATGCCCAGGCCGAGAATCGCTACGGCTACGAAGAAGTCGCCTATCTGCTTATCACGGGCTCGCTGCCCAACAAGGAAGAGCTCGACGGCTTTTGCGAGCGCCTGGGCGCCTTTAGACATCTGAGCGACGAGTACGTTAAAGAGTTCCCTATGACCACGGTGTCGTCGAGCATCATGAACGTGCTCCAGCGCGCCGTACTGCTGCTCTACGCCTTCGATGCCGAACCAGACGTGATCACGCCTGAGCACGAAATCGACGTCGCCATTTCCATGCTCGCACGTCTCCCGCGCATCGCCGCCTTCGCACACATGGCCTCGGTCGCCAAGCTTCGCGGCTCCGAGGTTCACGTGCCGCACTCTACGCCCGGTCTCTCCACCGCCGAGACCATCCTACAGGTCCTGCGCGGCGGCATGGCGTTCACCCGCGATGAAGCGATGCTGCTCGACGTTATGCTCATGCTGCATGCCGAGCACGGCGGCGGCAACAACTCCACCTTCGCTTGCCGCGTGCTGTCGTCTTCGGCCACCGACCCGTATTCCGCCTACGCCGCGGCTATCGGCTCGCTCAAGGGCCCGCGCCACGGCGGCGCCAATGCCAAGGTCGTGTCTATGCACGAGGACATCCGCGCGCATGTCTCCAACTGGGAGGACGAGGACGAGGTCGCGGCCTACCTGGGCAAGATCCTCGACAAGCAGGCCTTCGACGGCACGGGTCTCATCTACGGCATGGGCCACGCCGTCTATACGCTGAGCGACCCTCGTGCCGAGGTGTGCCGCCGTTACGCGCGCACGCTTGCCGCCAAGAAGGACTTGGGCGAGGAGTTCGCGCTCATCGAGCGCATCGAACGCCTGGCCCCACAGGTGATGCGCGATCACGGCATGACCAAGCCCATCTGCGCCAACATCGACCTGTACACGGGCTTTATCTACAAGATGCTCGGCGTGCCCGAGACGCTCTTTACGCCGCTGTTCGCCGTCGCCCGTATGGCCGGCTGGTCGGCGCACCGCATGGAAGAGCTCTTCTGCGCGCATCGCATCATCCGTCCCGCGTATCGCCCGGTTATCGAGCCGCTGGAGTACAAGCCGCTCGCCGATCGCTAGGACGCGGACCGTTATAGAACCCGAGCGTGGCCAGGGCATCACCGCCCTCGGCCACGCTTTTTATGCCAGTAGAAAGGATCGCAACGAATGATTGTGTTTTCCGATATGGATGGAACGCTGCTGATGAGCGATAAGCAGATGAGTGACGCCACCTGGGCGATGCTCGACGAGCTTGCGCGCCGCGGTATTGAGTTTGCGCCCTGCACGGGGCGCCCGCTGTCGGGCATCTTTGAGCCCATCCTCGCCCACCCCGCCGTACACTACGCAGTCTGCGCCAACGGTGCCAGCGTCTGGCAGCTCGACGACGATGTGCCCACCGATACCTCACGTGCCACGCGCATTTTGAGCCGACCGCTCGACCGCGCCATCGCCCACCGCATCCATAGCATTGCCGCCGGCCATGACGTCACCTTCGATATCTTCGCGGACGGGCAGTGCTTCCTCCCCCGCTCGCTCTACACGCGCCTGGACGAATTCTGCGGTGGCGACCCCCACATCGCGGCTTCGCTCAAGCGCACACGAACACCGATCGACATGGATATCGACAGCAAGATCAACGAGGTCGAGACGCTCGAACGCATCGCCATGTACTGGCACGACCCGGCCGATCACGACGCCATCGCAGCGGAGCTCGACACGCTCGGAGGCATTGAGGTCACGCGTTCGTACGCCATGAATATCGAGGTCATGGGTGAGGGCGCCACCAAGGGGACGGCCCTCACGTGGTTATGCGAGCACCTGGGCGAGCGTCTCGCCGACGCCTGGGCGTTCGGCGACAACATCAACGACATCCCCATGCTACAGGCAGCGGGCCACGGCATGGCCATGATCAACGCCGAGTCCGAAGACCGCGAGGCCGCCGACGCCATCACCGAATACGACAACGACCACGACGGCGTCGCCCGCACCATCATGGCCGCCCTCGCCTAGCAGCATCAACCCGGCAGGGTAGCTAAAATAGCCCCGTCCCAAATTAGCTAATGGCCGCCCTCGCCTAGTCATTGATCAATCATTGGGGACATTCTTGAACGACTAGTCACTGGGGACACTCTTCGCAAAAAGCTGCAAGGACTGTCCCCCACTGTCGGCAGAAAAGGAACGTCCCCATCTGCCGGATTAGGAGAGACTCTCCAGCACGCGACGGAGCTCATGCTGAACGGCGTGGTCGCGGTTGCAGCCTACGACGCGATCGGCCACCGCCTTGAGCGCGGGGCGCGCGTTTTCCATCGCGCAGCCCGTGCCGACAAAGCGAATGATCTCGTAGTCGTTCATCGAGTCGCCAAACGCCATGACCTCGTCGCGTCCAATGCCGTAATGCTCCGCGAGCTGCGCGATACCCGAGGCCTTCGACACGCCAGGCTGCATGGCATCGATCCACGCGTTACCCGAAGGCGCAAAAGTAAAGAGCTGACCAAGTTCGCGCTGTAGCACGTACGCACTGTCCATAACCGCACTGTCGTCGCAAAAGATACTCGCTTTGATGATATTTACGCTGGGATCGGGCAGCTCCCAAATGCGCTCGGCATTGGGAAGGTCCTTATCGACCTCACGCACGAACTTGCACTCGTCATCGAGCAGGAAGGACTTGGTTCGGTCAAAGAGCGCAAGATGCAGATTGGGAAACGTCCTGACGGCTTGGGCGAGCCTTCGAATCGCCAGGTGGGAATACACCTCACGGTCTACCATCTTACCGTCGGCGTAGACCTGGGCGCCGTTAGCGGCGACAAAGTCCATCTTGTCGCGAACGGGCGCAAAGAACTCGCACAGGCGATCGTAGCGACGACCTGACGATGCAGCGAAATGCACGCCATGCTCGTGTAGCGCCAGAATCAGTTCGTAGGTCTCAGGAGGCACCTGGCCGTTTTCGTCAAGCAGTGTGCCGTCCATATCGGATGCAATCAGTTTAAACATAGAAAAGCTCCCTTCGGGCTTGTTGGAATCGAATGTGTATCCGATTCCAACGTACCCAAAGGAAGCTCAAATAAGACTCTGCGGGCGCAAACGTTACAAGGGCCTGGCGGATGCCTCACATACGCCAGGCGGTTCGCGTCCGCAGCATCCGACACGCCAAAGAGTGTCCCCAGCGACTAGTCGTTTAAGAACGTCCCCAATGACTAGTCGGCGTAGGTGAAGGTGGTGACGTCGAACATGCCCTCGGGGCGGATGCGGAGCGTCGGGATCACCGGCAGGGGCAGGAAGATGATGCCCATGATGGGATCGAGCGGCGGCTCAATGCCCATGGCGCGCGCCTTGACCATAAAGTCGTCGTGCTGTGCGGCAACGTCCTCGGCCGTGCCCTCGCTCATCAGACCACCAAGCGCCAGCGGAATACGCGCCACGACCTCGCCGTTGCGCACCAGCACGTGGCCGCCCTGGCCAACAGCCTCGACGGCAGCCATCATATCGGCAGCGTTATCGCCCACGACGCATACGTTGTGCGAATCGTGGCCAATCGTCGAGGCGATGGCACCGTCCGTGATGGTAAAGCCGCGCACCCAGCCACGACCGATATGCTTGCCGACGAGCCCCATGCCGGCGGGACCGTCGCCATCGGCACCCTCGGCCTGCAGCGACACGCCGCGACCGTGACGCTCGATCAGCATAATGCGGCGCAGACCCTCGGCATTCTCAGGACGAACTATGCCCGTGATGGCCTTGCCCGGCACCACGTCGATCACGGCCTCGCCCGGCTTAAAGGCATAGTCGAACACGTCGAGCGATAGCTTCGGCAGCTTAACGGAAGCACGCAGCTCATCGGCAAGGGCCGCAACCTCGGCCATCTCGGGTGCGATCTCGCCCACAAAGGTGCCGTCCTGCGCCACCAGAGCACCG
>OBKS01001491.1_pt1 | contig 16278 bp, 16 predicted proteins | sample 1517381 | NCBI WGS metagenome assembly OBKS01 (sample SAMN04571686, study PRJEB22368) | human gut metagenome | biome: human gut; material: stool | host: Homo sapiens | place: Luxembourg | collected 2012-08-03 | reverse complement strand
CGGTATTGGTCAGCAGCTTGCCACGCTCCTTCATGTAGCAGCCGTAGATGTACAGGATATGGTCGCCGGTGATAACATTACCCTTCTCGTCTACGCACAGGCAGCGATCAGCATCGCCGTCATAGGCAAAACCGATATCCAGACCCTTTTCGACCACGAACTTCTGCAGACCCTCAATGTGGGTAGAACCAGCATTGTTGTTGATGTTCAAGCCGTTTGGCTGTGCATTGATGATGTAGGTATCGGCTCCCAGGGCATCGAACACAGACTTAGCGATGTTCCAAGAACTACCGTTGGCACAGTCCAGACCAACCTTGACGCCCTTGAAGGAATAGATTCCGAGGCTGATCAGGTAGCCCATGTAGCGGTTACGGCCTGCAACGTAGTCCACAGTACAGCCGATATGCTCACGATGAGCAAAAGGCAGCTCCGACCAGTCCTTGTCAAATACATGGAGCTTGCCATCGATGTAGTCCTCCACCAGCAGCAGAGTCTCTTCGGGCATTTTTTCACCGTAACAGTCAATCAGTTTGATTCCGTTGTCGTAGTAGGGGTTGTGGCTGGCGGAGATCATGACGCCACAGTCGAAGTCGTCCACGCGGGCAATGTAGGCCACGGACGGGGTAGTCGTAACATGCAGCAGATAAGCATCTGCGCCGGAAGCGGTCAGGCCAGCCACCAGACTATATTCAAACATATAAGAACTGCGGCGGGTATCCTTGCCGATGACAATACGGGCAGGGTTCGTATCGCCGTTGCGTTCCCGCAGCATATTGTAGTACCAGCCCAGGAAACGACCTACTTTGTAAGCGTGGTCAGCAGTCAGAGTGATTCCAGCTTCCCCGCGGAAGCCGTCAGTACCAAAGTATTTTCCCATTATGTAATTGTATCCTCATACAAAGAGTGAATATGCGAATATGTATATGCTTTAGCCGAGGGTATCCCTCGTTGTCTGCTGCTCACCACGGAGAGGTAGCATACTTGAGCAGCACAGCCATGTGGATTAACACATGGCCGATAAATCCTCGAAAACGCAGAGTTGTTTATCACGGAAGATTTTTTTCTATGAACTCAGAAACCGTCTTTTCATATTTTTCAGGATCTGTTCTGTAACACTCAGTATGTTCTGCACCAGGAACTATATATATTTCTTTCTCACTTTGACAACTGTCATAAATTCTATATGCCATTGACAGCGGTGCCCGCGTATCTCTATCTCCATGGATAATTAAAACTGGTACTTTTGTCTTCGACACAGCAATACAAGCATTTGCGTCTCTCAAGTCAAAGCCTCCCCAGATTTCCGCTCCTGTATTTACCATCTGTTCAAAAAAATCCACAAAAAATTCATAGTGAAGTTTTTCTCTTCGATTAATCGCCATCGCTTCTAGGGGTGATGTAAAGCCAGCATCATCAATAATTCCGCAGACGGATTGTGGCAACTCTAAATCACTACTCATCAGCACAGTAGCCCCGCCCATAGAAATTCCCATAAGGTATATGGGCACTTGTTCTCCAAATTCAGATGCTGCCCAATCTGCCCAATCGCGACAATCATACCTTTCTAAAACGCCAAGTGTTGAGATATCACCATCGCTCTCACCATGTGCCCGCAAACTTACTAATAAGAGATTCCACCCATTTTCCTCTGTAATTCTATAGATTGGCACGCCATTCGTATAACCATCACCTAAAAGTCCATGAAAAAATATGACAATTGCTGCGTTTTTCTTTCTTTCATAATAGTGACCCACTAATTTTATTCCATCAGAAGACATAATCGTAATCTTTCTATTCGGTTTATTCTTTATTTTATAGGCTTCTGTTAGAATTTCATATTGCCAGTCATCAGCAGCTCCTAAATCCGGCCATCGGTTTTCTTTCCTTTGAAAGGTTTCTCGATAAATATAGTTACTTATTCCTAATGAGGTTATTACAAACAGTCCGATGAACACAAATAATAAGTTCCTTAAATAGCCCTTTCTTTTTACATGATGTATCATAGCTATTTTTCTTCCATATTCTTTTCTCCAAAAGGGAGTAAACGAGCAATAATTCTTATTAAACATCATCGATAGGACTCCCCCCCGAATCCTTGGGAACCAATAACAACACCATTATAGATTCTGCAATTCTTACCTATTCGGGAAGCAAGATTAATTGTAACATTTCCATAATGCACCAAAGATAGGCCTTCATCACATACATTAATAGGAATAGTATAACCCAGTCTTAGCCCGAACCTATTTAATCTATACTTTAGCAGCAATCCCCAGGCTCTTCCCACTAAATCTCTTCTGCAATTAACATAATACTCGGTTTTTCTGAGAAGTCTTTCATATTTCCATATATAGTCAATAATTGATGGATGGTTTGCCTTTTTATACAATGCCTTCTTATCATTTTCTAAAAATCTTAAGTAGTCCTCTTTTGACTGTATCACAACATCACCTGATCTTTCGTCATCTCTTACTTGGTTACAATTTGTTATAACGACATTTTGACTTGCCCAAAACTCTGATTTTCTCTCCAACTATATGCTGCTTCGGTGCCAGCTTAATTCTCCCCCCCAAGTGCTCTAATTTTTAGTCTCCATAGAAACAGGTCATTTAATAGTACTTGTCACCATGTTCCTTATTTATTTCTCATTTTTTCCAGGTTGTTGCTACAACACCCTTGATACCTGTTGTTTTCATTTTTTGTAAACCCAATATGGAAGACCTATAATGTACGCCAATTTTGCTCCTTTCGAGCCATATTTCCTATTCATTACAACTTCCATATTATGAAGTCTTCTCTCAATAGGTGTTTTCCACGATTCGGCAAAGTGATGTATCGTATAAGTGTTCTCTGTTAATGTGATCACGCCCGTCTTAAAATCCTGCGGATTGAAGTATTGCGGTGGATAAATGTTTATTCCACAAATTGTCTGTATGCCATCAAATTGCGGATCATATCCACATTCAATGAGCAAATCAGTTACATGCTGAACAACTGTAACTTGTTTATTTGAATCCTGTGATAAATCAAAGGTCATATTGTCGTACAGGTTAACTACCCTTTTGTAGAATTCCATATCCGGCTCAGCAGCCATACCTAAACCAGCGGCCACTCTACCTTTAACTTGTTCACCCAGAAAAGGTCCTTTGGCTATAATCTCGTCAAGGCTTCGAATCACTTCAACATCTGTATCAAAGTAGACCCCCCGATTCGCCAAAATTCGGAATCTAGCAAAATCGCTCACAAATGCATATTTTCCGGCGTTATAAGCAGCTTCCACAAATTTATTGCAGTGAATGTCAAAGTTGCTCTCATCCCATCTTTTGATTTCGTAATCGAGCAAATACTTTTTCCAACTATCAATATACTTCATATATTCTTTTGGAATAGGTTTTCCACCAAACCAGCAATAATGTATCACTTTAGGTATCATTTTTATATCCCTCCAGAAGTGCTTTAATTTTTGTGCTTACAATATCAAATGCAACATCGTTCATACCGCTGTTAATTACAATATCCGCAACATTTTTTGTTGGTTCAACATACAAGTAATGCATGGGCTTGACTGTTTGTAAGTACTGTTCTGCTACACCTTCTAAGTCTCTTCCACGTTCTTTAACATCTCTAATTGCTCTTCTCAATATTCTCTCGTCTGTATCTGCCTCCACAAAAATTTTAATATCCATAAGATTCACAAGTTCTACATTTTGCAGAGTGAGAATACCTTCAATAATAATAATTGGTTTGGGTTCAATATGTAATGTTGCCTCTGCTCTGGTATGCTGCGTAAAATCATATGTTGGAGCATCAACCGACTTATCGTTTTTTAGTGATTTAACGTGTTCAATTAATAAATCTGTTTCGAGCGAATTAGGATGATCGTAGTTTATCGTCTTTCTCTCCTCGAAGGGAATATTATCATGCGCTTTATAATAATTATCGTGATACAGAACAGCAACCTTGTCAGGGAAAGCAGCCTTTATCCTCGCGGTGAAAGTAGATTTACCCGAACCCGTTCCTCCTGCTATTCCAATAACTGTACACTTCATTATTCTCTCACCTTATTCGGAAGTACATATGTAAATGCTGCGTACAGATCTTTTCCCGCAATAACTGTACCAAACACAATTAAAAACAATCCGCATAGAATGTCAAATTGAATACTAGTCACAAAACAAGAAAGGATTCCTACAGCAATGTATATTCCAAGCATAATTGCTAATTTTCCATAGCCACACTCTATTCCATAATAATGTAGTGCGATTGCCATCTGTACAATACGGCTTATGGCAATGCTAAGTAAATAAGAAATACCTGTAGCTATAAGTCCCCACCTAGGCAGTCCAATGTAAAGAGTCGCCATTGATATAGCCAGTTGAACAAACGGAACTATAACATGGAACTGTGTTTTCTTTTTTATATTGATTCCGATAGAATATATACACGTCAGTAAGTCGAAGCAGGCTCCACACACCAGTGCCGGGGCAATTAGCATAGAATCGTAATAGGCACTGTCAAAGATAAAAACAACCCATCGTCTAACGACTATCAATCCTGCCAAAATCATCAGGCATAACCAGCACAGCGAAACGCCAACTTGTCTAAAAGTTTTCTTAAACTCAGCCTCATTTGTATAGTGTTTATATGCATAAGGGACCCAAATACTATTAACAGTAGTCTTAATCAAGCCCATCGCTGTCACAAAAATGGCTGCTGATGTGTAAATCGCAAGCACCGTCCAGTTGGTCAAATCTCTTATAACAATCTTTTCAAGTAAAGGAACTACCCAAAGCATTGTTGAACTAATTGCAAATGGAACTCCAAAATAAAGCAGTTCCTTCGATGTAATATCTTCTCCTTCTGGATTTGCACCATGTTTAACCTTTACAACCACTACTAAATTAATAGCAAGCGCACACAAAACGCCTACCATAAGGGCAAGCACTAATTCCGTTAGTTCAACAACTTGTCCCATAAAGTAAAAAACATATAGCGCAACAAAAAACATTACTTTTGTCGCAATATTGGAGACCGAGTAATTAGCAGCTCTTTCTTCCATCCGTGCTGTCAACATCAAAAATCTTTGTAAGACCAGCATTGCAATGTAAGCAGCAATTAGAATTGCAATCTTGTTTTGTATATCACAAGCAAACACCCATGATAGGACTATATGATTTGGTTCCAATAACAAAAACAGTATTATAATGCATAGAACAAGTGGCAATCTAATGCACCGCCAAAAAAAACTCCCAAAAGGTTCTTTTCGCCTATCAAAATAACGCATAAAAGCTTCATCTTGTCCTAAATAGACGAATGTCGCTACTAATGTTGTGAAAGAAGCAACCATGCCGTACTGAGCATAGACTTCTGTAGTCAAAACGCGGGTTAAGATAGGTGATGAAATAAAACCCAATATTGCACTAATAACTGTACCGACAAAATACCACGCTGTATTTCTAAGCAGTTTTTTATTCATGAATCTTTGTCCTCAAACTTTCATAACAAGTATAAAAAGCCATACCACATATAAAGCAGCCCATATGAATACAGTAACACTCTTACTATTAAGCATCCTTATCAATGCACTTTTTCCCGTATACGAATCGGCCTGTGAATACCCATAGAAACATATTAAATACATAATAGGATAAAGAAAAAAACCTTGTCGCGCATTCGTCAAATTAATACCACTAACAAATGCATATGGTAGTAAAAAAAGCAATGAGAAGAGCTTTTCCTTTTTCACATAAACAGTCAACCATCTAAGCGCCATCAGCAGCACGGGTACATCTATGAATTTTGCAAACATACCCCATTCACCAAAGAAACGCTTCGAACCATCAAGGATGTTTAATGGCTGGAAGGCGTAAAGGATAAAGCAAAAAGGCAATTTCCAAATATCTTGAATTCCTGTTATTACAAACTGATTATACATTGATTCAGAAGAAAACTGAGTAAATATCCACTTCTGGTATTTTTCAATTCTTGTATTTTGCTCTAATATATAATCTCCAAAATAAAATAGAAGCACAGCTACACATATACCCACAATAATTATGCATGAGAACATTCTTTGTAGCTTTGTTGCTCCAATACCTTTTTTCACTTTGTCTATAACTAGCAAAACAATCGGAATGGCTCCCATTCCAGAACGTATTTGCTCACTAATAAAACACAAGAATGACAGTTCAATAATATCAACAGTAGACACTGCTATCTTCAGATGTTTTATAAGTGCATATGACGCAGTAAACGTAAACATTAATATAATATCCTTAATTTCAAAGAAGGATATAAATATTTGAAACGGTGACAATGCAAAAAAAGTCGTTGCTTTGAAATCCGTAAAATCATTAAATGATTTCTCCAAATATGCTAAAGGATAAATTGTCATAGCAGAAAACGCAAGATTAACAATTCTTCCATTTAGACTACTTTGACCAAAAGTGTTATATAACCATCTCAGAAAATATGTATATAGATTTGAATACATTCCGTATGGCGCACCCATTGCAGTTCTATAATAGGTTTCATCATCATAGACGAAGAATGTCATCCTATCTTCTAATGCAATTACGACAATCATCCATATAAGGCGAACGATGATTGCAAATAGAAGAATCTTATCAATGTTGGTGTTAGTGTTCAGATAGAACTTATGCCTTATTAGCGTAATAAGCAGCAGCAAAATCATGGCAAGCACAAATGTGCCCATCGTTATTTCATACAATTTGCAATCTCCCCTGATCCATCATTTTTTGCCAATGGCATCTCTTACCGTGTTAAAGACATTCATCGCATCAATCATCTTTTCAGAACCAAACTCAGTAACAAGAATTCCCGACACTTGATCCAACGGCTCCATATAGCCATGCAATCCTGCTACTCCGCCTCTCAGCGATACACCAAAGCAATTGGGGTTAAAATAATATCCATTTTTCAAAACATATATAAGATCTCCGAATTCATGCTTTGTAACACCGTACTTTTTTCTATTAGATTCATCAATTTGATTTAAGCAACCGATCTTATTCAAATAGTTCCCTATCTTGAAAAGCATTTCGTTACTATCCGCCCAAATACGCAAATACAGCGAGTCATTATAAACTTGATATTTTTCCCCAGGAAGTCCAAAAAGTCTTTTCATGGGATTAAGGACATCGACACCTGTTAGAACATCGCCCATTCCATGGTCTGAAATCAAAATGCAAACACCCTCAGGATTTTTCTCTTTAAAATGATTAAATAAGGTTTTTGTACGTTCAATCACCATTTTCGCGGCATCAACATATTTTGTTCCTTCTGATCCCACTTCATGTCCAACATGATCCAGAATCTCTAAAACAACAACAATGCCCTTCTCTCCTCTAGTAACTTGCTCTTCGGCCTCATCAAAGCTTTCTTCTGCTGTTTTTTTGTAGGCCTTAACAACCTTTCTTCCAAAGACAGTACATTCGCCTGGTTCCATAAATTTATATTTTCCTTTACACTCAAAGAACGCGCTTTCTCCGAAAGGAATATTATCATGCCTTTTTGTAAACTTCCGTTCAAATGCTCTATACAAATTGTTTAGCGTATCTATTTGGTCCAGGCTGTTCTTCATTTTACCGGGATCGTTATACTCAGCTTTTCTCCAACTATAATCCGTAAAAAATCCAACGTCATCTGGTGTTTTTCCATCAAAAAGTAAATAATGAAGGTTACTACTATATGCAATACCAGGCTTAATCTTTTGAACTGAAAACTCTCCTCCTAATCCACCCAATTGTATATAACTGCTATATGCAAATGCATCTGCAAAAACAACGCACACTGGTTTTTCCATATTATTTTCCTCACCTGTAGTTAAATAGTCTAAACATCTCATCTTGAAGTTTTCTCAGCTCTATGCCAGATACATCATCTTTTTCTAGCATCTGAATCATCCTTTGATACAAAGACTCATTCATCTTTTCCCAGCATAGACTTATTTTCAACATTTCAATATTTCTTCTGTAAACAGCCGAAATAAATAGCCTTTTATTTTTTCTAAATGCATGATTATGTTGCTGTCTTTTTTGGAATTCATAAAGCATTTTCATATCCGCTACAAATTGTTTTTCATGAACTCTAGAGAATATTCTTTATATTGATCTGCATTATAGTCTTTCTTCATTTGGAGATAATCAGTAAGTCTCACCATAAGTTCTTCGGAAAATCCATATTGCAGTGCATACTCACTAAATGACTTATTGCGTCTCCCATAAGAACTTTGGAGTATACCGCATAACGGTAAAGCGGCAGTTGGAATATCTAACGTATTTCTAGCAATTAAATACTGCTGATAATGTTCATCTGTGTTTAAACAATCTCTCAAAACATGGTAAAGCCGATGTATTATAACCGTATTCAACTCACAGAAGTTCAAATTTTTAATATTTATCACCGGAAACAACTCTATGGCCGATTTATTTCCGTAAATAGTACACGCACTTTCCCGTGCTTCAAAGAAGATAAAACGTTTATCTAGTTTTTTTATCTGATGTTCTGTTTTATATGACCATTCCAATTCAAAGCATGGTGATGATGATTGTCCTTTCAATTCACTAGCAAGCAATTTAAGTTTGTTATCACTTACCTTCGTGTCCATCTTATCATGAACGATTATTAGCATCTCATAATCGCTTAGAAGTTCTCGCTCTCCACGCCCATTAATGAAATACGTTTCTTCACCTCTAGAGCAGCTCCCCATTAATAAGGCTGCTACGACCTCTGGACAGCCAGCAAGCGTCTCTCTAACTTTCTCGCTTATTTGATTAACATCATACGCCACCGCGCTTTCCCCCATTTCAATCACATTTCAAGAACATCCCTAATGCTGTTGAGTACAACATTCTTTTTCTTTGCAGCAGTAAATGTACATTCTATATATGCCTGTGCTTTATCCATTTTTTCTTTTCTTGCTATAAAAGGGAGATTGAACCATTTTTCAATTTTTCTTATAGCATCTGCAATATCATCAACATTAAACAGCATATCCTCATCGACTTGCATCTCTGGAATACCATCCTTATCGGTTCCAATAACAGGTACGCCTTCTAAAGAAGCCTCTAGAACAACTGTCGGCAAAGGATCAAACCGACTCGGAACCAAAAGCAGATCCATCATCTTATACTGGGCAAATACTTGCTCTCTTGGAATACCATAGTAGACATTGCACGCAATATCTCTATCCAATCTTGACAAGCAGTCCTCTAAAAAAGCATCTTTCTTTTTACTATTTGTTATGACAATTGCTTTAATCTGTTTTCCCCTAAGCGTATCCTGCCTTTTTAAAGTATTGATAATATTTATGTATACATCAAACCCTTTTCTCTTTATTGCACTTCCAACAAACCCAATCGTTATATTATCGCTATCATTTTTAACGTAATCTCTTTTTCCTATTGCAATGCTATTGTACGCTGTTGAAACCTTAGACGAGTCTATTCTGTTTTTTATCAGCATTTTTCGACAGGCATCAGATGCGGTCAAAATATGTTCTGCATTTTCACAGGATTCTAGGACACACTTTTTATGTGCCGGACGGAACATATCAACCATATCATGAATATGCACTATTGTTTTTTTCTCTCGAAAAAGTGGGAAAAAGACTGCTGCTTCAAAAGAATTATTAAAGTAAACCAGTTCAATAGAATTGTCTCTTTTTAAATCTGAAATAATTTTGCTCTTTTGTAGTTTCCGACACATCAAGTCTCTTCTTATCCGCATAAGCCATTGTCTCGAAACACCGGACATTAACGGTTCATCTGCAAATACATAAAGACTTTGATTTTGCGGCACAATCTCAGCAAATTCACTTAAATCATTTTTCTTTGGACCAATCTGAAGTAATATCGGATTAATTTCTGGTGCACTCTTCAAAAAATCCAGTAGGACATGTTCCGCTCCGGAGAGTGGTCCGAACGCATTCAATATAAATAATACTTTCATTAGATTAGCCTCTCTCAATTGTATCTTTGATACGATTCACATAGGCATCCCATGTATAGTCTGCAGCCACTGTATACATTTCCTCAATTTGTTCTCGACTGTCATCTTCTATCGTTTCACAAATAGATTTGTATAACATATCATCTTCACCATAAAAATCAACATAATTACCCTTGTTCATTGTTACTTCCCTTAAAACCGGAATGTCGTTCATAAGAACTTTTGTCCTAACCTTCGCTGCTTCCAAAGGTGGTAAGCCAAATCCATCATATCTTGACGCATATAAAAACAGCTCCGCATTTTGCAGCAACCAATCACGCGTATCGTTATCAACATAATCTAACCAAATAATGTTCTCTTCACTATTGGTTATTTTTTTCATCAAATCTTCATCATTTTTATCTTTAGCCTGCCCTGCAATAATTAACTTATAATCGCTATTTTTGAAGTACTTTTTAAAGAATTTTGCGACTCGAATCGTTCCCTTCCAATAAGAAACACGCCCTAGCATTAGCATAAATTGCCCATCCACAACATTTACATTTTTTGATATGCGCGCTGCAGCGATGCCATTATAGTTTACTTGTACTTTTCGGCTCTTCCAAAAAAAATGTTCTAGTCTTCTTTTTGAAAACTCTGATACAGTAAATATTGTATCAGCGTTCAGCATTGACGAAAAGAGCGAAACCCAATATGTAATCTTCAATTTCAATGACGCCTTTTCTAATTGTTCGAGTGGATATAGGTCATGTACAACAACAATTTGCTTTGCTCCCTTAATTTTGAAAAGAGAAAAGTGATTGATTTGAAAATACCATTCCGCCTTATTCTGTTCACATTGCTTTTTCATCCAATACTGATACTTAATCAAATCACTTCCACCACTATATGGAACATTTCGTACCACAACCTTAGCATTTGATGGTACAAACTTCTTCGGTATTGCAACATCTGATAAAAGGAGAAGATTATAATCGTTCAGTTTCGGAATCATTTCTAAAAGGATGAGTCCCAAGCTCTCAATTTTTGGCTTTGCAATTTCCTTTACATCAATTGCAATCACTTTTTTCTTCCCCATTCTCATTTTTCCTTTCTTCTATAGCTTTCTATGTGTAATGAGCAATTATATGAGAACCTATTCTTAGCAAGTCAACCGCTTTTCAGCGTCTTCCACAATCCTCGCTTCTATTTTCTCTGCGTTTTCTTTATTCTCCACACTGGCGGAGATATAGGTCTTCAGCTTCGGCTCAGTGCCAGAGGGACGCACCACAATGGAACAGTTATCTTCCAGCAAGAACTTGAGCACATCGGACTTGGGCAGACCATCCAGACCCGGAGCGTAGTCCAGCAGCTTCACGACCTTCTTGCCGCCGAAAGCCTCGATATCGCCCCGGAATGCCTGCATGATACTCTGCATCTTGGCAAAACCGGCGCTGCCATCGAACTCATAGCTGTGCAGGGTGTTCAGGCAGTAGCCATAGGTCTTGTACAGTTCGTCCAGCTCGTCCAGCAGGCTGATGCTCTTGGTGGCATAGTAGCTGAACATCTCGCAGATCATATAAGCACCGTCCACACCGTCCTTGTCGCGGACGTAGGAACCGGTCAAATAGCCATAGCTTTCTTCAAAACCGAACACATAGCTGTCTGCCTTGCCCTGCTTTTCCAGCTTGCCGATCTGCTCACCGATGAACTTGAAGCCGGTCAGCACATTGATGGTACGCAGTCCGTAATTGGTAGCGATCTGCTCGCCCATGTCCATGGTGACGATGGTCTTGACCATGACCGGGTCAGCAGGCATCTTGCCATGCTTTACACACTGGCTGCAAATATAATCCAGCAGCAGCATACCCGTCTGGTTGCCGGTCAGCAACTCGTACTCCCCTGCCTTGTTCTTGACGGCGATACCCACACGGTCACAGTCGGGGTCGGTCGCCAGCAGAAGGTCAGCATTACACTTCTTGGCATACTCCATGCCCAGCGCCATGGCTTCCTTGATCTCCGGGTTGGGACACGGGCAGGTCGGGAAGTTGCCGTCCGGCTGCTCCTGCTCTTTGACCACGGTGATGTTGGTGTAGCCCATCTCCTTCAGAGTGCGGGTCACGGGCTTCAGGCCGGTGCCGTTCAATGGGCTGTACACGATGGCTACATCCCCTTATTGACTTCTTCGCCAAACAGAACAGACTGGCTCTTGACCTGATCCACGAATGCGGTGTAGACCTCATCCAGGATGTACTGGATGCTACCGTTTGCCACGCCTGCTTCAAGATCGCCGATCTTGACGTCTGCAAAGATATCCAGTTTCTCGATCTCGGCAAGGATCTCCGCTGCGGCTTCAGTGGTGATCTGGCAGCCATCTGCGCCATAGACCTTATAGCCATTGTACTTGCTGGGGTTGTGGGAAGCGGTCACCATGACACCGGCAGAGGTGTGCAGATAGCGGGTCGCAAAGGAAACGGTAGGAACAGGCCAGATGTTGACCTTGACGCCATTAGCCGCAAACACCCCGGCGGCGACTTTTGCAAACACATCGCTCTTGATGCGGCTGTCGTAGCCGATGGACACCGACGGCTCTGCAAAGTTCTTTTTTAAATAGTCCGCCAGACCCTGCGAGGCCTTTGCCACCGTGTAGACGTTCATGCGGTTGGTGCCCGCGCCGATGACGCCGCGCAGACCGCCCGTGCCAAAGGCGAGGTCACGGTAAAAAGCGTCCTCGATTTTGGCATCGCCCAGCGTCTTCAGCTCTGCCACAACATCAGCATCGGCGGTGGCATTTGCCAGCCAGCGTTCGTATTCCTTTTTTAATATCCATATAGTTTACCCTCTTACATCCAGAAATTGTGCCTGCCCATGGATGGTCAGCACCTCGGAATCCGCCGGAACAAAGATGCAGTCCCCCTTATAGAACGGAATAATCCCGTTTTCATGGGAAATCGTACCGCAACCGTTTACACAGAGCAGCACTCGAAAAGCCAATTCATCTGCACGGTAATGCACGGTTTGACGTCGTTCGGTGTTAACCAACATTCGGTATACTTCAAAATACTTGCAGTGGGTCAGCAGCTCAAAAGCAACGCCCTGCCGATATTTCAGAACACGTAGCGGCTGTTTCGGCTCCGCACTGCTGTGGAGATTTGCCACATCCAATGCCTTGTCGATATGCAGCTCACGCTTTTTACCGTCTTTTCCGATGCGGTCATAATCGTACAAGCGATAGGTCAGATTAGAGTTTTCCTGAATTTCTGTTACTAATGCTCCTGCACCGATGGCATGAATCGTACCTGCCCGAATAAAGAACAGATCATCCTTATGGATGGGCACCTTTTGCAGGTACTTCATCACTGTTCCATCCACAATTGCCTTGCGGATTTCTTCCTTTGTGCAGTCCTGCTTAAGACCATACACGAGCTTTGCGTCCTTGCTGGCATCCAGTACATACCACATTTCCGTCTTGCCAAGCTGCCCGTTTTCATGCTCCTGTGCGAAGGCGTCGGTAGGATGCACCTGTACCGACAAGTCTTTCTTGGCATCGATGAATTTGATAAGGATCGGCAACGTGTTTTCACCCTTATGACGCTCACCCAGATACTCCGGATGCGCTCTTAGTACCTCTGCCAGTTCCTGTCCATCAAATGTGCCACCCACCACATAGCTGGGTCCATCGGGGTGCGTAGAGCACTCCCATGTCTCTGCCAACGGGGTCAGGTCGATGCTTTTTTCAAATTCATCATTTAAACGACTGCCGCCCCAAAGGTAATCTTTACCGGACGGTCGGAGCATAAGAGGCTCATTCTTATTTGGCATAGATGCCTCCTGCATTGTATCAGTATTCCAGTTCAAATTTCTGCTTGTCGTGGACGTTGATGTCCTCGCCCAGCTGCACCTCGATCAGCTTCAGCTCGGTATCTGCTATGACAGTATGGCGGCATCCGGCGGACATGGTGATCACGTCGCCTGCCTTGACCTTCTGCTCCATGCCGTCCACAACAGTTTTTCCCTCGCCGGAAATAACGACCCACACCTCATCACGGTTCTTGTGGCTGTGGTAGTTCATGCTATGACCGGGGTTCAGCGTCACCTTAATTGTCAGAGAGGTGGTTTCCACGTCCACGACCTTAAAGCTGCCCCAGGACTTTTCTGCGAACATAATCTGCTGCTCGAACTTGTCCACGAAGGGCTTAATGTAGGAGCTTTGCTCCTTATCCGAAACCAGAATCCCCTCCGGAGATGCGGAGATAACGACATCATGCAGCCCCATGGCCAACACAGGAACATCCATCTCATTGATGATGTGGACACCGGAACACTTGTCGTTCAGTTCGCCCTTGCCGATGATGCTCTCGTCCATTGCCTCGGTCAGGGTATTCCAAGTACCCAAATCCTTCCACATACCAGCAAAACGAACGACCTGAATCTTCGGCTCGTGCTCCACCACCGCATAATCGAAGGAAATCTTCTTCATAGTGTCGTACTTATCGAACAAGTCCTGATAGTCAGTAAAATCCATCAGCTCATGGGCCTTGTTCATCACATAGCCCAGTTTATAGGCAAAGACACCACCGTTCCAGAGTGCTCCCTGAGCAATATACTGCTCGGCCACATCCACTGTCGGCTTTTCCTTGAACGTTTTAACCGTAGCTACATGGTCGGCACTCTCAGGAATAATATAACCGTACTTTTCACTGGGATAGGTCGGCTCGATGCCCATCAGCACAAGATTGTCTTCGCATTTATCCGCCTGCTCTGACAGTTCTTTCAGCGCCTCAAAGTAGCTATCCTCTACATAGGGGTCGACCGGGCATACAACCACGGATTCAGAAGGGTCAATGTGCATCACGTCTACCAAATAGGCGGTTGCCAGTGCAATGGCCGGGAATGTATCGCGACGGCAAGGTTCTACGCTGATACCCACTTCCTCGCCCAGCTGATTATGAATTGCAGAAACCTGCGTCTTGCTGGTAGCAATGGTCACGGTTGCATCCGTGTCAACCTTCTTAATCTGGCGATAGACACGCTGTACCATCGACTCATAGGTGCCATCTTCCTTCTTAAAAATCTTGATAAACTGCTTGGAACGAATGTCGTTGGACAAGGGCCACAAACGCTTACCGGAGCCACCGGACAAAAGAACAATATTCATAAATAAATCCTTTCTCTTCTATCAAGAAATCAATTTCATGAAACGACCGATCGCTCCTTCTGCCGAATATTTTTTTACTCCATATTCATAAGCGTTCTGCGACATCTTCTTATACTCGCTTTCGCTCATACAGACCGCCCCTCTTAACTTATCTGCAAATGCTGCATTGTTGCCCTCTGGAATGAGGTATCCGCTAACTCCTTCGCATACCTGTTCTGCAATAGCACCAACGCTAAATGCTATACATGGACGTCCAAATCGGTAACCGTCTATAACTACACCAGATTGCGTTGCAGAATTATACGGAAGTACAATCCAATCCGCCTTAATGAATGCTCTTGCCATTTCCTCATCTGTTACATATCCATTATTCATCATAACATTAGGCAGCTTTTTCAATTCATCTACCAGTTCTTGTACTTGAGGATCAACACGACCCACGACATCAAACTGAATCTCAGGGCATTTTTTTGCAATTTCCAGCAGATTATCTACTCCTTTATAAGGATTCATTCGTCCAAAGAATAAAGCCCGTTTTGAATAGCGAGGTTCTGTGTACCTCGGAAATCTCCGCCACATATCGACAAAGCGAACTCTCTCCTGTGGTACATCATAAATTTCCGTAACCTTTGAGACATATTTCTCGTTACACAAAACGATATAATCAGCCAGCTTGCAGACTGCTTTGTTCATCAAATGAACACTTTTTTCTTGTTTGTCGCCTTTATGAGGAATAAGATCGTGAATCATTTGAAAAATCACAGTATTCTTATGACAGAACATCATAATAACAAGATTCCAAACATGCAGCGTTTCAAAGAAAATTACATCAAAATTCTGGGAATTAATCCACTTAATAATTTTATGCAATTCCCTAATGTCAAAAGTTTTCTTTTCAATTCCAGGCCGCTTTGGGCAGTCAACTAAATGTGTATGGGGTGTGTCCATAACAGGGACCTTTGGATTATTGATTCCCATAATCCAAATATTGCAGTTATCACTTTCCGACATATAAATGCTTTCAAACATGCCAAAGCTTATGTCCTGATGATCCGCATTGTCCGAGAATGTCACAAGAAGTACCTTTTTCATCTCTGTTCCTCTCTCCCACAAAACAGCCCAGACTCATTCTCCAAGAGTCTGAGCCGTTTATTCCTTATAAAGCTCTA